>ERZ1673737.716-NODE-716-length-37833-cov-6.353116_pt1 | contig 37833 bp, 31 predicted proteins | sample MGYA00580211_ERZ1673737 | MGnify/ENA primary metagenome ERZ1673737 (study PRJEB41218, sample SAMN15661789) | gut metagenome | host: Homo sapiens | place: Canada: London | collected 2015-08-20/2019-03-30 | study: EMG produced TPA metagenomics assembly of... | reverse complement strand
GAAAAAGGGTAACGCACATGATCAGCACAAAAAGAAGCAGAACGCCTGCCATCATGTCCGAATAAGAACGCCAGATATTGAAGCCTCCATCCTCTGACCTTCGTTTTTTGCGCATTAACAATTCTCTCCTTTATTTAAATAAGCCAAAACGTCCCTTCTGGGCTACTTTTGTCATCTCACGGATACTCCTCTCAATCTCATCAAGAAGAGCCTCCTGTCTCGCACCCTGGCCATCCAGAAGATCTTCCAGACTGTCAAGTTTCTCCTTCAGTTCCTGCACCCCGGCACCGCTTCCATATCCCCACGGCTGACCGGCAACCAGATGAATATCACGATTATTCTTCGCAGTCTTGATCTCAGAAAGAAGTCTGCGCACCTCATCCAGTGTTGCACTGACCATTTTCTGGCTCTCTGTGAATTCATTCATCTTAGTCTCAAAATTCCCGATCATCTTCTTATCTTCACGAAGAAGCTCTGCACTGATCTTATTGGAATCTGCTGCAGTCTTCATGCCCTCCGCTGCACTGTCCACATACTGGCGCATAGACTCATTGCAGGACTTCCAAAGATCAGACGATGCTTTTTCATTCTCGTGCATATGCTCTGCAAGCTTCTCATACTCTCTCTTCTGAAGCTGCTGGATCATCTGGTTATCACGGATAATACGGTCTGCAGTCTTCATATATTTACTCTGCATCTCATCGATCTCTGTGATAGCATCACGCATAGCTCGTTCCTGTTTGGTAAAGGTTTCGCTCAGCTGGCTACTCATGGTCTTATAGAGCTCGGAGGTATACTCTGTATTATCCTTCTGTGCTTTCTTAAGTTCTGACAGAGCATCATTAAAGTCCTCAAACTGCATCTGAAAAGATCCGTGCATCTCACTCAAAAATGTATCCAGAATCTCGCGGATAGCATCCTGCTGCCCTTTAGTCACAGAAGCAGTCAGCATATCAAGGGAATCGTTCATCTTCCGGAATGTCGGTGTGATCACCTTCTCAAAGCTGTCTGCCATCTGCACGGAAAACTGTTCTGCCATTTGTTTCATGGCCTCAGTCTGTGTCTTCTGGCTGGAAACAAGAAGATTCCATGATTCATTCTCTGCAGTAGGCAGTACCAGTGCATGAAAACGATCCAGAAAGTCCTGCATAGCCTGGGACATGGAAGAATATCCGCTCTTCATCCCGAATGTATACACAACAGACAGCGCAACGCCATAAATAGAAGTGAGAAACGCAACCTTGATTCCATCTACCAGTGCAGATACGGAAGTTGTCATCACTTCATAATCCGTAGGCTGAAAATTCTTCAGTCCCCACACAAGACCAATAAATGTGCCAAGAATACCAAGGCTTGTAAAAATATCCGGAGCCATCTCCAGAAGACGCTTGTGAATATGAACATCCACATCATCAATGTTCACGAAGTCCTCCACCTCAGCAATTCCTTCTTCTGTCCGGCTGATGCTGTCGACAAAATCATCCATCTTCTTATCCAGATATTTGTCGCCAAAAAGCCCCCGTAACTGACTGATTTCTTCTTTTCTGGCCCTTCCCGGAAGCTGAAACACTTCTGTGATCTCACTTGCTCCATGCCTCAGAGCTACTGTCAGATTATCCATCCGGTATAACCCGGCAAAAAGTCCCACAGCATATATGATCACCATGATCCCCAGAAAAGCAAAATTATAAAATAATACATTTCCGGACCCCTTACCCACATAAGCAGTGAGCGTCGCGGCTGCCGCGGCTACTGCCAGAAACAGCACTGTATTCATAAACTTTTTTCCCATAATTTGCCTCCCCTTATTCTATAGTATTTTCATAAATTACTGCTATATTTTCGAAAAAAGTCTGTCTTTTGTACCATAGTATCATAACACATCCCACAAAACAACAGTAAAGGACAATTCCCCTTCAAAAAGAACTGTCCTTGTTACTGTTCACCGGCAATATCCCGCGAGGATAAAAGTATCCGCCGCTTATTTAACATTCACACCTTGATCCTGCAGGCTGCATCATCACTGATCAGGATTCTTCGTCCTCTGACACCAACAATCACGCCTCCGAGGATCCGGCTGATCACCTGCACACTCTTGCCTTCCCTGACATCATACTGCCTAATCTGATCCATGATCTCCGGCATTCCGGTCATCCATTTGATGGTATAACTTTCACCTGCATTGGTCTCATTTAATGACTGCATATACTCACCCCATTTCATATGTCACGTCACTGTCGGTAATTATTCTCTCTCCTTGTGTAATCTTTTGAATTAACGCGCAATTCTGTATATTTATAGAATTAGGAGAGTTTAACTTTTATTTTTCTGAAATATTTGTTTCTTCTGTATATTTTATCTCGCTTTATCGTAATTAGTCAATCGCAACCTGTATATTTTTCACAAAAAAACAACGCAGAACAACCACTACAGTTATTCTGCGTTTCTCAGTACTATTTATGCGTAAACTTTGTCTTCTTCCAGAAGTACTGTTTTCCCATTCTTCACTTCTACAAGATTGACACAGCAGTTCGGAGGCACGCATCCGTGCCAGAAATTCTCCGGATCATGATAGATATTCTGGAGGAGTGCACGGACTGCACATCCGTGGGAAGCAACCAGAACCGTTTTATCCGCAAGGGACGGATCTGAAGTTTTTTCTTCCCAGAAATCTTTTGTGCGGGCAATCACATCAAAGATATCCTCTCCATTTTCCGGCCGTTTAAAATTCACAGGATCACGGAAAAATGTCTCAACCTGCGGATCAATATAATTCCCCTCTGCATCTCTCACACAGCCGCCTTCCAGATCACCGAAATTAATCTCCTGAATACGCTTGTCCGGTATGATTGGAACATTTCGGTCGCCCAGAACGCACTCTGCCGTCTGCCTTGCCCTTGAAAGCGGACTGGTAAAACAGATATCAAACTTTACATCCTTTAAAGCCTCGCCTGTTTTTTCCGCAAGGAGAATCCCCTCTTTCGCAAGAGGAACATCCGCTGCGCCCTGGAGCTTTTTTAATTTATTCCACTCTGTCAGGCCATGTCTTACAATATAGATCAGCATCAGCTTCTCAGCTCGATTCCAAGTCCGTTCAGTCCGTTCATGATCTTCTTCATTACTGCTGAGATCTCATTCTCTCCAAGAGTCTTGTCATGAGCACGGAATACCAGTGAATAAGCCATGGATTTGAAGCCTTTCTCAATCTGTGCACCTTCATAGATATCAAACAGCTGATAGCTCTCCAGAATGTTTCCGCCTCTCTGGTCAAAGATCTCCTCGATCTGTCCTGCAAGAACTTCGTGAGGAACTACAAGGCTTAAGTCACGTGTTACAGCCGGATATTTTGCAATTCCGGTGTATTTGTGGTTGAATCCTGCAAATTCAAGAACATCCAGGATATCGATCACTGCAATATACGCCTTCTCACCGATGGAGTAGTTATCTGCAACAGATGGATGAACCTCTCCTAAATATCCGACAACTTTACCCTCATAAATCATATTTGCCTGTCTTCCAGGATGAAGGAACGGCTTCGCGCTCTTCGGATCATAATTAATTTTTTTCTTCATGCCGATTTTCTCAAAGAACTCCTCGCATACACCTTTCATGTCGAAGAAATCACCTTTTCCATACATTCCAAGTGTAAACATGGTACGCTCATCCGGAAGCTCTGTGATCGGCAGTGACTTCGGAAGATAAACATTTCCAAGTTCATAAAGACGAACATCTTTGTTACGTCTGTTATAGTTAGTGGAAAGGGATGCAAGCATACCGTTCAGCGTACTTGTACGCATGATGCTGTAGTCCTCTCCAAGCGGATTACTGATAGTGATAACTTTGCGAAGATCACTGTCTGCAGGGATACAGAGCTTATCAAATACCTTCGGGCTTTCGAAAGAATAGGACATTCCTTCTGAAAATCCGCAGTACTCGGCAATATCTCTTGCAACTTCCTGAATACGAAGCTTGAACGGAAGTTTACCCGTTGTAGCCTCTCCTGTAGGAAGTGTCATCGGAATCTTATCATAACCGTAAAATCTTGCAACTTCCTCGGCAACATCTGCATTACAGTGGATATCCTGACGGAAAGTAGGTGCAACGATCTCATCTGTCTTCTCGTCATACGCCAGCTCTACACGTCCGAGATATTCGATCATCTCTTCTTTTGTAAGACTGGTTCCAAGAAGCTTGTTGATCTTCTCCGGCTCAAATTTAACTCTGGATGGCTCTCTTGTCTCATTGCAGACATCAACCATTCCTCCGACAACCTCACCTGCGCCAAGCTCTTCCATCAGCTGGCATGCGCGGTCAATAGCTGCCTGTGCATTGTTCGGGTCAAGACCTTTCTCGAATTTACCGGAAGCATCTGTACGAAGACCGATTCTCTTGGAAGAAAGACGGATACTTGTTCCATCGAAGCATGCAGCCTCAAAAAGAACTGTCTTCACATCATCTGTGATCATGGAGTTTTCACCACCCATGATACCGGCGATACCAACTGCTTTCTCACCGTCACAGATCATCAGAACGTTCTCATCCATAGTACGCTCCTGACCATCCAGTGTAACAAATTTCTCATCCTTTCCCGCACGACGTACAACGATCTCTTTGTTTGCAATAGTATCCAGGTCATACGCATGCATCGGCTGTCCAAATTCTTCCATTACATAGTTTGTAATATCAACCAGGTTGTTGATAGGACGGATTCCGTTGGAAGCCAGGCATCTCTGCATCCACTTCGGAGACGGGCCGATCTTGACATTTTTTACAACTCTTGCACAGTAACGCGGGCAGAGCTCCGGATCCTGCACAGTAACCTTTACATAATCGGAGGCTTTTTCATCATTTCCCTTAATCTCTACAACAGGCGGACAGAATTTCTTCTGAAAAGTTGCTGCTGCCTCTCTTGCGATTCCAAGAACACCGTAGCAATCCACACGGTTGGAAGTAATCTCATACTCAAATACCACATCGTCAAGGCCAAGTGCTTTAACAGCACTCTCACCAACTACTGCATCCTCAGGAAAAATATAGATTCCGTACTCTGGTGCTTCCGGATACATCTCTCTTGTACTTCCCAGCTCTTCAATGGAGCACATCATACCGCAAGACTCCACGCCGCGAAGTTTGCCTTTTTTGATCTTGATTCCGCCAGCAGTCATTTTTCCGTCATGACCGCCTGCAACACGTCCGCCATCAAGAACAACCGGAACTTTGTCTCCCTCTTTTACATTCGGAGCACCTGTTACGATCTGTACACTCTCTGTTCCGATATTTACCTGGCAGATGATCAGCTTGTCTGCATCCGGATGTTTCTCGATCTTGTCGATCTGACCGATCACGATTTTGTCAAGATCTGCATCCAGCTCTGTAAAGCCTTCTACCTTTGTACCTGTTAAAGTCATGGCATCTGTATATTCCTGTGCCGTTACATCCAGATCCGGCACATATGTTTTAATCCAAGATAATGAAGTATTCATTTTGGTTGTCCCTTCTTTTTTCTATATTTACTATAAGGATCTTCAGCTATTTTAGAACTGTTTCAGGAATCTGCTGTCGTTCTCATACAGAAGACGCATATCATCGATCTCATATTTCAGAAGTGCGATACGCTCCAGACCTACACCAAAGGCAAATCCTGTATACTCATCCGGATCGATTCCGCACATACGGAGAACATTCGGATGAACCATACCACAGCCAAGGATTTCGATCCAGCCGGAACCTTTACAGAAACGGCAGCCTTTTCCGCCGCATTTAAAGCAGGATACATCCACCTCTGCACTTGGCTCTGTGAACGGGAAGTGATGCGGACGGAATTTTGTCTTGGTTTCCGGTCCGAACAGCTCTTTTGCAAACTCCTGAAGAGTTCCCTTAAGGTCTGCAAAAGTAACGTTCTTATCAATAACAAGACCCTCGATCTGATGGAAAGAAGGAGAATGTGTTGCATCCACCTCATCAGAACGGAATACACGTCCCGGTGCGATCATACGAATCGGAAGCATGCCCTTCTCCATCTCACGTGCCTGAACCGGCGATGTCTGGGAACGAAGCAGAATGGAATCATTGATAAAGAAAGTATCCTGCTCATCTCTTGCCGGATGGTTCTCCGGGATGTTCAGTTTTGTAAAGTTATAGTCTGCATACTCAACCTCCGGACCTTCTACAACCTCATATCCCATTCCAATGAAGATACGTTCAACTTCTTCCAGAGCGATAGTGTTCGGATGACGATGACCGATCTTTGCCTTCTTTGCAGGAAGTGTTACATCGATAACCTCAGCCTTCATTTTCTCCTCACGGACTTTTTCCTCAAACTCTTTCCTTGAAGTTTCCAGAAGCTCCTCGATTTTTGCTCTTGTCTCATTGACAAGCTGGCCAACCTTCGGACGCTCCTCCGGAGCGACATCTTTCATACCTTTTAAGATTGCTGTAAGCTCGCCTTTTTTTCCAAGATATGCAACACGCACATCGTTCAGCTTATCCAGGCCCTCGGATTCCTCGATCCGTTTTCTGGCGTTCTCAGCCAGTTCCTGAAGTCTTTCTTTCATATCCATGGTCTTATTTCTCCTTTAAAATTTAAATGTTCAAATGATACACAGCCTGATCTGAAAAGTCCGAAATCAGACAATAAAAAAACCGCCCCTTATAAAAGGGACGGAATATCCGCGGTACCACCCAGTTTCCCGTAAAAAAATCACGGGCATCTCCTGACTGCTTAACGCGCAGCACACGTCATCTCCTACTACTACTTCAGAGAGGAAGCTCCGGTGGGAAATTCAAGGATCATCTGAACCCGGGGAAGCTTACAGCCGATGACTTCCCTTCTCTGTGAGAAAATAATCCTCTCTAGCACCTTCACAGCTTTTTCTGTCTTTTAATACTATGCCACAAGGTCTGCTTTCTGTCAAGCGCAAATCAGGATTCTTTGGAATCTTTGGATTCGTTAGCATTCTTCTCCGCTTCTCTTTTGGCAAGCAGTATTTTGACAGATTTCTGTGCTCTGCGGAACTCATTTTCAAAGTATGCGTTGATCTCTGCACCATAAAGAATCAGGTTCATGCACACGTAAAGCCACAGCATTACCATGATCAGTGCTGTCAGGCTACCATACATATTTCCGAAATTCGGAAAAAATTCAAAATACAGGGAAAATCCGTAGGAAAAAATAAGCCAGGCCACTGCAATGATAAAAGCTCCCGGCAGCTGACTCTTAAAAGTTGCCTTCCTGTTAGGCAGCACCTTATAAAGAACCTGAAAAACCACAAAAAGAACTGCAAACACCAGCAATGTTCTGGCTCCCATAATCTTCGCCATCAGACTTCCAAGAATAGGAATTGTTTTCTGCGCTGCCACCTGTATCCTGTTTCCGAGAACCAGCATCAGAAGGCTAACAATAATGGCCAAAACGAACAGCAGCATGTAAAAAACAGAATATATCCTGTTCATCAGCCAGTTTCGTGTCTCCTTCACATGATAGATTGTATTCAGGCCATTAGTTATGGCCTGCATTCCTTTTCCGGATGCCCACAGTGCCATCAGCGCAGACAACGGTACGATCGCAGTGCTTCTTTTATATACCTCAACCACAATACTCAGCACAAAAGTCTGAAGATTTCCCGGGACGAATCCTATGATTGCATCCCGGACAACATTGTAGCTTAATGGTGTATAGCGGATCAGTGTTGTGAGAAACAGGATAAACGGAATAAACGACATAATAAGAAAGTACGCCGCCTGGGCAGCATATGCACTGACATGATCTCCGTTGGCCCGCCTCACAAATCCCAGCATGAGCTGAATCACATTTCGCTTCTTTTTATCCTCGTCCATGCTGACCCCCTCGAGTTTCTTTTTTTACCAGGAAAAGCGATCAAAACAGATTTTATCCTGGATCTCCGGAAAAGGTTTCACTTCCGGCTGCACACTCTTATGCTCACCAATCATCTTCTCCATCCATACCATATGATACCAGCGGTTGAATTTGTAGCCGCATCTGTGGAACATTCCCACTCTCTTGTATCCAAAATGTTTATGAAAATCTACACTGGCATTGGTAAGGTACTCATCCTCTTTCTGAGGAACTGCAATGCAGGCGTTCAGATTGAGCACTCCCATCTCAGCCAGAAGACTCTCCAGAGCGCGGTAAAGCCTTCCACCTGCACCGATTCCCCTTCTGTCATGCTTCACATAAATGGACATCTCGGCACACCATCCATAGGCACTCCTCGGATGAAAGGCAGAACCATAGGCATACCCCAGGATCTCTCCGTCCTCTTCTGCCACAATATATGGATATTTCTTCTGGATATCACGGATCCTTCCTGCAAATTCCTCCACGGAAGGCGTCTTATACTCAAATGTGACCGCTGTCTTCTCTACATAGTAAGAATAGATCTCCACAAGTACTGCTGCATCATTTTCTCCGGCTACACGTATCTGCATTGCTCCTCATACCTCTGTTTCTTTCACCGCCTTCCTCCAGACCGGCAGCATTTATTTTACAAAAAACCGATAAATTGTCTCGGAACTGTATTCCTCTCCCGGACGCAGAATCGGAGAATGAAAATCTTCCACATTTACTGCATTAGGCTCAACCTGTGTTTCCAGGCAAAATCCGTCACGCTGATGGTAAACATGCCCTTTCTTCCCCTTCTCGTCTATAATAAAGTTGCCTGCATAAAACTGCACGCACGGACAATCTGAAGAAACTTCCATTCCAATACCTGACTCCTTACAGTATGCACTGGCAATGGCACGTACATTTCCCCTTGCATAATTGTCTGTCACATAGTTGTGGTCATAACCGCCAGTCAGCTTCAGCTGTTCAAAATCAGCCTCAATATCTCTTCCAATAGGTTTGGAAACATTAAAATCCATCGGTGTTCCCTCAACAGATACATATTCCCCTGTAGGGATTGACTGGCTGTCTTTTACAGGAGTGAAATATTTCGCATGGATGCAGACTTCCTGATCCAGCACATTCCCGCTTCCCTCTCCATTCAGATTAAAGTAGGAATGGTTGGTCATATTAGCTACAGTAGCCGCATCAGAACGTCCTCTGTAAATAATCTTCAGTTCATTCTCCTCTGTAAACTCATATTTCACAACAACAGTAAACTCTCCCGGAAATCCGTTCTCTCCGTCAGGACTGATACGGAAAAAGTCCACACTGTTCTTCTCCTGGGAGATTTCTTTTACCTCCCAGAGCTTCTTCTCAAAACCATTGGGGCCGCTGTGCAGGTTATTATGATTCTCATTCTCAGCAAGAACCACTTCTTTATCATCAATAAAGAATCTGGCATTCTCAATACGGTTTCCGCTTCTTCCGATGATCGCTCCGAAAAAGCATCCGTTCACTTCATAGCCTTCGATATCATCATATCCCAGAACCACATCTCTAAGTTCTCCGTTCTTATCCGGAACACATATCTTCGCCAGAATCGCGCCAAACGAAAGCACCTCTGCATATGCTCCTGACTTATTCTCAAGATGATATATCTTTATTTCTTCCCCTGTGGGAAGTGTTCCAAATTTTCTTTCAGAAACACCCATACTATAATTCCTCCCATATATGAAAAAAGAGCCATTAACCGGCCCTATGTCTTTAACCGATTAATCCCGGGATGCCGTTCCCTTATTTTTGACGCCTAGCAGATGCTAGGTGGGTATCCTCAACAGTGTCTTCTGCCTACCACGACGTGAGGTCTGACATCCAACCTGCGATTTTGGATTCCCAAAATGTCAATGTAGGTTCAAAAAGAAAAGGGGGATCGAACATTCCAGGATTCGGTTTTCGTTGTTTTTATTATAAACCAGTATTTGTGCTTTTTCAACAGAAAATACACGATCTTACTGATTTTTATTATTTAATGGTTACTGTTCAGTGAACAATAGCAAGAATATCTCTTACTGCATCCGGCATATCCGGTGCATCCACAACTCTGTCGTGAAGTACAGGTGCTGTACGGATCTCCTCAACTGCACGCGGAACCGGCACTCCGGAAAGACTGGAAAGTGCATCTACAAGGCCAAAATCATCCAGATCTTTATGCTCCTCTCCAAGAGCTTCCATTACGCTTCTTGTAAATTTATACGGGCTTGCTGTGGAAGCAATCACAGTTGGTGTGTGATCGTCTGTATCTTTTACATACTTCTTATATACGCCGGCTGCAACTGCTGTATGCGTATCGATCACATAATTGCTTCCTTTATATGTCTCACTGATCGCCTCAGCAGTCTCCTCTTCGCTGCAGAAATTGCCGTAGAAATCCTGAAGCTGTGCCTTCATCTCGTCTGTGATCGTATACTCACCGCCCTCACTTAAAGACTTCATAAGCTCTGCACATTTCCCGGCATCCTCACCTGCGAGACGGTAGATCAGGCGTTCCAGGTTGCTGGAGATCAGGATATCCATGGACGGAGATGTTGTAAGGATAAAGTCACGTTTTCTGTCATATGTTCCTGTACGGAAGAAATCATAGAGAACACGGTTCTCATTGGATGCACAGATCAGTTTATGGATTGGAAGCCCCATCTGTTTTGCATAGTACGCAGCAAGGATATTTCCGAAATTACCGGTAGGAACTACCACATTGATCTCCTGGCCGTCCTCGATCTTCCCATCATGTACCAGTGTTGCATAAGCATATACATAATATACGATCTGCGGAACAAGACGTCCGATATTGATAGAGTTTGCAGAGGAGAACTGGAATCCTGCCCTGTCAAGCTCTGCTGCCATCTCATGATCATTGAACATCTTCTTAACTGCAGTCTGGGCATCATCGAAATTGCCTGTGATTCCCACAACATAGGTATTTGCCCCCTTCTGAGTTACCATCTGCTTCTCCTGAATAGGGCTTACACCATGCTTCGGATAAAATACGATGATCCTGGTTCCCGGTACATCTGCAAAGCCAGCCATTGCTGCTTTACCTGTGTCGCCGGAAGTTGCGGTGAGGATCACGATCTCATTCTTGACGTTATTCTTCTTCGCAGCTGTTGTCATCAGATGTGGAAGGATGGAAAGTGCCATATCTTTAAATGCGATGGTAGCGCCGTGGAACAGCTCCAGGAAATAAGCCCCGCCTGCCTCATGAAGAGGAGCGATCTTCTCTGTATCAAATTTGCTGTCATATGCCTTATTGATACAGTCTTTTAACTCTTCCTCTGTAAAATCTGTAAGAAAACGGCTCATAACTTCATATGCTGTTTCCTGATAAGTCATCTGTGCCAGCTTCTCCATTGGCACATCAAGCTTGGGGATGCTGTCAGGCACGAACAGTCCGCCGTCCTCAGAAAGGCCTTTCAGTATGGCCATAGACGCTGTAACTGCCTGCTCTTTTCCTCTGGTGCTTTTGTACAATACCTGCATTGGTGTTCCGCCTTTCTATTTGTAAAATATTAGTTTCTTTCGAACTTCACCACATTATAGCATGGAATTACGGAAAATGCCACCACCTTTTAAAAAAGATTCCTTCCGGTAACTCTGCACGCTGAATTCCCGAAAAAAATCCGCCGGCCTCTTTACGATGCCGGCGGTATTTTCTGTACTTAACATACACTTCTTATTTGTATGTATAAAATTCGTGAACTCCATACTTGAAAAGTTTCTTAAGATCCTTCTCAAACCATTTCACATTATGAGCTTCTGCTGCAGATTTCTGAATGAAGAAAAGTGCCCCTTCTGAATAATCTGTTCCTTTCAAAGCCTGCTTCACAGCTTCCCTTGTCTCATCAGAAACTGTAACTTCATTAATCCTTCCGTCATAGGTTGGTGAGAACTGCGGAACTCCGTCGCTGTTATCCCAGACAACCTCCGTTACTGTATCCGGAAAATTCTCGCTCTTTACACGGTTCATGATCACATTGGCTACCAGAACGCGTCCCTTGATATCCTCACTTCCTGCCTCTGCCTCTACAATGCGCAGCAGTGTGTCATAATCTTCATCTGACATCAGAGTAGGATTCTCAGCAAGTGTAATAGATCTTGCATCCAGTTCATTGACCTTGTTCTCCATAGAAGAACTTACATTGAGGTCGGCTGCAGTTTTTTCGACTTTTTTTACTCTCTGTCCTACGATCACCTGCTCACAGGAGCTTCCGATCCTGGTGACAGTGCTGCCGGATGACAGTGTATCCGAAACTCCGGTAACAACTCCTGCAATTCCGGTAGGAACTGCCACTTCCTCATCCGATGAATCCGAAGAAACGACCTTCGTATCAGAAGCTGCATAAACTTTGCCGCTGCTATTTTCGCTAAACACTTTTGTCCCCAGAGAAATAACCATCGCCAGCACCGCGAACAGAGTCAGCACTGCAAAACTGCGCACGGAATTTCCTCTGACCTTTTCATTTTTACGATCGTCCTGTCCTATGGCATCCTCACGTAAATCTTTTTTACTTTTCATAATCTCATTCCTTGCGTTGAATTTTCTGCAACGATCATTCCGGAATCAGATCTCATAGCCCCATTATTATCTGTTTCCAAAAGAATACGAATCGTTACGTTTTTTTTGCTTTCATCACTTTATCTGTAACATTTCTGTAATGTATGAGAAAATTATATTTAATAAAAGCAGCTATGTCAAGCTTTTTTGCCTATTTCTGCATGCTTCGGAGGTATTTTCGTGTTATCCACAGCTCTTCCACATTCATTCCACATTGAATCCACATGGAATTACTTGGTTATCCACATACATGCTGTTTCTCTCTGAATCGCAGAACCGGTTTTATCCTGGCAAAATGTTTCTCTCTCACACAAAAACAGGCAGATAGACTTCACATTTCCTTCGAATATCGTGCACGTGATCTCCGAAAAATGTACTTCTATCTGCCTGTCAGGACAATTTCTTCTCTTGTTTTACAGCTCTGATTATAGTATTGCAGCTTCAAACAGTCAAGCTATTTTGCCCGACTGTTTTTGACAATATTTTTTTATTTTCAGCGGTTATTGATCGCTGTTACCAGCGCATCGATGGACGCACGGATAATATCCGGGTCAACACCAGCACCCCATGCAAGAGTTCCGTCTGGTTTACGGATTCCGACATAAGCAATAGCCTTTGATGTGGAACTCTGCTCCAGCGCATGCTCCTGATAGGTCTCCAGTGTATATTTCAGCTCGTAAGCTTTCTTCAGTGCGTTGCTGACTGCATCCAGACGACCATTTCCGGCAGCCTCTGTGACAATGGTTTTTCCACGGAATGTAGAAGTTACCCGTGTTACAATGCCGCCGTCTTTCTGCTGGAAATGAACCTCATTGATGCTGTACGGCTCAACCACATTCTCGAAAGTAGATTTGAACAGACTGAAGATTTCATCTGGATGAAGCTCTTTGTGCTTGTGGTCGGATACTGCTTTCGCTGCATAGCCCATAGCCTCGCGCATTTTCGGAGGAAGGTTCAGGCCGAATTTTGTCTCCAGGATATATCCTACGCCGCCTTTTCCGGACTGGCTGTTGATACGGATAACATCTGCATCATAGTTTCTTCCCACATCTGTCGGATCGATAGGCAGATACGGCACTGTCCAGTGTTCCAGATCGCCGTTTTCTCTCCAATGCATACCTTTTGCAATGGCATCCTGATGAGAACCGGAGAACGCTGCAAATACAAGAGCTCCGCTGTACGGACTTCTTTCGTAGATCTGCATTCCTGTACATTTCTCATAAACCTCGCAGATATGCGGCATATCAGAGAAATCGATCTTAGGATCAACACCCTGTGAATACATATTCATACCAAGTGTTACAATATCTACATTACCTGTACGCTCACCATTTCCAAACAAAGTACCCTCGATTCGGTCAGCACCCGCAAGAAGTCCCATCTCAGAATCTGCAACACCACAGCCACGGTCATTATGCGGATGAAGGGATACGATGACATTTTCACGGTATTTCAGATTATCACACATGTACTCAACCTGGCTTGCATAAACATGCGGCATGGAATGCTCAACAGTTACAGGCAGGTTGATGATTGCCTTATTATCAGCAGTTGGTTTCCATACATCCAGAACTGCGTTGCAGACCTCAAGTGCATACTCCGGCTCTGTTCCTGTGAAACTCTCCGGGCTGTACTCAAACTGGAAGTTACCCTCAGTCTCATCTGCAAGCTTCTTCAGAAGTGCAGCACCGTCTACTGCAATCTTCAGGATCTCTTCTTTTGATTTCTTAAATACCTGCTCTCTCTGAGATACAGATGTGGAATTGTATACATGAACGATTGCTTTCGGAGCACCTTTTACAGCCTCGAATGTTTTACGGATGATATGTTCTCTGGCCTGTGTCAGTACCTGGATAGTTACATCCTCAGGAATCAGATTCTGCTCGATCAGTGTACGAAGGAACTCATACTCTGTCTCAGAAGCTGCCGGGAAACCTACCTCGATCTCTTTAAAACCGATCTTTACAAGAAGCTTGAAAAACTCAACCTTCTGCTCCAGGCTCATCGGGATCACAAGTGCCTGGTTTCCGTCACGAAGGTCTACAGAGCACCAGATCGGGGCTTTCTCTACATATTCTTTTTCTGCCCATTTCATACATTTAACAGGCGGCATGTAATACTGACGTTTGTACTTAGATGGTGTCATCATTTTTGTTTTCCTCCATTTTCTGTTTCCAATTAATCGTTTATTTTTTTACTTTCAGGCATAAAAAAATCTTCCGACTCTGCAGATTCTGCAAGAGACGAAAGACAACTGCTGTCCTACGCGGTACCACTCTTATTTCATGAATAAAAATTCACACACTTAACAGATACGGAATGTCAGCGACATTCTTATATCCTCTCCTGATAACGGTGGACACCGTCTGCATCTACTCTCTTATAAAAAGATTTCGGACAGATGCTCCGAGGCGAGTTCCACAAATCCCTTCCGCTGCTTCTCACCGACCAGCAGCTCTCTGTGCTCCGTTCGCTGTGTACTATTCCTCATCAGTGCATTTCACTTATTGAAACTGGTACTAGGGTAACATGTTACAGCTGATTTGTCAATGTAATTTTTCGTTTTCCGGTCAATCGATATCCCATCCAGTAAACAGCTCCGCCGATACCTCCGCCAAGAGTATTATATGTCAGATCAGAAACCTGAAATGTTCCAAGTCTCAGGAACAGCTGCAGAGATTCAATTGACAGCGAAAATACAAATGTGATCTTTAATCCCGTCCACACCGCATTCCGAAAAGTTGTTTTTTTCAGGATACGCTTACCCGCAGTCCAAAACAGCAGAATCGTAAAAGGAATAAACAGCATCAGATTCTCAATACACTCCGTTGTAAGATTTCTGGTACCATCATTTCCATATTTCCAGATCCACCAGTTTCCCATCACATCAGAAAGTGGATTCATCCACATATCCCTGTTCAGCAGCGTACGGAACAAGATCATGGTTGTATAAAAAATCAGGAAAAACAGTTTTCGAAAAAAAGCACTGCTCTTAAAAAACTGCCACCACACTAAAAAAGCACCCCTGATCCCTCTCCCTCCTGTCTCATTATGATAAGAAAAAAGATAAAAAAACAATACCAGTACAGACAGGATCACGGAAAACCAGAAAGGCTGGTATAAAGCTGTCAGCACACTTGTGATAATACTTGCTATGATGTCTTTCATTGTATGTCCTCTCTCTTTTTAAACGAACAGCTCTCACAGATTTATCTGACAGACCCGCCCGGTCTTCTTACGTATATTACTATAATTCTTCCGTAAAAGCCAGATATATTTCTACTCTGGCTTGCCACAAAATATTATCAATAAATTATACTTCCTGTACTTTGCCGGAGTCACACATGCAAAACTGCAATATTTTATTATTTTCAGCAAGTTTTTATTATATTTTATCAATATAATATGCTATAGTCTATAGTAAGAAAAAACAACTCGGAGGTATTTTTTATGGAACATGATCTGAAAAAAATCATAAGTCAGATGACCCTGGAAGAAAAAGCCGGCATGTGCTCAGGCCTTGATTTCTGGCATCTGAAACATGTAGACCGCTTAGGTATCCCGGAAGTGATGGTCAGCGACGGCCCTCACGGACTTCGTAAACAGGATGACAAAGGCGATCATCTCGGAATGAACGACAGTATCAAGGCTGTCTGTTTCCCACCTGCTGCTTTAAGTGCCTGCTCTTTTGACCGTAAGCTGATGGAAGAAATGGGCGAGACTATCGGAAGGGAAGCTCAGGCCAATGATGTATCCGTAGTTCTCGGACCAGCTGTAAATATCAAGCGTTCTCCACTCTGTGGAAGAAACTTTGAATATTATTCCGAGGACCCATATCTCGCAGGCGAAATCGCGGCCGCTTTTGTAAACGGAGTACAGTCCCAGCATGTCGGAACCTCCATCAAGCATTTTGCAGCAAATAACCAGGAATACCACCGTATGAGCAATTCCTCTGAAGCTGATGAACGTACTTTGCGTGAAATTTATTTTCCGGCATTTGAAACAGCTGTAAAAAAAGCTCAGCCATACACCTTCATGTGCTCCTACAACCAGATCAACGGCACTTTTGCATCCGAGAACAAATGGCTTCTCACAGATGTCCTCCGCGGAGACTGGGGCTTCAAAGGCTATGTAATGTCTGACTGGGGCGCAGTTAATGACCGTGTCAAAGGCCTGGAAGCTGGCCTTGAGCTGGAAATGCCATCCTCAAACGGTGCCAATGACGCACTTATCGTACAGGCTGTAAAGAACGGTTCTCTGAAGGAAGAAATACTGGATCAGGCTGTAGAGCGTATCTTACGCATTATCTTTGAATACGCTGATAACCGCGCTCCGCAGGAATTCACTATGGAAAAGGATCATGAGGAAGCTCAACGCATTGCCGAGGAATCCATGGTCCTTCTGAAAAACAATGCACAGATCCTTCCTCTGAAAACCAATGAAAAAATTGCTTTCATCGGCGGTTTTGCCAAAAAACCACGTTTCCAGGGCGGCGGAAGCTCCCATATCAACTGTTTCAAAATTACAAATGCGCTGGATTCTGTTCCTTCTGACGCACAGGTTATCTATGCAGAAGGTTTCCCTGCAGACAAAGATCTCTACGATGACACACTTGCAGCAGAAGCACTTAAAGCAGCAGGCGAGGCTGATAAAGCTGTGATCTTCGCAGGACTTCCGGACAGCTTTGAATCCGAAGGATATGACCGTTCCCACATGAGACTTCCGGAATGCCAGAACCGTCTCATTGCTGAGATACTTAAAATTCAGCCAAACACAGTAATCGTTCTCCACAATGGTTCCCCTGTGGAAATGCCCTGGCTTAGTGATGTGAAAGGCCTTCTGGAGGCATATCTCGGCGGTCAGGCAGGCGGTGCTGCTGTTGCAAACATCCTTTACGGAAAAGTAAATCCAAGCGGTAAACTTGCAGAGACCATGCCTCTTAAGCTGTCCGACAACCCTTCTTATCTGAACTTCGGCGGCGGCGAGAAGGTCGAATACCGTGAAGGTGTATTCGTAGGCTACCGTTATTATGATACAAAAGAAATGGATGTAGCATATCCGTTCGGATACGGACTTTCCTACACAACTTTCGCTTACAGCAATCTGAATATCTCCAACGGGAACTCGACAGAAAAAGATACCATCTCTGTTTCCGTTGATGTTACAAACACAGGCAATATGGCCGGAAAGGAAGTTGTGCAGCTCTATGTAAAAGACTGTACCAATTCCGCGATCCGTCCGGAAAAAGAACTCAAAGGCTTCGAAAAAGTTACCCTGGAGCCAGGCGAAACCAAAACTGTAACCATGGAACTGGATAAAAGAAGCTTTGCATGGTACAACACAGATCTTCACGACTGGTTTGCAGCAAACGGCGAATATAAGCTCCTTATCGGCGCATCTTCCAGAGATATCCGTCTGGAAGGCAAAATCCAGCTGAACAGCAGCCAGGAGATCCCGATGCATGTTCACATGAACACTACCCTCGGTGAACTGTTCCGCAACCCGAAAACTTCCGAAACAGCCAAAGAACTTACTGCATCCTATCTCTCTGCCATGAACGGCGGTGAAGAATCTGCCTCCGAAGCAGCTTCTGAAGCCATCTCCGAAGAAATGACCCTGGCCATGACCGACTCCATGCCGCTACGCGCACTGATGAGCTTCGGCGGATTTTCCAGGGAGGAACTTCTGAGTATTATTGAAAAATTAAATAAACTCGTATAATTTTTTATATTGCTTCAATAGTCTCAAAAATTGTACTGACAGAAAAAGCTGGCAGAGTGGAATCCTGGTTTTACATTGACACAGGTTTCGCACTTCTGTCAGCTTTCTTTTTTTTCTCCGTACTGCTTTCGATAATTCCTGGCGGAGTTCCTCGTTTGGTACAAATGCCTTATGGTATACCTAATCATATCCAAGATTCGTATATTCCAAAAGCCCGGTTTTATCAACATATATCTCTGAATTTAAAGCCTTCCGAAAAGCACTGTTATCCGGATTGACAAATCTTCCCATATTTTACACACCCTCTATATTCCGATTCACACCACTCAAAACACTTTTATTGTTTACCATTTATTCTATTGTCTGAGGTATAAATTCAATAGTTTTGTTTACTCCTCCTGTTCTCTTTATTAATTCATCTTGTCCCATCATTAATATAAGATTCTTTATTAATTTTCCTAATGTGCGTTTATCATCTTCATTTTCCCGGTAATAAAAAATCTTTGTCTGAACATTATCATTAGCCGTTTCTTTCTTCATCATATGGATGAGAAATAATTTTTCCATTTTCATCATGCAATAAATCTTCGCAAGAAGGTTTTTTAAATTTTTTCACTGCATATTGATCAATATATTCTCTCCATTTATATATGTCATCATACTCCTTAATTTCCATGGCATTTAGCGCTTCCAATAATGTCGCAGACGGTATAGCTGGTTCTGAACGGCATATAATGCTTTCATCAGTTTCCTTAACAAAATCATATTGTACAATTCCTTTTGAAACAACAATATCCCCTAAACGTACATGTTTTTCACTATCATCCGGAGAAGGAATACCTCCTGCTATTCCTACCATAATTATTGACTCAATATTTTCAAAATGATTATGCATATTCATAGCTCTAATAGATGCTTTATTATTTCCCATTCCACATAATCCCAATGCCACTTTATGAACTCCATCATTAGCACTTTTTATTTCTCCTACCAAAAATCTATGCCCCGCACCTTTTCCTTCCAAAAAATATTCTTTACTATTTTCCAGCAACATTTTTACAGCAGCAAATTCTTTAGGTAATGCTGTAATGATTCCAATTTTAATGTCTTCAGTTTTTAACATCCTATTCTCCTTCTTTATACCAGGTGGTAAGATAATATCTTTTTTATTTTTATATTCTATAACTCGTTTCCATTGTGAAGATTCCTTATATTCATACAATTCTTCCGCGCTACACTGTTCGATAAAATCTAAGGCCCTGATTCCTTTATAATCTAATTCATAAAGTTTTTTCGCATAATCCATATAAGATAAATGATTATATTCCTTTCCGCTTGGCAAAATAAGTTCTGCATCTATTAAAGGAATATCTTTTAAACATACTGCATGATATTCATCCAAAAAACTTTTAATATATTCCCGTGTTATAAAAAGATTGACAACTGTGTTAACAGGTTTATTATAATCATCACCTAATTCAAGTAATGGAACAATATATCGACTAATATACGCCTGATTCCCTAATTTTGAAGGAATAGAAAATAATTTATCTTCTATCGCTGAAGCTTTATGGCAACCTGAAACAATCTCATAAATTTTTTTAGCCATCACCTCTATGCCTTCATTTTTCAACCACGCTACTTGTATATCTTTACTTGCACTGGCATTTCTTTTCTTCATTGTTCCAGGTAAACAAATATTTTTTTTATTTTCAATGAAATCCACATAATGATATCCGTCTGTCTTAATACTGTTACCATGCTGTATAATCTTTTTATCCAATAACTCGTCCAAATTATATGAACTTGAAACTAACTTTATTGTATCAAGTTTATTCACACTTAAAGAACATAAACGATTGAGAATAGAAAATGCTATATTCGACTCAAAGTAATTTGATGCCGGAATTAAAATACTTTTGTCGCACAACAAAAAAGCCATCCTCGTAACTAAATTAAAACAGGAATATATTTTTTTATAACTATACGCTTTAGTTAAATGAAAAAGTTCTTGAAGTTCATAGTCAAGATGATAAATAAATATATTATCTATTCTCATTTGTATTCTCTTCTCTATAAATTATCAAAGACATCAAATAGTGACAATTGTTTATACTTTTCTCCTATCTCAATATCATCCTGAGCCATATCATAAATAATTTTTTCCATGTCTCCTTCAAGGCAAATGCATTCCCATGCCAACAGTTCATCTGCCAATGGCTGATAAATGTCATTATATAAATATATCTTTCTGTTCCAAGTAAATGCCATTGCTATCTCAACAAGTGTATTTGCACCAATATAATTTTCCTGGCCCTTTTTAGTTCCATTATAAACCAATACCGCTATCGTATCTTTTTCTCTAATCTTCTTTAAATATGCGCTGGACACTTTTCTTTTAAATTCACGAAAAGCTAATTCATCATATATATCTATGATTCCGTTTTCATCTTTCGGTATAATCGCTCTTATACCTTTTTTTCTCAAAAACTTTTGACACTCCAACATTTCATCATAAAACAGCATACTTCCACAAATAACAATTTTCTTTTTGCCTGTCACTGTTTTATTATCACAAACATTTGGAAAAAAAATATTTCTAATAGCCCTTTGAGCCGGAATACAAAGTTCAAATTCCGTATATACTTTTTGTTTATTATCCAATACTATTTTTCCAAAATCTTCCGGAGATATAATTTGACTTTTATCTACCAAAATAGGTAAATCTTTGGGTTTTTCCAAAAAATACAACGGTTTATTTCTACTATAGCAAAACCCAATTTCATAACAAGTTGTTTTACCAACATATCCATTGAAATCACATACATATACTGCATCTGAATTAAGGATTTTTTCTAATGTAATCATCTGAATTTCTTCTGGAGAATATTCTGGATTATCTGTCTCAAATATAACAAAATCTTCTATACTCTTACAAATATTAGATCCAATAGGTGATAAAATACTAAGTCCCATTTCTCGCAATATAGTAACAGTTTTAACTACCTCTTCATATCTTTTCCTAAAGCTCCCAATCACTGATACCTGATATGCCAATAAAATCAACCCCTTTTTTCTAAAACCTTTTAGCCATATAAACAACATACTATGAATACTACTATGTGCCAGAACTACCAGTCCGATATGGATACCCTAATAAAGTTCTATATTTTTATTATACTACCATTTATCTTCTATTTCTTCTTTCTTTTATCGACAAATTTCGACAATATATCTCCTGCGTATACTCTACTAATGTTCTTCCCTTAATTTCCAGCCCGAAATAGCCCTAAAAGCATCTCAGGCTGGAAATTTACATGTTATTGGCATCTTGAATCTGTGCTTCCGTCATACACATATCATGTTCTTTCGCAAATTTAAGAGCTGCCTTTAACCCTTTGGTTTTTTCTCCTTTTAAACCTTCGAATGCTACTTTTACATCTATCATGTAGCAGTATTCTAAAAATCTTTTCAATGTCTTTTCCTTCTGGCTGTTCTTAAATAATAATTCCCGTACATACATCATATCTTCATGATAGAGAAGAAGAATAATATCTCCATACCTGACTGAAAAATAGTATTCCGTTAACATTTGATCACACCTCTTCAGATTTACTGTGCAGATACTGCATGATTTCTTCATAGCTCCGTGCACTCTGTGCTATAGCATCCAATAGCTTTTTCTGGCGAAGTGCATCCCTCTTATCCAACAGGTCTTTTAATGTTGCTGCCGCAGCATCATGTGAACTTCCAGAAATTTTACAACTAAATCCAGCCTATATCCATTCATCGGCATTCCGAATCAAGTCAATGATTTCATCCAATGAACGCTCACTTTCCACGTATGCATCATACAACATCTGTTTTACCCTCTCGATTTTCCGTTCCGGATGTCGTTCATCCAGCAGTGTGGAAAGCTCCTCAGCAAGAACACTGTATTCCTTATGTTTTTTAATTACTTTTTCCTGAAGTCTTTCTATTTTTCTGTCCAGAGCTTCTATGTGTTTCCTTTCTTCCTGCTCCTGTTTTTCCATGTCATTCTTCCTCTCTGCTAGCGGTATCCGTTTTTCCCTGTATAAAACTCAGAATCTCCTCATAACTTTTTTCGCTTCCTGCAATAGCTTTTAAAATTTCTTCATTCAGAATCGCTTTTTTCTTTTTATGCAGGTCTTCCAGTTCCGCTGTCAGGCGGTCATACTGTTCACGGTTCCGGCTGATTGCCTTCTCTGTTTTTGTTATTTTCTGTTCAAGTGTTTCCCTGTTCATGTTTCTTGCCATCACTATACCCCCTTCAAGATTTTGCTGATATTTTCTGCACGGTATTTCACATGATTCCAATCCATGCCAAAAGCACTTAAGATCACTTTCTGTGTTTTGGTTACTGCATGATCAAGCCGGTACACCTTATCCAGTTGGCGTGTCATCTCGATCTTTTCCAGTTCCCTGATTGCTGCCGAAACTGTAAGATAATTCGGTTTTTTGCCAGTTCTTTTGCCTTCTCCTTTAAAGCTGTATATATCCTGCACCGGATGATCAGTGCAAGAAAATCAATGAATATCTTATTTGATGCCGCCTCTTCTGATGCCTCTCTCAGACAATGGTTTCCGAGATAAGATTTATCTGCCTGGAATACTTTTTCCGATACGTCCCTGCTCTTGTAAAGGTTTATCGCATCCTTTGCATCCATCTTTTCGGATGAGATGATAGCAAAATATCCACAGAGCTCCAGCTCATCCCGGATCACCGGCAGCTTGGGTTCGCCATAAACAAAATGTCCGTTTTCCTTGTTATAATGCATATGAAAATACTTATGGAATGCCGGTCCGAATTCATACTCCTTATCTTCATGCTGTTCCATAAATCTCTGCATTTCATGGATTTTTTCTTCCAGTCTTACACGTTCACCAACCGCTTTGGCAGCACTGTAATAAATATGTATGTATCGTTTCTTTGTGTCACTGGCATACACAAAAGTGTGGACTGTTTTTCCATACACTTCAAATTCCTCGATCCGGTTTCCCCTGTTGTTTTCAAAAGTGCCTTTCTGTTTTCTCATCTGACTGCTTATAAAATCCTTTATTCCTTTTACCATAATGATAAAAGAAAATCCACTGCTGTCCATGTAGTTTAGATTATCTTTGCTGAAATATCCCCTGTCCAGGATAAACCCGATATTTTTATAACCATAGCCTTTTATCTTATCAACCATAAACTGTAGCTGGGATACATCATTGATACTTCCAGAATATTTTTCATACATGAGAGGCTCCCGATTGTTTACATCATAGCCAACCGCATAATTGAATATCGGAAGTCCTGCATCCACCTTTGCTGCTCCGAATTCCACTATGTCTATATCTCCGGCCTGGCAGTTCTTATTTGTTGAATCATATGATATATAAATCCGCTCACGTTTGCATCTGTCTGCATTCCACTGATCCAGAAAATCCTGCCTCTGATTTTCTTTTATTGACCTCAGAAAATCTGAAATAAACGAATCACTGTAACATTTCATATCCGGAGTAAAAAGCGGGTGATTATAAGCATAATCAGGATAATACTGTGCAGCATTCCCTTCTGTAATAATGGAATAGGCTGCCAGGTCAAGCATGATCCCGGCCGCTTTTGCCCCAAATGAATCCCGCAGTTTTGTATCCAGTTCAAGATCTTTTGCAGCTTTATCTATGATCATATATGCACCTGTCTTCAAACAGCTGCTCCTGCATGAAACTGTTTTTTCCTCGGGCTGCTCAACCTCTGGAAAATATTTCCTAAAATTTTCATTAGGTCTCATTTTATTTTCATCTTCCGGTAAAACCTTACCGATGGTGACCCTTTTTACATTTGTATACTGTTTGGACGGATCGTACTCACGGCTGTACTCATAATAAACATAACGCGCCTGACCTTTGGTTCGAAATGTAATTTTTCCTTTTACATCAGGTATATCAACAACATAATCCAGATACATGAACATCCCCCTCTCTCTCTCTTTATAGTTGCATTTGCGACTAAATATAGTATGGCATAAAACCTGCATTTCTGCAACAACAAAATGCAGGTATTTCCTTATTTTTTCAGTATTTTAGGGCATTCTCAATCCGTGTATGATTCACTTGAGTTGCTCTTTATTATGGAAGTTCACATTTTAAAATTTTATTTTCGTTAGGGCTATTCATTTTTGGAAGTTAAGGTAATTGTTTATAATCAATGCATTTCTCTTGTCGCTTTTATAGGGCAAACTTTAATACATTGGTAACAACGAATACATTTGTCATCATTAATTTGTGGATATTCGAATCCCTCTTCATCTTCCGCCATACAAATTGCCTCTTTAGGACAAATTGCATAGCACGCAGTGCATCCACAACATTCTTCTTTCCTTTTGTATAGAATTGGCATTTCTTTTGTCACCATTATCCCCCTTAACTATATTTATTTTTTCAATATACTCCGAATCTTTCGCTTTATTTTATTGCCTATACCATAGCCGCCATACTTAATTGCAAATTTCTGAAAGTCATCGCAGAAAAAGTCCTTCCAGACTTGTTCCCTATTATTTGGCTTTGGGAAAGGTGCTATAAATGGTTGCTGCATACTGTCTTCTAATTTTGTTTGCTTCCACTCAATCGCATTCTTAATTTCATTGAATTTATTTTCCCCATATTCATTGTTGATTAAAACCAACGACACACCCTTATTATCATCATACTCTGGGGCTGCTTTTTCAATTCCCCAATAGTCTGCTATTGTAATATCTCCTGGATGCATAACTGACTTATAGGGGCATTCATAGCAACTCGGACGAAGTACGGCGTGTCCGTAGAAAATTGTACGAAAAACCTTGCTATTAGTAGACTTTGAATTTTGGAAATTCAATGTTTCGACATGATCTCGCCAGCCATATCTTCCCTTATTTCTAAAGTCAACACTCCGGATTGCCGAATTGTTTTTTTGTTCTTGCCACGATAGATATGCTTTCCAAACTTTAGGACTTGGCACTCCGTGACAGACAATATCTACACACAAGAGCTTTTCATAATCTCTCCCTAAAAACTGCTTTAGTCCAGCTACCTGACATGAAGTACCTGAAAAAAGGACAGAACGTCCAGCATCAAGATCTTTTTTTACATTTCTAAAGGTATTTCCAAGTCTGCTTTGAATGTACTTTGAACCACGCATTTTATTTCGGGTATCGCAATCTTCCGCTCTTACATGAACTGCATCAAAATCATCTGATAAAATGCATCCATAAATCACGCCACCATCCGCTAGAACTTGATCTGATAATGCTGTAAAAATTCCTCCTGATCGGGAGGCTGCTCTTATCTCCTCGCTTTTATGCTTTACAGCATATACCTTAGGCTGCTTCCAGTTCATTATGCCGCCCTCCTTCCGGAGTAGTCAGCATAGCAAGGGTTACTTTTTGTGTACCCCCCTCCCATAAATTTAAGGAGTTTATTCTTTACTTTTGTCCTTAATGGAGTCTTTCCATATTTTTTCATTATATAGTCGATGCCAATGTTGTATAGCCCGCCGCAATATACCCAAACGCTTTAATAAATATGGCATTCAACACAATATTTAAGATCGCAGCCCCAACCGATGCATACATTATTTTTTGTGTTTGTTCATAATAAAATTCAACCGCCGAAAAAACACTATACAAAAAGGTAAGCCGCAACACGCCGAATAGAGGTACTTTCTCCAAGCCCCTCCACTGCCTTTGCCGGGATGACCTCCAATTCAGAAGCATCCACGCCCTTATATCTGTCTCTGATTTTCTGCTTGCGGTCTACCGACTCTGTTCCACTGTTTCCCATGTACTTCCTCTCATTCTTCCGACTTTATGCTCCAAAACCACTGGCGCATCTTCCGATAACTTCGGATGCCGAGTTCTTTTTTCGTATTTTCTGCTGTCCTGCGACTGATGCCTTCATCACTCATTCGCATATAGATTTCTCTTGCTCTCATATCGCCTTCGGAAAGCAGCTTTTTTATCAAGTATGCGGCTTTCTCAGACTTTGATTCAAACTTCGGAGGCTCTGACTCTGCTTCCGGGTCAGTTGGGATCTTGCACTCCAGCCATCGAAAACCCTCCTCGGCCGTTATTGAGAAACGAATCTCTCCATCAGATGGAGCCAGATTGTTTTTGATCTGTCGTACAATGCGAATGTCTTTGTTTCCCGGATCATGCTCCATCTGCAGAACGCTTCTGGCTGCTGCCACAACATCCACACTACCAATGCTCCGGTACAGATCTTTTGTCCCCTCTTTCTTGTTGAGGTGACCAATCAATACAACTGCACAGTCATACGCAGATGCCCACATTCCAAGACGCTGCATCAGCTTTCTCGCCCTGCCTGCAATCTGAAGGTCAGAATCACTTCCCAGATATGCCTGTATCGGGTCAATGACCACCAACTTTGGACGAAATTGTATAATCGCCTTTCTGATACGTTCATCATCCAGCGTCAAGCCACTGTTCATTTCTTCATTTATAAAAGCCACATTCCTGCAATCTGCTCCACACGTTTCCAATCTCGGCTTGATGGTGTCTGAAGCATCATCTTCCGAACACTGGTAAATAACTTTCTGGGGCATTCCAATAGACTTTCCATCCGGCATAGTTCCACCCTTTGATAATTCTGCAATCAGATTCATCATCATGGTAGACTTTCCATCGCCGGGGTCGCCTTGCAGCAATGTGATCTTCCCGACTGCAATGAACGGATACCACAGCCAGCGAACAGCTGTTGCTTCTACATCACTATATAATGTGAAAATTCCTGTTTCCTCTTTGCCTGTCATTCCCTTTACCTTTCATTTGCAGTCTTTTCCTACATTTATATTATAAGAGCTGCATGACATTTTGACTGCTACCTATCATGTAGCACGTTCCATGTTTTGCTACATAGTAGGTAGCAAAATGGCCTTAGACCACACAGCAGATAGGGGTGTGGCATTTTGCGGTCTTAAAAATCTCTCATATTCAGTTGCTATGTATTTTTCTCTGCGGGATAATCGTACCAGCCTTATGCGGGAAAACATAAGGAGGAACACATGGCTATTGACTATGAAGCCTTGGGCAAGCGTATTTCAAATGCCCGCAAACAAATTGGTATCACACAGGAGGCGCTCGGTGAACAACTTAACATGACCCGTAAACACATCAGTGTTATCGAAACTGCTATCAACCGTCCCAGCCTGGATACCCTGGTTGATATCGCAAATGCACTGAATGTATCTGCAGATGACCTTCTCGTAGACAGTCTGACGCACTCGGCATCTACTGCAGATTCTGAGATTCACCGTCTGCTTTTGGACTGCAATACAACGGAACAGGAAATTCTTACCCGCACCGTAAAGGAACTGAAAGCAATTTTATATGGTTTAGGAATCTGATTTTATAACTCATTGACCACATAACAAAAGGCCCGCATAAGCCACAGCTGCACTTCGGCTCACTCCGGGGTGCTGTCTGTGGTTCATGCGGGCAGGGGTAAAAAAGAAGCCCGCCAGCGTTCCATGTAGGATTCTACACAGTTCGCCAGCGGGCAATCATTTACTTACTTTTTCGGCTTAAACTTTGCGCTATAAGCATTTACTGCTGCATCGTGGATAAGCCATCCAAATTTTCTCAAAAAGTCCAATCGCTCTTCATCAGTCATCCATTTTGCAAGTGTATGAAGAACTCCCTCGTATCGTTCATTTTCTTTTCCGTTAAAAAACTTACCTCCGGGTCCCTGCTTAAATCTGACAGGAATCCCATTTTTAATTATCGTCCAGACAGTTGAACCACCATCTGTCTGAAACATGTCCCCAACCATGCCGTCCAGTTCTCCGGCATCCATTCTTTTCAGCAGTTCTCTTTCCTCACTCGTCATCTTCATCACCCCCACAATCCTCTACTTTTATATCTTCCGAATCATACGCTCCCATTGGGTATTCCCGAATCCAGCCTTCGATTTTTAATGTGTGGCCACATTCTGGACATTCATAGCAATCTTCAGAATTAAAGCTGTACACAAGATCCGGTCCCATACCATTTTCTTTTTCGTAAGAGCTTTCATCATACATGAAGTCCTCAAGGTCAACATTTTCTTCATGACCGCAATGAGGGCATTTGACTGCTCTTTCCAGAGAAACCGGCCGATATCCATACATATCCTCGATATCGATAAATTCTTCGCCTGCCGCTTCTTTTTCGCTTATGATGTCCCAATAATGCTGCGTCTGGAAAGTTTCAAATTCTGCGCTGTCATCCAGAAGGTTATCCAGCATTTTTAAGGCATTCCTCTTTCGTTCAAGTTCATCATTGATATACTGCTTCCGTTCACGGATTGCCTGTTCAAGATCAATTTCTCCTGCTTGAAGTTTTTTTATATCTCCACAGGTTAAGCCAGATTTTGTAAGGACAACAATCCTCTGCAGATTTTTGAAATCTGCTTCTGTATAATCCGTTGCCTTGTTTCCCACCGGCGGATGTTCTGGTTTGAAGATACCCTCACGCTTAAAGAGTTTTATGCGCTCTGCATCAATGCCTAATTTTTCTTGTATTTCTTTTGGTCTCATAACATTCGACCTCCTTTCTGAAACCGAGTATAGCACATAGGGACTTTGTCCCCGTCAAGCCCTAAATATCATTTTTTCTAGTTTTAAGGATACTCGATTCCAGTTTTATTTCAAGGCTTTTCTAAATGATTTGTATATTTCAGGCTTCGATATGCATCTCCAAGGAAACCCACAAACTCTGGACTCATATTCTCCACGATGCTCTCTCCTACTACATTCTGCAAGACGGCAATGCTGGCTCCGGCCAGATCATCTTTCCGATTTTCCAGTTCTCGTATCGAATCCGCCACGGCCTCATCGATGAACGCAGCGAACTTTGCCCCGTCAATATGGCTTTGCACTGGCATCGGTGCGCCGCCTTCACCGAACAGCTGTATCACCTTCGGCTCAATGATGTTCTCCACCTTTTTCAATGCTTCCTGCTCCGGAAGCCGCCTCAGATACCCGTTCATGACACTTGCCACAACAATCTCCATCGGAGTCGTTCCATAATCCTCAACGGACAGCCATGCTAACTTCTTCATATCAATCACTCCTGCTATGTGTATTTCTGTATCCTCACCATATATCAAAACTCTGCACATAGCAATATGTACGATAAAAAATCCGTACAAAGCAAAAAAGGGCCCTGCCGGTATGCATTTCCACACATCGACAGGGATTCTTTCCTTTATACAGCCTGCTCTCGTTTTGCTTTACTTCTCAGATATCTTCGGTACTGAACTGTGTTGTCATATACCCGGTACGGGGCATCAACCAGAGTCACCAGCCCGTCAAGACTGCATTTCTTAAATCCCAGAAAACTGGTCAGTGTCCTCTGATTTCCACAGGTGGGCAGCGTTACACCAAAATTCGTTTCATAAAGTACGATGTCGCCTTTCACCGTTCCCTTTTTCATAAAAGCGCAGTAGATACCTTTTTCAAAATGGAGCAGGTCCGGTGCTTCCGCGATCCTCTCCGGCGTCATCTTCAATCGTCCTCTGTTCAAACTGGCGACCGCACCATCAACCGGCTTTCCATCCACATCCCGAAACAGGCTGCCCTGCACATCCAGCCCGTTCACCTTCAGCGGCATACCGGCGGCATTCTGTTCCGGCAGTTCTTTCAGGCAGGCAATGAAAAGGTCAAAATTCTTCTTCATAACCGTAAGGGCTCCCTGTTCCTGGCTCAGCGTTTCTTTTTCCTTTCGGAAACTCTCAATTCGCTGCCGGATATCCTTTGCCAGACTTGCATAGGCTTCGATTTCAGACCCTTCTTCATAGTCAGCATGGTAGAAGCTCGTACCAATATCATTTCCCGTCAGCCCATTTCGGATATCACTGTCAATCTCGTCCAATGTAATGTTACCCTCCGCCAGTGATTCATTCAGTTCCAGATTCTGCTCTAGCACCGCATCCCGCATGGCCGTAACCTGACGGCCGATCGTCTCCTGCAGTTTTTCTTCCAGCTCCTTGATCTGGGCATCCAGCGTTTCCAGTCTTTCCACCGATACACTGTTTCCTTTCATCTGCTGATACATCTGTTCACAGGCTTTATGAAAAAGTGTGCTGATTTCCGAAGCTTCATGATTTTTCTCATAATCCCGTTTCAGACGGTACAGCATTTCCATAAAGCTCTGTTCCAAGGCACATTCATGGATGCTTTCCGAAGGGCATCTTTCATTGGCTGCTTTTCTCTCGGCATCCGACAATCTCCCGTGTTTTTCCCTGCAGTACAGCTTCTGGTCCGGTGTGCCATTCTGTCTGGGCTTTTCGCCCTCACGCTTTCCCATCTTCTGTTTGCACCGCCACACGGGATAAGCATATGCGTATTTTTCAAGGTAGATATCCGTATCGCCACCAGTTGCTGCAAGGCTTCGGTCATCCGTGTACCCGGTTGCCACACCTGTATAGGTCACACGGAAGAATCCCTCACCGCATTCTTTTCCGGCTCTTTCTCCATGTTCAAGAACCGCACCGCAAACCAGATTTCCAAATGGCGAGCCGGTGTATCCTCTCTTCTTCTTTTGAGCCGGTACCGAATCTCCAACCTTGCTGGGCTTTTCATAAAGCATCGTCTGAGCCTTGTCCCATGTACTGCGGTCAATGATGCCAACATGATGGTTTTCTACATAATAGCGAGGTGCCTCACCTTTGTTGATTGTGGACCGATGGGTCAGGAAATCCTTTGTGATGGTCTTCTGCATCTCAATGTCACCCACATATTTTTCATTCCGAAGAACTGTGAGCACAGAACTTGCCGACCAGTTCTTTTTGTTCACCGTCTTTCTGCCAAGTTCATTCAGCTCCTTTGCAATACGGTTTGCCGTCTGTCCACATACATACCGTTCAAAAATATAACGAACCGTTTTTGCCTGCTCCGGATTGATCACCCACTCGCCGTTGGCGCCTTTGTCATATCCCAGCATCCGATTAAGATCCACCTTGGGCTTTCCAGCCTGAAAATTTTTCTGGATCGACCAGCGGATATTGTCCGAAATGGACCGGCTCTCATCCTGCGCCAGTGCGGAAAGAATAGTCAAAATCAATTCACCGGTCGCATCCAGCGTGTCGATATTCTCTTTTTCAAAGTAAACACCAACCGGCGGATTCTGCTGCCGAAGCTGGCGGACACAATTCAAGGTGTCCACCGTGTTTCGGGCAAATCGTGAAATCGACTTGGTCACGATATAATCCAGCTTTCCATCCAGGGCGTCTGCCATCATGCGGTTAAAATCCTCACGGTGTTCCCTGCTGGTTCCTGATTTTGCCTCATCTGCATAAATGCCTGCAAATCTCCATCCGGGTTTGTTCGTGATCAGATTTGTGTAGAATGCTTTCTGCGTGGTATAGGAAGTCTGCTGGCTTTCATCCCCTGTAGAGACTCGGCAGTATGCCGCCACACGGATATTGCTCTGCACCTTCAGCTGACCACCATTATGCACCGACCGCTTTGTAGCCGGTATCACTTCTACTTTTTTCTGTGTCATATGCTCTCCTCCGTTTCCTTCATATCTTTTTTCCGTTCCGACGCTTTCTATACTCTACCTGAACCGGTTCTCCAAGGATCTCTGCTTCATTTTCCGCAAACTTTGGTTTTCCATCTTTGCCGTATACCCGATAATCCTTGAAGTCCTTTATAGTCCTTCTGGCTCCGAAAGCAGTAAATTCCATTCCGTAAATGGTCAGGTAATGGATCACATCTCCGTTCACTCTGCCAGATTCAATATTTACGGCATACATTTCCCGGCTGAAGGTTAGCATATCTGGTGTACTCAAGAACACACCCGATTCCGTCCACTGCGGTTCTTTATCATCCAGACCATGCACCACCAGCTTCTGTCCATAGCGGTTTTGCTCCGGCAGGGCCAGCAGTTCCTCCAGGAAATATTCGTACCTCTTTTTCAGGATGATACCGCCTTCACTGCTTTCTTCCAAAATGTGTAGTTCGTTTTCCAGTTCTTCTTTCCGCTTCAGAATATCCTTCAGCAGTTCATTGTACATTGCCTCGGCACTTCCGGCCGCAGGTGTGTAAACACTATCCACACGCTGTTGATCCATCCCTTCCATGATATTATCCATCTGGATGCTCCCATCCCGAATGGATTCCTGTAAGCTCTCCTGCAGGTAAACCCTTTCTCTCTCGGCCATCTGCTTCTGTGCTTCCATCTGCTTTTTCATAAGGCGTTTACATTCCTGTTCCAGTTTCTGAAGCAGTTCCCTGAGTTCCAAAATCCGTCCTGAATGGTCTTCCGGCTCCCTCTGGCATTCACGGTATTTGACCGCCAGCTCCGACTGCTCTTTGTTTTCCTCGTAATCCCGTTTCAACCGGTAAAGCATCTCCATAAAGCCTTGTTCAATAGCGACCTCATAAAGCTCCTCTGTGCAGTCTTTATCAGAACAGCGCATCTTCCCAACACCATAAATCGCAAGTCCCTGCCGTTCCTTCGTATCTTCAATGGACTCTGCATCCACCCAGTATGCAGCAATCTTTCTCCTCTTGTGGATCAGTGTCTTTCCACACGCTGGACACGAAAGGTTTACATAGCAGATATTGAGAGGATCACGGCTTAGTAGCGGCGGCCTCCGTTTCATTTCACTTTGCACAATCAACCAAGTTGCCCGATCGATGATCGGTGCGTGGTGGTCCCTGATGTAGTACTTTGGAAGCTGCCCTCTATTCGGAACTGCCTTATGGGAAAGAAAATTGCTGGTCACATATTTCTGCATTTCCAAATCGCCCACATACTTCTCATTTAGGATCACATTCGAGAAGCTGCTGGGGTTCCAGTCCGTGCCAGATACCGTTTTCCAGCCTCGCTCGTTCATCTCGTTAATGATCGTTGCACGGCCGGCTCCGCAGGCATATCTCCGAAAAAGGTAACGCACCAGTTCCGCCTGCTCTTCATTGATGATCCATTCTCCGTTTTCCCCTTTGTCATATCCGATCATCCGGCTTAGATGGACCATCGGCTTCCCTTCCTGGAACCGCTTCTGATAAGACCAGTGGATGTTATCCGAAATAGAATGGCTTTCTTCCTGGGCAAGTGCGGAGTAAATGGTCAGGATCACCTCACTGGTGGAATCCAGAGTGTTGATGTTTTCCTTTTCAAAAAAGATGCCCACAGGAGGTGTCAGCTGTTTCAGCTGTCTTGCGCAGTCGAGGGTGTCCACGGTATTCCTTGCGAATCTCGATATGGATTTTGTGACAATTAAATCGATCTTTCCATGTCTCGCATCCTCCAGCATCTGGTTGAATTCATCCCTGTGCAGACGGCTTGTTCCGGTGATTCCCTCGTCCGCATAAATTCCTGCGAATGTCCAGCCCGGATGCCGCTGTATCATATCCGTGTAGAACGCCTTCTGGGTCCGGTAGGACGTTTTCTGTTCAGCTGAATCTGTGGACACTCTGCAATAAGCTGCCACCCTTAATCCCTTCGGCTTTTCCTGGGCAGCCTTTTGAGCCGCCGCTTCCTTTATTAATCGTAAAACTTCTGACATTTTTTCTCACCCCTTCACATATTTTTCCGATAGCAGTTATCCCGCATGGCCTGCCCGTCAAAATAGGATGCCGTATACCGGTAATCTTCTATATTACTGTACATGACAACCTCTGTCCTTGTATCATCATACCAGTGAACCGTATAGTTCAACGGGGAATGGACCGTAATAGAAAGGACAAATGCCTTGCAGTAATCTGAGGTCACTCCATTCAAAAACTGCACCACGCCATCCCTTCCTTTCGGAAGTTCCTTCATCCATTCAATTGCCCGTTCTCTTCTCTCGTGGTCATTCTCCAAATCTTCCCAGTACCCTTCCAGATACTCCAACCGTTCTTCCAGATGCTTTTTCTCATCCATATCCCGGTCAAGTTTTTCTTTCAGCCGTCTGATTTTCTCAGCATTGCTCTGAATGACTGCCTCGTCGATGCTCTCATCTCCCAGCAGCTCGCGTCTGGTCTGCATTACATCATTCTGGCTTTCCAGAAGGCGCAGTTTTTTCCCGCTGCTTTCCATTCCAATCTGAAGGGTGGCAATCTGCCGTTTGTAAAAAGCACGGTCCCGTTCCATAAAGTCGGTATGCTGGATGTTTTCCAGCCTTTTGATCATCTGTGGAACAAAGTCATCAGCTTCCTTTGTAAAGCCTTCAAACTGCTCTCCGTAACGGCCGCTCATGATGTCCGCCACTTCCACATTATCGTGGATGGGCTGTGCGCTCAGCCGGAACCGTTCAATGATTGCTTTACGGAAAGCCCTCACAATCTGCTCTTCATAAACTCTCTCGGTGTGGCAGATTCTCTTTCCATTGTAGATTTCCGCTGTTGGACAAAACCAGACCGGATAGTGCTTGGAATTTCTCACACGGAAAAACCTGCCGCATTCCCCACACAAAATCCTTCCTGAGAATGGCTTTGATCCTTTCTTTACTCCCTTCTCTTTTTGGGCGGCATTGGCTCTGCGGATTTCCTGAACAGTTTCAAACAGTTCTTCGTCAATGATCGCCGGATGGTGGTTCTTCACCAAATACTGCGGAAGTTCTCCATTATTCCGCTGGATGTTATGGTTCAGAAAGTCCACGGTGTATTTTTTCTGGATCAGGACAGCTCCTGTATATCGTTCCCTTTGTATCATCTGAGAAATAATCCTTCCAGTCCATCCTTCTTCCAGATCACTGTTCAGCTGTCCTTTCTTTGAGTTCTTTTTTCTGGCTTTGACCGCCACGGTCTCAGGAGCTGGAATCCGGTCATAATTCAAACCTCTGGCAACATCTGTATAGGCAGTACCCTCTGCCACCTCCTGAAAAATCCGGCGCACGATTTTTGCTTCTTCTTCCACAATTTCGATATCCCTATACTGATATCCACTTTCTGTCGTGACCATCTTTCCATTGTAGCGATACCCATATATGACCATGTTCTTTACCTCACCTCTCGGATAGCGCATCTTATTTCCAAGATTGATGTTTCTGGAAATACTCCGGCTTTCTTCCTGGGCAATCGCCGCAAGTGTCGTAAGAATGAAATCACTGGTCGGATCAGCTGTGTCCAGATTTTCTTTCTCAAAAAGGATCGTCACATTGTTGTCATGCAAAATATTAAGGGCGGTCATAAAATCCGCCGTATTTCTGGAGAAACGGGAAATCGACTTGCATACAATACGGTCTATTTTCCCTTCCCTGCAGTGTCGCAGAAGTCTTTTGAATCCAACACGCTTATCCTTGACCGTTCCTGAAATTCCATAATCGGAGTAAACCCCGATTGGATTCCAGTCTGGATTGTTTTCGATCAGCTGATGGAAATACCGTTCCTGCGTTTCGTAGGAATTTTCCTGGTCACTGGAATCAGTGGAAACTCGAATGTAAGCGGCTACATTCAGATGCCCTTCCTTTTCCTTTGTCCTGCGAAAAGAAGCTGTGGAAATAAATCCATTTTCTTCTTTCATTGCTTCTGCCTGTGGCTGGAAGACCGCCTCGAACTCGCTTCTCAACCCACCGACCCGTTCCATAACAGGAACTGCCTGCTGCATTTTCTCCTTTGCAGCCAGCGCCTTCTGGATCAGGGAAGCAATTCCGGCATCTCCGTTTTCCTTGGATTCGGATAACGGCAACTTTGTCTTTTTCTCTTTTTGTTGGGTAGACATCTCTTGGCGCACAACGCTTTCCTGCAAAAAAGAAGATGCAGCCGCCTTCTTATCAGATAGGTCAGCTGCACCACTTTTTTCCTTCACCGCTTCATGGGATTTCTTTTCCTGCACAGGCATCTGAGTCACAGATGTGGTTTCCGGCAGAACAGATTCGCCCTGTCCGGTCGCTGCCATCAACATCTTTGAAAGCTCGGCTGCTGAAGCATTCGGGCGGCTTTTCTGTTTCTGCTGTACGGTACTTTTGACCGTTGCGCTCTGCAGTTTCTGCAAAAAATCATTTGCTGTACTCATCTTGTTCTCTCCTTTCCGCCCATCTGCTTTTCTCTTCGGGCAGTCACATATTCCCTCTACTGCGTGATATTATCAAGTAAATTCGGTGCAGAAAGACGGAGAATAATCCACCCGATTATTGTCCTATCTGCACCATCCAATATGTAAAGGCCCTGCCTGAAAAGACAGAGCCGCATCTTTTACAGTTTCTTGGCAAAATCAAGGCTGATCCAGCCGTCACGCTTGTCGGCATAGGCTTTCAGCAGGCCCCAACGGGTCGCGCCCTCGCCGTCTGCTTCCTCAACAATCGTGAATACACCCTTTCCGGTGTACTTTCCAGTCTTTGCATGGTTTGTACCAGGACCCTTACGGATATTAAGGTCACTGATTGAAACCCGTACCGCATACGGGCAGTTTACCTTAACTTCCGGGTAGACTGCCTTGCCCGCCGGGTCATACACGAAATATCCCGGATTGGCATCCGCACACTGCTTTGCGTAAGCCAGGTCATGGAAAGCACCCTTCTGAGACGCCGCATTCTGCCAGCTTTTGCGGACACGGTACCAGCCGGAGATAACCGTACCCTCAGAAGCCTTTGCCACATCATACTGCGTAAGGTTCCAACGCTCGATGATACTGCAAAGGTTCTGTACATAGGTGTGGCTGGTCGCATAACCACCATCTTTAATCAGCTGTACCGCTTTCTTGTAATCCGTGCAGCCGGCCAGACCTTCATAGCGTTTCTTACTGCCATTCATCGCACCGAACAGATAAGCCGCATGGTCGGCAATGGAATCCTCCACACAAGCATACTTGCGGAAGTCAGCAGTGATCGTGACCATCGAGCCATCGTCATTCTGCTCCTGTGTTTTCTTGGTATAGACAGACTTGCCATCCCAACTGCTGCCGCTCCAGCTGTTCCCTGAAAGCGAAGTCTTCATGCCAAAGCAGTTATTAGCATTCTGTGCCAGCTCAGATTTACCGTAGCCGGACTCAAGAATGAACTGAGCCATTGACACGCAAGCAAGAATGCCAGTAGTTTTCTGGTTCGCAGTAAACAGCGGACCGATCTTTGCAACTGCTTCTGCTTCCGAGAGATTTTTCAGCGAAGAAGCCTGCATGCCAGATGAGGATGAACCGCCCAGTGCTGCAGTCACCTTTGCGGCCAGATCACCAAGACGGGCATACAGCCAGTTTCCAGGGCAGCTTTTGTTTGCAAACCAGCGGTGAACTGTCAAAACCATCTCGTCTGCGGCAGGTACATAATTGAGAGTTTTATTCTTATCTCCCAGCCACAGAAGTTTTTTCTTGCCGTTTCGTCGGCAGATATCGGTACAGAGCTTAATGAGTGAACTGTACACCGCACTGTTCATGGCATACGGCTCATTCATATCGCTGGCACATTCGATGGTGACCGCCCTCTGGTCATTGGCATTGCTGGACGAACACCAGCTGCGGTTCTTTTCCTCGACACAAAGCGACACACGGCCATCTGTACCGATACCGTAGTTGCAACTTGCCTGACGGCTCGTACTGGTAAAACAGCCGCAGATGCTTTCCGCAGAAAGCTGACCGACCACACAATGCGGCGTGATGCGGTCGATGCTGTGTGTCCTCTGACCGGAATGGTTCGGAGAGAGCTTGGTGTAAACAACGAGTGGACTATTGGTATATCCCATAATGATTTCCTCC
>ERZ1673737.701-NODE-701-length-38292-cov-6.854147_pt1 | contig 38292 bp, 31 predicted proteins | sample MGYA00580211_ERZ1673737 | MGnify/ENA primary metagenome ERZ1673737 (study PRJEB41218, sample SAMN15661789) | gut metagenome | host: Homo sapiens | place: Canada: London | collected 2015-08-20/2019-03-30 | study: EMG produced TPA metagenomics assembly of... | reverse complement strand
GGAAATCGCAGGCAAAGCAGTGAAATTTTACAAAGCAGATATTCAGGACAGAGATGCCATGAACAAAGTTTTCGATGAAAACAAGTTCGATGCTGTTATCCATTTCGCAGGATTAAAAGCAGTTGGCGAGTCTGTCGCAAAACCAATCGAATATTATCAGAACAATATCGGCGGAACACTTGTGCTGACAGATGTTATGCGTCATCACGGATGCAAAAATATCATCTTCAGTTCTTCCGCAACAGTATATGGAGATCCGGCAATCATCCCGATCACAGAAGAGTGCCCGAAAGGAACATGCACCAATCCGTATGGCTGGAGCAAGAGTATGTTGGAGCAGATCCTGACAGATATCCATACTTCTGATCCGGAATGGAATGTAGTATTACTTCGCTACTTTAATCCGATCGGAGCACACAAGAGCGGTAAGATTGGTGAAGATCCGAAAGGTATCCCGAACAATCTGCTTCCGTATGTCGCTCAGGTTGCTATCGGAAAATTAGAATGCCTTGGTGTATTCGGAGATGACTATGATACACCGGACGGAACCGGCGTGCGCGATTATATCCATGTCGTAGATCTGGCACTCGGTCATGTAAAAGCTGTTGAGAAACTGGCAGATAATGAGGGTGTATCCATTTACAATCTCGGTACCGGAAACGGATACAGTGTACTTCAGGTAGTTCATGCATTTGAAAAAGCATGCGGACATGCGATTAACTATGCAATTAAACCGCGTCGCCCGGGTGATATCGCTATGTGCTACTGTGATCCGGCAAAAGCAAAGAAAGAGCTTGGCTGGGAGGCTCAGTACGGTATTGAGGATATGTGTGCCGATTCCTGGAGATGGCAGAGTCAGAATCCAAACGGATATGCGGACTGAAAGGATTTTTTTGACTGAATGAATGACTATAAGATTACGCAACAGGTAAAGCGGAAATCAAAACGGTTTGCAAAACCATTGTCCATATTTATGGTTGTGATGGCTGTGGTACTGGTAATTCTTGCAATCATTTTTGATACGGGACTGATGCTTCCTGCATTTTTGTTTGCAGTGCTGTACTATATTTTTTCTATTAATACTGACCGGGAGTACGAATATTGCCTGGAAAACGGCGTGCTGACTATAGCTGTGATCCGGGGAAAGCGGCGCCGGAAAACAGCACATACGCTGATGATGCAGGATATGGAAGTAATCGCACCGAACTGGCATGAAGCTGTGGCAAAATATCGCAAGAATGGTGGTACGGAAAAACTGAAAAGGTTTGACTATACTTCTTACGATGACAATATTCCGTATTATACGATGATCGTGTATGAGAACAAAGAAAAAATCAAACTGTTACTGGATTTGAACGACAGCATGCTGGAAGCAGTCAAACGTGTTTATCCGCAGAAGGTGTATATGCGATGAAAAAAGCAAAAGGTAAAATGGAATTGCGCTATTACGATATTCCGCAAAACGAGTTCCTGATTGCCTTACAGAATCAGAACTGGCAGAATAAATACCAGACAGAGGAAGACGGGCTTCACTTTCACAATCTGTTGGAGATCGGCCTTTGCGTTCAGGGATATGGTATTATGCGCCTGGAAGAAGAAAACGTACATTTTGAAACCGGTATGCTGAGTATTATCCCCGCAAATTTCCCGCACAGCACGATGCCGCAGGCACCGGAAGGAAATACATGGGCTTACTTATTTGTAGACCCGGAGAAAATCCTGGCATCCGTTTATCCGGATGATATTTTGATGCAGCAGAAGATGTTGGAAAATATCAACCAGAGAGCATACATCGGTAAAAAGGAGACGGTTCCGAATCTGAACCGCATTGTTTCTGCTATTTTTTATGAGATGCAGCAGAAACCGGATTTTTACCGGGAGAGTGTCAGAGGCCTTTCCTTGTCTCTGATGATGATGCTCGCCCGGCTGAACAATAAGCTGGGTCCGACTACGGAAGGTGTACGCCAGAAGAACGGATTCGATCAGATTCGTCCTGCACTGGAGCACATCCGTGATAATTTTGCCAATCCGACAAAGATTGCGCAGATTGCTTCTGTGTGTCATATGAGTGAGTCTCATTTTCGCAGACTCTTTGAGGAAAATATGGGAATGACACCGGTGGATTATCTGAATCAGGTCCGGATTAAAAAAGCCTGTGATATGATTCGTAAAACGGGGTATTCCATGGAAGAAATTGCCGTGAAGGTGGGATTTTCCACGACATCTACGTTCAACCGGAATTTCAAACGGATCGTGGGCACGTCACCGTATCACTGGAAAAAGTCACCGGAGAATTTTGAAACCAGACTGGCAGATTTCAATATACTGGTGGAAAAAGGCTGGTAAATATCAGATGTGAGATGCACAGAAGAATATGTCATGCAATGCATGACGTGCATCTCGCAGCAAGAATGCCGAGGGCATTCTTGAATATGAAAAAAGAGAAAGAATCATATGTGTGGTTAGAAAACAGATAACTGCCATATGATTCTTTTTTACATTACCATACGGTAATTGGTGAAAATATTGTAGAATCCCCGTATTTTATTCGTGAAAAACACGAAAAAGTGAAAGAAAATAGTCGGAAAAAAGAGAAAAATGCAAAAAAAGATAAAAAGAAGATACCATTAAAAATAAAAAATATGCAACATGACGATAAAAAGTCAAATATGCGTGTATTGTGAGAAAAAATGCAAACTATACTATATGTGCGTATAGTATAATATGTACATCTTGATGCAGGAGATAAAACAATATTTGATTAATATGAACAAATGACTTTATGCATCAGAATAATTCATGAGGAGGAGAAAACATGAAAAAGAAAGTAATTTCACTTATGCTCATTGGTGCTATGGTAGCTTCTATGGCAGCTTGTGGCAGCAATGGCGGTGACAAGGGTGGCACAAAAGACAATGACACATCCGCAGCAGCTGAGGCTGATGGCGGAGCAAGTGAGGGTGGTGACACCTTAACCGTTTGGACATGGGATCCGGCATTCAACATTCCAGCTATCGAAGAAGCTGGAAGAATGTACAAAGAGGATATGGGACATTCTGATTTTAAACTCAAAGTAGTTGAGACATTGTCCGAAGACTGCGAGAAAAAACTTATTTCTGCAGCTCAGTCCGGAGACCTTTCTACATTACCGGATATCGTTCTGATGCAGGATAACTCCTACCAGAAATTCGTATCCATTTATCCAGAAGCTTTCACAGATCTGACAGATTCCGGAATTGATTTCTCACAGTTTGCAGCTGGTAAGCTTTCCTACTCTACAGTAGATGGAAAGAACTACGGTGTTCCGTTTGATAACGGTGCTGTAATCGGCGCTTACAGAACAGATATTCTTGAAGAAGCTGGATATACAGTTGCAGATCTGACAGATATTGACTGGAATCAGTTTATCGAAATCGGTAAAGCTGTAAAAGAGAAAACTGGCAAATACATCTTATCAGGACAGGCTGATTCTCCGGATATGATCATGGAGATGCTTCAGTCAGCAGGAGCTTCCCTCTTTGATGAAGATGGAAAACCGGCTATGACAGACAATGCTGCATTAAAAGAGTGTATCGAAATCTACAAAACAATGGTAGAAGAGGGTATCTACTACGAAGTAAACAGCTGGGATGAGTATGTAACATCTATTACAGGTGGTTCTACTTGTGGTGTTATCAATGGTAACTGGATTTCTGCTACAATCATGGGTATGAAAGATACAGAAGGCAAATGGGAAATTACAAATATGCCGAAATTAGTTAAGACACCAAATGCAACAAACTACTCTAATAACGGTGGTTCTTCCTGGTATATTACAGCAAACTGCAAGAACAAAGATCTGGCAATTGACTTCTTAAAGAGCACATTTGCTGGAAGCACAGAGTTCTATGATAATGTTCTTAAACAGACAGGCGCAATCGCTACATATGCACCGGCAGCTACTTCTGAAACTTATGCTCAGGGGGTACCGTTCTATAACAACCAGCAGATCTACAAAACAATCGTGGATTACTCTGTTAAGACACCGACAAACAATACAAGCCCATACTACTATGATGGACGTAATGCAATCGGTACACAGATCCAGAACATTATTCAGGGTGCAGATGTTGATTCTGCTATCGCAGATGCTCAGGCAGAAGTAGAATTTACAATGAGTGAGTAATCTTATCTGTGAATCGTTACAATTTGATTTTTTGAAATATGCGGGGGGCTGCCTGGCAGTTCCCCGAATATTATTTGCGAAGGGGGTTTTGAGGTGAAACCTAAGAAAAAAGGCATGACCTTAGTTGCAAAGCAGAAAGCAGCCGGCTGGGCCTTCCTGATTCCAGCATCTGCCATGATTGCAATTATGAGCTTTTTCCCGATGGTAAAAGCATTTATCCTTTCCTTACAGACAGGTAAAGGAGCCGCAATGCATTTTGCCGGATTTACAAATTATGCACGTATGTTCCAGGATAAAGTGTTTTTACGCTCTGTAGGAAATACATTTTTCTACCTGATAATTCAGGTACCGATCATGCTTGTGCTTGCTATTTTACTGGCACAGCTGTTAAATAACAGAGATCTTAAATTAAGAGGATTTTTCCGTACATGCGTATTCTTGCCATGTGCAACATCTCTGGTTTCTTATGCATTAATTTTCCGTTTCCTGTTTGCTCAGGATGGTTTTGTAAATAATGCATTAATTGGACTTGGCATTCTTGATCATGGATATAACTTCCTGGGAAATGCCATGAGTGCGAAAATCGTAATTATTATTGCGTTGGTATGGAGATGGACAGGTTACAATATGGTATTCTACCTGGCCGGCTTACAGAATATTGAGTACTCCGTATATGAGGCAGCTAAAATTGATGGTGCCAACGGATGGAAGACATTCTGGAGCATTACCGTACCATTGTTAAAACCGACAATTATCATGACATTTATCATGTCAATTAACGGTACATTGCAGTTGTTTGATGAGTCAGTCAACCTGACAAATGGTGGACCTGCAAATGCAACTATTACAATGTCACATCATGTATATAATACCGTATTCTTACGTACACCGAACTTTGGATATGGTTGTGCAATGTCATTCTTTATATTTGTGCTTGTAGCAATTCTTGCATTTATCAATATGAAAGTAGGTGATACACGTGACTAAAAAGAAAAACAAATCAATGATTCAGCGTCGGCTGATCCCTACTTATATTTTTCTTGGAATTGTGTCACTGATCTCTGTATTTCCTTTCTACTGGATGATCATGGCAGCAACCAATGATTATGTTGATATTTCCAAAGGTAAATTGACTTTTGGACTCTATGCAGCAGAGAACTTTAGAAATTTGATTGAACAGCAGCCACTGGCTCTGGCAATGAAAAATTCATTTATATATGCGATTTCAGTTACAATCATCTGTTTGTTTATTTGTTCTTTGGCTGGTTACGGATTTGAAGTTTATCATGACAAGTGGAAAGACAGATTATTCTCCATTCTGCTTCTTGGTATGATGATTCCGCAGGTAGCAACTATGATTCCGTTATTCCAGATGTTCAGTAAAGGACATTTATTGAATACTGTACCTGGATTTTTCCTGCCGATCATTTCAACGCCGTTTATGATCATGATGTTCCGACAAAATTCGAGATCATTCCCGGTAGATATTATTGAGGCAGCACGTATCGACGGATTGAACGAGATTCAGATTTTCTTCCAGATGTATATGCCGGTTATGAAATCTACTTATGCAGCAGCAGCAGTTATTACATTTATGAATGCATGGAATGCATATCTGTGGCCGAAGATCTGTATGACAGATGGTGAATCTCTGAATATGGTTATGTTAATTGCAAATATGACTGGTGGTTATAAACTTGATTATGGTATGATCATGATGGGTGTATTATTCTGTTCTATTCCTACTATGGTTGTATTCTTTATCCTTCAGAAACAGTTTGCAGAAGGTATTACAGGTGCCGTTAAATAATGACGAGATAAATAGTCATATCAAACATAATATTGCAACTTATGCAACCCCACGGTGGTTCCGCCGTGGGGTTTTTCAAACAGAGCATAACCGGAAGTGCTTTTTCGGTTTTGATAAATGGATTCCGTCTGGAATCAGAACTTGATAAGTTCGGAAAGGAAATGAAAAATGGGCGTGAAATTTAATCATTTATGTTACGGTGGAGATTATAATCCAGATCAGTGGCTGGAGTATCCAGAGATTCTCGAAGAGGATATCCGTCTAATGAAGAAAGCACATGTTAATACGGTTTCACTTGGTATTTTTGCATGGGCAAAATTGGAGCCGGAAGAAGGTGTATATGATTTTGATTGGATGGAAGAAATTATCAATCGTTTGTATGAAAATGGAATTTATGTGTTTCTTGCAACTCCGTCCGGCGCGCGTCCGCACTGGCTGGCAGACCGTTATCCGGAAGTGCTGCGTGTAAATGAGATGCGTCAGAAAAATATCTTCGGACAGCGTCATAACCATTGCTACACATCTCCGATCTATCGTCAGAAAGTACGCCAGATAAATATGAAGCTGGCAGAGCGTTTTGGAGATCATCCGGGTGTTTTAATGTGGCATATTTCCAATGAGTATGGCGGAAAGTGCCATTGTCCATTATGTCAGAGTGCATTCCGTGGCTGGTTAAAGAAAAAATATAATAATGATATTAAAGAAGTAAATCGTAAGTGGAATACTGCTTTCTGGAGTCACGATTATCAGAATTTTGATCAGATTGAGAGTCCAACACCATTAGGTGAGACATCCATTCACGGACTGGTTCTGGATTGGAAACGTTTTGTAAGTGATCAAAGTATTGATTTCTGCAAAGCAGAAATCCAGGCATTGCGTGATGCAGGAAATCATAAACCGGTTACGACCAATCTGATGTATGATTTCTCTACAATCAATTATCATGAGATGGCGAAAGTACTGGATGTAGTATCCTGGGATAACTATCCGCAGTGGCACAAAGGACCGGAACGCCTTGTTGCTATGGATAACGGCATGCAGCATGATATTATGCGTACGTTAAAGAAAGAGCCATTTATCCTGATGGAATCCTGCCCGGGTCCGACGAACTGGCAGTCTGTCAGCAAATTGAAACGTCCGGGAATGTTGGAGACAGCGTCTTTGCAGGCGGTAGCGCATGGATCTGACAGTGTCATGTATTTCCAGATCAGAAAAGGTCGTGGCGGATTTGAAAAGTTCCATGGTGCCCTGATCGATCATTATGGAAAAGAGGACGAGCGGACATATCAGGAGTGTAAAGAAGTTGGTGCAGACTTAGAACAGATCGATGAACTGAAACATGCAAATGTAAAAGCAGATGTGGCGGTTATTTATGACTGGGAAAACCGTTGGGCCGTAGAAGAAGCTCAGGGACCGCGTAATAAAGGCATGTTCTATAAAGAGACCGTCGAGAAGCATTATTATGCATTCCGTAAGTTAGGGCTTAACGTGGATCTGCCGGATATGACGCAGGATCTGGATGGATACAAGATCGTGGTTGCACCGATGCTTTACATGTTCCGTGCCGGATTCGAGGAGAAAGTCCGTAAATTTGTGGAAAATGGCGGCACATTTATTATGACTTACTGGAGTGGTGTAGTAGATGAGAACGATCTGTGTGTACTTGGTGGCACACCGGGCGGTCTGATGGATGTCATGGGACTGCGCAGTACAGAAATTGATGCACTGTATGACGGCGAGACGAATGTAGTCAAAGCAGTTGTTGGTGATGTCTCTTATCAGTGCGAGCGTTTCTGTCAGTTGGTAGACGTAAAGACAGCAGAGCCATTATTTGTATATGGCGAGGATTTCTATGCAGGTACACCGGCCATGACTGTCAATGAGTTTGGCAAAGGAAAAGCATACTATGTGTGTGCGGATGCCGAGCAGAAATTCTTTGATAACGTGTATGAAGAAATTGTGACAAAAGCGGGGGTTGAAAGACCGCTGAAACAGCCAGTTCCGGAAGGCATCGAGGTGTGCACACGTCAGAGTAAGGATGCGGAATATGTGTTTATCCAGAACTTTAATAAAGTTTCAACTGTATTCAAACCGGAACTTGACGGGGCAGAAGTACTTTTCGGCGAAGTTACCGGGGAGATGAAACCGTTCTCAACCATTATTCTCAAACGGTAGGTTTCTGTTGGGATTCTTTGTATTAAAATGTAGAATCGGGAGAAGTCTAAGAAAATGGGAAAATTGTGTGAAAATCAGCAGAAAATTTATGCGGCCTATCGGGTTGCAAATCTGCTGGGTGTCTATGAGGATTGTTCGCCGAATGGTTTTTATCAGAGATGGAAACAAAAGAATGCTTTCATGAAGGCGCAGGCGGAAGATGTTGGAATTGGAAGTACCGATCATTTTATTGATGCTGTTGAGCAGACTGTGGATCAGCGGCGTGCAGAAACGGAATGGAAGCATGCGGATGCATGGAAAAATGGAACAGCGGCTTTTGGTGCGCGGTATCTGACTCCGGAGATGTATCTGGATTATGAGCTGAAGAGTATACAGCTGGCTTTTGCGACATATAAGGGCGAAATGGTTGGAAATCATAAATGCCATGTTTATACAGAGGATGAGAAGCGGGCATTTTATGATGCAAACCAGGATCTGTTTACCAGGTATCATGGTGATCTGTTTTCGTATGAAGAAGTGGACCTGATCATTGAAAAGTGGTTGAAGGTACAAGAGTATCAAGATATCATAGAAAGTGTTGTTGCAAATACGCATTTGAATGAAACGACCGTAAACGAAATATCGGCACAGGATGTGTCAGATGAAAAGTCAGATAACGCAGTTCAGTGGATAACAGAGTTTGAAAAAATCTGGAATCAGATGCAGGAGGAGAAGCGTCTGAGAGAAGATAAAAGCTGCCCGGAAGAAACTAAAAGTGAAAGCAACATAGGGAACTGTGGACATTGTTATTATGTCAGTTCGATTCACGGCGATGATGCGAATGACGGAACAGAGGATCAGCCGTTGAAGAGTTTATATGCGGTAAATCGATTGGATTTACAGCCGGGTGATCAGGTGTTACTGGAACGCGGTTCTGTGTTTGAAAATCAGTTTTTGCATCTGAATGTACAGGGGACAAAGGAACAGCCAATTTATATTGGTGCATATGGGAACGGTGCGAAGCCTTTGATCCAGACGAATGGTCAGGGCATCTGGTATCAGGATTATGGAAATGAGCTTGATGCACCGACACATGTATACAGAGGGTATGTTTCATCTGCGGTATTGTTATATGATTGCGAGTATCTGACGGTGGAGAATCTGGAGATTAGCAATAAAGGGGGCGTATTCGGAGAGACATATTCTGCTCCACACAAGATGAACCGTACAGGTGTGGCAGGAATTGCGAAGAACCGTGGAACGTTGCATGAAATACATCTGAGTAATTTATATATTCATGATGTGGAAGGTAATGTGTATGATAAACATATGAATAATGGCGGTATTTATTTTACCTGTCTGAAGCCGGAAGCAGAAGAAAAAACCGGCGTGGCACGATATGAGAATGTCAGTGTCAGAGGATGCCATCTGAAGCGGACGAGTCGTTGGGGAATTGCTGTTGGATACAGTTATAAATGCAAAGAGTTTATGACGGCAGAATTGCCGGATGAGTTGTTTGAACGGTATGGCCATCATAACATTTATATCGCAGACAATTATGTGGAGGAAATCGGTGGTGATGGCATCACCGTGATGTATGCCATGAAACCGCTGGTGGAGTACAATTCCGGTGACAGTTGTGCGTTGGAGATGAATGACCGCTATTATACTGAACCGGAGGATCGGGCAGGAAAAGTGGCGGCGGGAATCTGGCCATGGAAGTGCAAAGATGCATTACTTACTTATAATGAAATGCGTGATATGCGGCTGAATCAGGATAGTATGGCATGGGATGCAGACTCCGGGGATGGCACATTATATCAGTATAATTACAGTCGTTTAAATGAGGGAGGCTGTGTCATGTTCTGCCTGGAAGAAGCCATTCATAATGAATTCCGTTATAATGTCAGCGTGGATGATCTGGGAGGGCTGATCAGTCCGTCCGGAAATCCGGATGCGTGGATCCATCATAATGTATTTTATCGCAGAGCAGAAGTGCCATTTGTACGACCACATATGGATGATGGAAAATATGTGGCTGAGGAGAATGAAATCCATCTGATTTAAAAAAAATTTGAAATAAATAGTAGAAGCAGAAAAGTGACTGGTGTGTATAAGCAATGAATGATACATGCCGGTCACTTTTTTTGGGATACTAACTTTGGTACAACTAATGCAATTCTAAACCAAAGGTATTTTGTATGTCTTTTTTGTATAGACAACTATGCATTGATGTATAAAAAAAGAAGAATAGCGGATACTTTTATTTGAAAAAGAATCGTCTGTTCTGGCTGAAAAAAATCAGTTGTATGAATGAAAACTATATTTTTAATGCAGAAAGGAAAAAATATGGCTGTTTATCTGGAAATTGTGGATGTGTATGCGAGAGAGATTCTGGATTCCAGAGGGAATCCGACAGTGGAAGCAGAAGTGAAAGTAAAGGACGGGGAACATGTATTTACCGGGCGTGCAAGTGTACCTTCCGGGGCGAGTACCGGGGAGCATGAGGCGAAGGAATTGCGGGATACGGATTCCGGGCGGTATCACGGAAAAGGCGTGCATCAGGCAGTGGTCAATGTCAATGACCGGATCAAGGCCGTTTTGCTTGGAAAAGATGCAGCGAATCAGGTGCTGATCGATCAGATTTTAAATTGTACGGATGGTACGGAGAATAAGTGCAATCTTGGGGCAAATGCGACGTTGTCTGTTTCTATGGCCTGTGCAAAGGCTTGTGCAAAGGCATTGAATCTGCCATTACACCGTTATCTGGGCGGTGTATACGGAATCCGGATGCCAATGCCGATGATGAATATTTTGAATGGGGGGCGTCATGCAGACAACACGGTGGATTTTCAGGAGTTTATGATCGTGCCGGTGGGGGCACGGGATGATGAAGGCAATTTTATTTTTCGGGAAGGACTGCGCTGGTGTGTGGAAGTGTATCATAGTTTAAAAAAAATTCTGGAAAAAGAAGGATATAGCACTGGCGTAGGAGATGAGGGTGGATTTGCACCGGATCTGAAAAATGCAGAGGAAGTGTTGGATTATCTGATGCGTGCAGTGGAAGAGGCCGGATATGAACCGGGCCGGCAGATAGCATTTGCACTGGATGTGGCAGCAAGTGAATTATATAACAAGGATTCCGGGGTGTATGATTTCCCGGGAGAGACAAGGCTGAAGCTGTCAGAAGCGATTTCACTGCCGGTGCATCGGACTACCGAGGAAATGATTTCTTATTACGAAGAACTGATTTGCCGCTATCCGATTGTATCCATTGAGGACGGGCTGCAGGAGAACGACTGGGATGGATGGTGTGAGATGACGAGGCGTTTGGGAGATCAGGTGCAGCTTGTGGGAGATGATCTCTTTGTGACAAATCCGAAACGTCTGAAAGAAGGCATCCGGAGAAAAGCAGGAAATGCGATACTGGTGAAAATCAACCAGATCGGGACTCTTTCCGAAAGCTTTGAGTCAATCGTGCTGGCGAAACGAAACGGTTACCAGACGGTGGTATCTCATCGTTCCGGGGAGACAGAGGATACCATGATCGCAGATATTGCAGTGGCTTTCAATTGTGGACAGATCAAGACCGGGGCACCCTGCAGGGGGGAGCGTACGGCAAAATATAACGAATTGCTCCGGATTGAGGAAATGGTGTAACTGTGTGATAACGGAGGAACTTTTTGCAGACAAAAAGAAAAATGAGAAACAGAGAAGAGACAGGCTATACGAACAGAGAAAAAACGGGAGGTCTTGTCAGAATGAATGAAATTTGTTATGCTATCTAATTAGTATTAATATGTTCATAAAATAGATAAAAAGGTGAACGCAAAAGAGAAGCACTAGCTGTTCCTGCAGGGAAATCTGCCTGAGATAGCTGCTTCTCTACATAAAAAGGTTTCAGATACAGGTGTAATAGGAAAAGAGAATTTTAATGAAAAAAATTTTTCAAAAGAGTTTGATATGGTTTATCTGTGCGGTATTTGTTTGTCTGTCAGGTGCGCAGACAGTCCGTGCGGCAGAGATTTCAGAACAGTCTGATCTGGCACAGCAGCTGGCTTACCAGGCAGCGTTGACGATGTATTATGATGACCGGTATTCGATCCAGAACGATTATCCGGATTATGTGATTGAGCGGATCAGTGGACAGATTGTGACGTCACGTCAGGTACAGAATGGTCAGGTCAGTTATGTCAGGGACAATAATGTACTGGTAAAGACTTCGGATACAACACTGACAGCTGCCGGCACCGGTACAGCGACAGTCGTACTGAAAAAGGGCAGTGGCAGGAATGCGCAGTATAGGAATCTGCGTATTGATGTAAAACCGGCACGGCTGACGTTGATTTATCTGCTGGGTCAGAGCAATATGGAGGGCATGTGCTCCTGGAATACAGGATATGAAAACGACAAAAATATTTTAAATACGGCAGGAGCAGTGTATTCTACTTACCTGCCGACTGCTATGAATCCATCGAACTATATGACTGATATTTTCTGGTCAGAGTATGGAACGCGTTACAATGCGAATAAATTTGTACCACAGGCTCTGACAAGTACGTATTCACTGGCTGGAACTGAGCTGCAATATCCGTTAAATACACTGACGACAGAAGTGCTTCCAAATCGGGGGAAAGGTGGCATGGACAGTGCCATTGCCTATGAGTGGCGGCAGCGGACCGGAGATAAAGTGTGGATTGCCAATCTGGCATATTCCGGTTCCAGGATTTATGAGTGGGTACCGGGAAATGATGTCTATGAGCGGGCAGCAGTGACAGCGCAGCTTGTACGGCAGGTTTATGCGGCAGAGATTGCAGCAGGACATTATACCACAGGAAATCAGCTTATGTTCTGGATGCAGGGGGAGCTGGACAGTCTGATAATACAGGCAGCGGATTACCGACAGTACTTCCTGAGCATGTATCAGGGTTTTACAGCGCGTGTTCCGGTGGAAAAATGTGGGATCATTACCACAAGAACTGCAGCCGGCACACACAAATATACGGATGATCTTTATCTTACAGGCCCTCGTATTGCACAGTATGGTATGGGTGCCAGCCCGGAGCTGTCAAACATTTATGTGGTATGCAATGTGCATGAACAGTGGATTACCGATGAAGGGACGGCACAGTATTTCCGGAATCGCTATCCGTATGGCATTTTTACCTATCCGGTGCGCAATGGGGCTTATGCTATTCCGACTTGTATCAATGATGCTCATCATGATATCCATTTTTCCCAGATCGGGCATAATGAAAATGGCATTGTGGCGGCAGATAATATGTATGCAGTGGTATACGGTGCCTCTGCGGGTCAGAGAAATTTCGTCTGGAGAGATGCAGAGTATCAGGCAGTCAGTCAGGTGACGCTGCGCAAAAATAATGATATGGTGCTGGTTGGTATACTGGATCCGGTTTATCTGTCAAAACAGGTGAGTTACGTGACATCTGCCGGATTATCTTATGACTTCCGGACCGGAACACTGACGGCCGGTGCAGCAGCCGGGGATCAGTATGTGGATGCCCGGATGTCGGATGGTACATTGCTGGCGCGTCTGACGGTGCATGTGGTGGATCATTATGATTATGAGGATTCCGCCGGAAGACCATATACCGGATTGTATCAGCAGCAGGACGGACAGTGGATTTATGTAAAAAACGGATCCTGGGCATATGATTATACCGGTTTTGTCGCAAAAGATGGCGATTGGTGGTATGTGGAAAACGGCCGGATCACGTTCCATTGTAACGGGCTGGTAAGGGGGCTTGTAAATGGAAACGATACCTGGTGGTATGTCACCGGCAGCAAGGTAAACTTCTGTAATACAGTGGCCTCCAATGCCTGGGGCTGGTGGAAAATCACGAATGGACGGGTAGATTTTGATTTTTCCGGTCTGGCAGAAAACGCTTATGGCTGGTGGAAGATCACCAATGGTCAGGTGGATTTTAGCTATGTCGGCTATGAACAAAGCGGATCCAACTGGTGGTATGTATATGGAGGCCAGGTATGCTTTCAGGCAACAGATGTCCTGCCGGGAACCGTAGGTGGTCAGTATGGCTGGTGGAAAGTCTGTGAAGGAAAAGTGAATTTCGATGATGATGTCTGTGAAAATGCCTATGGCTGGTGGAAAATTACCACAGGAAAAGTAGATTTTCAGTATACGGGCCTGGCACAGAATGCCTGTGGCTGGTGGATGATCCAGAATGGACATGTTAATTTTGGAAGCAACGGTCTGGTGGACAATGGAAACGGCTGGTGGCTGGTGAGAAATGGCTGCGTGGACTTTAACTATAACGGTCTGGTGGACAACGGAAACGGCTGGTGGCTGATAAGAAATGGCTACGTGGACTTTGACTATAATGGTCTGGTGGACAACGGAAATGGCTGGTGGCTGGTGAAAAACGGATGTGTGGATTTTTCCTATCAGGGATATGTCCAGAATGAATGTGGTGTCTGGTGGGTCAGCAACGGTCAGGTACAGTTTTAACAAATATTAGAGGAGAAAAATGAATGCAGGAGACGGAACAGACACAGGAGCAGCAGGACACTGCACGGGAACTGGCGGGCAAAATCATGGTGTATGCCAGGGATGAACTGATGATATCCATGCGGTTTCTGGATCGGGCACTGTTTCGGATGCCGCTGATAGCGGCGGACAGTGTGGCGGCCTTTGGTGTGGACGGAGAGACGATGTATTACAATCCGGAGTATGTGCTGCATGCCTTTAAAAAAGAAAAAAACGCATGTACCAGGGCATTTTTACATATGATCTTTCACTGTATCTTCAGCCATCCTTTCCGGTATGAAAAACTAGATCGGGAGTGTTGGGATCTGGCAACAGATCTGGCGGTAGAACACGTGATACTTGATCTGAATCTGCAATCAGTAAAACTGGAGCGTGATGGACAGATGCAACGGATCCTGTCACGGCTGCAGAAACAGGTACCGATTCTGACGGCGGAGAAAATCTATCGCTGGCTCTGTGAGCATCCGGAGAAGGCGGCAGAGTTTTTCCGGGAGGAGCCTCTTTTTATGTGGGATGATCATCTGAAATGGATTCCGGTGAAAGAAACACAGAATCAGGACCGCAGAAATGATAGCATTACCACGGATACGCGGACGGCCATGATCGGCTGTCATGAGGCAGACACCGGAGAAGAAGGTGAGCAGGAAGAGATTGATGAAGCACTGGTGGGGCAGCGTCAGGGAGAATGGCAGGAAGTCAGCCAGCATGCCAAGACGGATCTGGAAATGTTTTCCCATGAACAGGGATTTGGGGCAGGAAGCCTGCTGCTGAATCTGAATGCGGCATTGCGGGATAAGTATGATTACGGAGAATTTTTGCGGAAGTTTGCAGTACTTGGGGAAGAAATGCATGTCAATGACGATGAATTTGACTACATTTATTATACTTATGGTTTGCAACTGTATGACAATATGCCTCTGGTGGAACCGCTGGAATACCGGGAGAACAAGCGTATCCGGGAATTTGTCATTGCAATCGATACATCGGGATCCTGTCAGGGAAAAACAGTGGAGCGGTTTCTGCGGAAAACTTATTCCATCCTGAAAAGCAGTGAGAGTTATTTTGAACGGGTAAATATCCATATCATTCAGTGTGATGAGAAAATCCAGCGGGATGTGAAAGTTACGACGGATGAAGAATTTGAACAATATATGCAGGATGTGGAGTTGTGCGGTTTTGGAGGCACCGATTTCCGTCCGGTGTTTGAATATGTGGACGGACTGATCCGCAGACATGAGTTTCAGGATCTGAAAGGACTGATTTATTTTACCGATGGACAGGGGACATTTCCGGAACGGATGCCGGATTATCAGACAGCATTTGTGTTTATCCAGGAAGGATATTCCATCCCGGAAGTGCCGGTGTGGGCAATCCGTCTGATCCTGGATGAAGAGGACGTATAGCAGGATATCGCAGGGAAAAGTACAGGAGGATAAAAGTATATGAATATACAGGAAGCAAAGGAACAGATTGAACAGGCGGTGCGTATTTATCTGATGAAAGATGAGTATGGCGATTACCGGATTCCAATCGAGCGGCAGCGGCCGGTATTTCTGCTGGGAGCACCCGGTATCGGAAAGACTGCTGTTATGGAGCAGATTGCCCAGGAGATGGATATTGCGCTCGTTTCTTATTCTATGACGCATCACACGAGACAGAGTGCACTGGGACTTCCGTTTATCAGTCACAAAAAATATCAGGGTGCAGAGTTTGATGTATCGGAATATACCATGAGTGAGATTGTTGCATCTGTATATGAGACGATGGAAGCGACCGGAAAGACCGAGGGAATCCTGTTTCTGGATGAAATCAACTGTGTATCCGAGACACTGGCTCCGTCTATGCTGCAATTTCTGCAGTATAAGACTTTTGGCAAACATCAGATCCCGCAGGGCTGGGTGGTTGCCACAGCCGGCAACCCGCCACAGTTTAACCGTTCTGTCCGGGAGTTTGATATCGTGACCATGGACCGACTGAAAGTGTTGGAAGTGGAAGCGGACTATGAGACCTGGCGTAACTATGGGGTGAATAAAGGAATACACGGTGCGATCCTGACCTATCTGGACATTAAAAAACAGGATTTCTATGTGATTGAAAATACTGTGGATGGAAAATCCTATGTCACGGCCCGTGGTTGGGAGGATCTGTCAGAGACACTTTATCTGTATGAAGAAAATAATTTTACCGTGGATGAAGTTCTGGTAGGACAGTACCTGCGCAACAAGCGTATTGCCCGGGAATTTTCTTCCTATTATGACCTGTATCAGAAATATAAAAAAGATTACCGTGTGGCACAGATCCTGGCAGGAAATGCAGATGCGGATGTGCGCAAACGTGCGAAAAATGCGGCTTTTGATGAGCGTATTTCCCTGCTGGGACTGCTGCTGGATGCCCTTCAGGAAAAAATCCGCCACAATGTCGAACTGGAAGATTCCCTGCGCCGGATACTTCCGGTCTTAAAGGAAATCAAAGCTGAGCTTGCAGCAGCGGATGACAGGGTAGATGCCGCTGCGATTATGGAACATCGTGCGGATACGCTGCAGCAGGAGATGGAGCAGGAGGACAAAGCAAATGCGTTGTCGTCTTCTGCGCGAAAAGGCTATCAGCTGATCCTTCATACACTGCGTCAGGATGCAAAAGAGCTTCGTATGAAAGATATCCGTGATGCGAATGCAGCATTTTTATATATCAAGGAAGCTTTTGATGAACAGGTGGGCAGCATGCAGGCGGAAAGCAGCCGGATCAGTCAGGAACTGGCAAATCTCTTTGCTTTTGTGGAGAAAATTTTCGGAGACGGCAACGAGATGCTGATTCTCGTAACGGATCTGACTGTCAATGCGGACAGCATGAAGTTTATCAGCAGAAATGGCAGCAAAGAATATTTCAAATACAACAAAAAATATCAGTTATATGAGAGACAGCAGGAAATCGCAGATGCTTTGGAACAATTACAGATATAGGGTTGAAGATGACAGTATCGTCATCGAAGATTACTGTGGGGAGGAACTGGATGTCAGTATCCCGGCAGAGATAGAAGGGCTTCCGGTAAAGAAGATTGCACCGGAGGCATTCAGCATCCACGGTGCAATGATTGAGCGTGTAGAAGTCCCGGGCAGTGTGACAGATATCGGAGACGGTGCCTTTAAGATGTGCATGAGTCTGGAAGAATTGGTGTTGCAGGAAGGTGTCTGCCGTATCGGAGAAAATGTCCTGCTGGTGACAGCAGTGACGCAGTTGTATCTGCCGACCACAGTGGAAAAACTGAAATGTCCATGGGAATGGGGAAAAGTAGCGGTTGATGTGGCACAGGAGAATCAGCATTATTTTTCAGATGGATATGGTTTATATGAGAAACGGGAAGACGGGTATGCACTGGTGGCAGCGCGGGCAGAGGATCAGAGAGTCCGGTATACGGTAGCTTCCAACACAACGGTGATTGAACGGCATGCCTTTGAAGGACAGATGTATATTCAGGAGGTGGAACTGCCGGAAGGTGTGATCAGTATCGAGGAGGAAGCCTTTGAAAGCTGCCAGGCTCTGCGGCGGATCGTATTACCGGAGGGACTGACCAGGATCTGCGCGGATGCATTTCGGTGTTGCATCAGTCTGGAAGGACTGGAACTTCCTTCTACGCTGAAAGATCTGGGAGAACATGCGGTGACGGATACTTACGGCTGGAGTCCGAGCATGAACGGCATTATGTATATGCGTGTGCATCCGGACAATCCATATTTTTATCATGATGCCAATGCATTTTATCAGAGAAGGGAGAATGGAAGCCTTCTGATCAAATATTTTGGTAAAAATGAGGTATGGAAGATTCCGGAAGAAGTAACGGAACTTGGTGCTATGGCACTGCGTCGTTCGAACCTGCGGGAAATCATTATCCCGGAGACTGTAAAAAGCATATCGAAGGATGCTTTTGCAGAATGTGGCCGGCTGGAGTGCATGGAATTTGCGGCGGATGGCGTAAAACTGTATGTTCCGGAAAATCCGGTGTATCGGAAAGGAGAAATCAGCAGTCTGTTTTATCGGGACAACGCAGGGCAGCTGCATTATGATTATGAGACATATGATTCATTACTGGCGGACTGGTCCCAGATCCTGATCCGCTGCCGGATGGCAGCTTTCCGATTGGAATATCCGGTGCAGCTTCCGACGGCTCGAAAGCAGGCGTATGAAGCACTGATCGCGGAGCATTTGAAAGATCTGGTGTATGATATCTGCAAAAGGGACAGTCTGATGGATCTTGCGGCACTTGGAAACGCCGGTATGATCACTGCAGAACGTATTGAGGAAATGATCGACTGGACCACAGCGTGCCACAGAGGAAAACTTACCGGATATCTGCTGGAGTATCAACAGGAACATTTTACAGAAAATACATTTGATTTTTCTTTATAAAAGAGGGGAATATGCAGCAACTGAGAAAATTACAGAAACTGATTATCGGAATGGGGGAAGCACTGCTTTGTTATGGTGCTGAGATTTCCAGGGTAGAGGAAACGATTCAGCGCGTGGCGGATCACTATCAGGTGGAAGAAGTGGAGATGTATGTCATCACCAACGGACTGTTTGTGAATTTGCATCAGCAGGAGGATTATACATACACACGGCTGAAATATGTACCATCGATATCTGTAAATTTAAAAAAATTATGTGATATTAATGAACTGTCCCGCAGGATCGAACAGGAAAACCTGTCTATTGATACTGCCTTTGAACGTTTGCAGGAGATTCAGAAAGCAAAAAATGAACCGGTATGGGAGCTGGTGTTTTCTTCCGGTGTGGGTGCAGCTGCGTTTGGTTATCTCTTTGGCGGAAGCCTCTGGGATTGCCTGGCAGCGTTTGTGTGCGGTGTGATCCTGCAGCTGTTTTTCAGTTTTCTGGATGAAAAACAAGTCAATATTTCAAAGGTGTTACTGGATATCATAGGGGGACTGCTGGTGACGGTTATCTGTGTGGTGTTGAACCGCATCGGGGTATCAGAACATCTGGATCTGGCTATTACGGGTGCGATCATACCGATGATTCCGGGTGTGGCTTTTACCAATGGAATCCGTGACATTGTGGATGGTGATTATCTGTCAGGATGTGTCCGGCTTCTGGATGCCATTCTGGTATTTTGTTCCATTGCCATTGGTGTGGGGCTGGGGCTCAAACTATAAGGAGGAGAAATCAATATGCTGATTAATGCAATCGGACAGTTGGCTGCAGCATTTCTGGCAACTATCGCATTTTCCGTACTATTCCATGTGCCGAAGAAACAGTATATCATCTGTGGACTGACAGGAACCCTGGGATGGCTGGTGTATCTGCTGGTGAAGCTTTACTTTTCCAATACACTGGCATGTTTTGCGGCAACTGTGGTAATCGTATTCTGTGCTCGGTTGTTTGCTGTCTGGCGGAAAGTGCCGTCGAACGTATTTATGATATCCGGGATCTTTCCTATCGTCCCCGGTATCGGTATTTATAATACAATCTACGATATTATGATCGGAGATGCAGCGGCAGCCATGAGCAGCGGATTGGAGACTTTTAAGGCGGTGGCAGCCATTGTGCTTGGTATCGTATGTGTCTTTGTAATTCCGAATAAATGGTTTCGGAGCCTGTGGTAGTTACCGTTCTGTCTGCGAATGATGCGTGTGCTCTGAACATAGTTGAGGTTAAATGTACAGTTTTAATGGGGGAAATTGAAAAAATAATTGCTTTTTAGAGTCAGATATGCTATTATATCAGATGATTATGGGTGTCTTAGGACATTTAAGAAGTTTAACCGTGGGAGGTGGATACAGTGGAAATCGCAAGAACAATCATACAGATCGTATTTATTATATTAAGTATTATCATGACAGTTATCGTATTAATGCAGGAAGGTAAGAACAATGGACTGGGAGCATTAACCGGTTCCGCCGATACTTATTGGAGCAAGAATAAAGGACGTTCCATGGAAGGGATGCTTGTTAAGGTTACAAGAGTTCTTCTGGCACTCTTCCTTATCATTTCCGCAGTACTGACAATTGGACGTTTTCAGTAAGAATACCTAAGAGGCTGTCGTTATCGACAGCCTTTTACTTTGTTTTTGCCTTATTCAGGAAAAGATATGGAAACGTTTTTTCGGGGGATAGAAAATTATGAGAAGAGAATTATTAGAAGAGAGAAAACAGACGGTATACGGACTGATCTGTGATGAGTTTTATGTACCAATGAAGGCAAAAGAGATGGCCATCCTGATGAATGTGCCGAAAGCTCAGCGTCACGAATTACAGGAAGTGCTGGATGCACTGGTGGCAGAGGGCAAGATTGAAGTTTCATCGAAAGGAAAATATACGAAGGGAACAAGTCCGAATCTTACCGGTGTCTTTACGGCTCATGCCCGTGGCTTTGGTTTTGTCACCATTGAGGGCGAAACAGAAGATGTTTTTATTCCGGAGAGCAGCACAAATGGTGCGATCCAGGATGATGTAGTGCAGATTGCACTGGTTCCTTCCAGTGGAAAACGTCGGGAAGGAAAAGTAGTAAAAATTGTGGAACACGGACTGAAAACGGTCGTTGGAACCTTTGAAAAAAGCAAAAATTTTGGTTTTGTCCGCCCGGACAATCCACGGATCAATATGGATATCTTTGTTCCGGCTGAGCGTTCCAAGGGTGCAGTCACCGGACATAAAGTAGTAGTGGAACTGACGTCTTATGGTGGAAGTGGCAAAAAACCGGAAGGAAAAGTTATCGAAATCCTGGGGCATGAGAATGATCCGGGAACCGATATCCTTTCTCTGGTGAGAGCTTACGGATTACCGATGGAATTCCCGGAGAAAGTGCTGAATCAGGCAGAACGAGTGGCAAAGGATGTGACATCTGCGGATATGGCAGGGCGTATGGATCTGCGGAACTGGCAGACCGTTACCATCGACGGTGAGGATGCCAAAGATCTGGATGATGCGGTGACATTGACCAGAGAAGGGGATTTCTGGCAGCTGGGTGTGCATATCGCAGATGTGACGAATTATGTGCAGGAACATAGTGCGCTGGATGTGGAAGCATTAAAGCGTGGTACCAGTGTGTACCTGGTAGATCGTGTGATCCCGATGCTGCCACATACGTTGTCTAACGGAATTTGTTCGCTGAATCAGGGAGAAGACCGTCTGACACTGAGTTGTATTATGAAAATCGACGGGAAAGGAAACATTGTAGATCATCGCATCGCGGAGTCAGTCATTAATGTGGATCGGCGTATGAGTTATACAGATGTAAATAAGATCATTACGTTGAAGGATCCGGAGAAAACCGAAGAGTATAAAGAGTTTGTACAGATGTTTTTCGATATGAAGGCAGTGGCAGATCTGCTTCGTGCAAAACGCCGGAAACGTGGTTCCATTGATTTTGATTTTCCAGAGACCAAGGTGATTCTGGATACACAGGGACATCCGGTGGAAATCAAACCGTATGACCGCAATCCAGCCACGAAGATCATCGAAGATTTTATGCTGGCGGCTAATGAAACCGTGGCGCAGGATTATTTCTGGCAGGAACTGCCTTTTGTATACCGTACCCATGAAGTTCCTGATACAGAAAAAATCAAAAAACTCAGTACGTTTATCAATAATTTCGGATACAATATCCATATCGGTTCTGATGAGGTGCATCCGAAGGAACTGCAGAAACTGCTGACAAAGATTGAGGATACTCCGGTGGAGGGGCTGATCTCGCGGTTGACACTGCGTTCCATGAAGCAGGCAAAATACAGCGTGGAGTGTGTGGGGCATTTCGGACTGGCTGCCCAGTACTATTGCCATTTCACATCACCGATCCGTCGTTATCCGGATCTGCAGATCCATCGGATCATCAAGGACAACCTGCGGGGAAGAATGAATGAGAAGCGGATCGAACATTACTGGAAAATTCTTCCGGAGGTAGCACAGCAGACCAGTCAGCTGGAGCGTCGTGCGGATGAGGCAGAGCGTGAGACGATCAAGATGAAGAAAGTGGAATATATGGAGAGCCGCATCGGAAATGAGTACGAAGGTGTCATTTCCGGCATTACAAATTATGGGCTGTATGTGGAACTGCCGAATACGGTGGAGGGCATGGTGCATGTGACCACTCTGCGTGGAGACTACTACAATTATGTAGAAAGTACCTATGAGATGGTAGGTGAGAACAGCGGTAAGAGCTATAAGCTTGGACAGACTGTAAAAATCCGTGTGATCGGTACGGACAAACTGGTGCGCAGAATAGATTTTGAATTGGTGGAATCTTAAAAACTTGGCTTCCGGCTGAAAGTTTAGTAAAGGTGGAAAACTTATGGGAAAAGACAGATACAAATTAGTTGCAAATAATAAAAAGGCCTATCACGATTATTTTATTGATGAGACATACGAGGCAGGTGTAGCACTGCATGGAACCGAAGTAAAATCTGTGCGCATGGGAAAATGCAGTGTCAAGGAATCCTTCATCCGAATTGAAAACGGGGAAGTAATAGCTTATGGATTGCACATCAGTCCCTATGAGAAAGGAAATATTTTCAATCGTGATCCGTTACGTCCGAAAAAACTGCTGCTTCATAAATATGAGATTAACAAACTGGCAGGAAAGATTGCAGAAAAAGGCTACACGCTGGTACCACTGAAAGTTTATATCAAAGGTGATCTGATCAAAGTAGAAATCGGTCTTGCCCGTGGTAAAAAACTGTACGACAAACGTCAGGACATTGCAAAAAAAGATCAGCGGCGTGAAGTTGAACGGGAATTCAAAGTGAAAAATCTGTATTAATGCCGGTTTGGCAAATGTCACTTTTAAATTTTTGCTCAGAAACAGGACACAATTCAAGTCGAACGCACGTGAGACTTGGTGCGTGATTCTGGTCAGCGAAAGCTGACATATTCTTCTCAGAATCACTGCACATCCTCGCGGAGCGTTTATCTCAGTCGGAGATTGAACTCCCACTGAGAAAGATTTGTTATTACTCACCACTTGCAGAAGTGGGAGTCTCAACTCAGACTGAGATGAAACGTTTTTTCTAGTTCAGTAAAGGTAAACTGTTGGTTTAAAGGGATGCTTTTCTCTTGACGAACCGAAAGAAATCTCATATAATAACAAAGATCAGAATGATAAATATCTGATAACTGGCATGATCCGCCGAAGAAATTCGGGGATGTACTGGTTTCGACGGGGTTTTAAAAGCCGGAGAAGCGAGCCGTATGAAATGCGTTAAATTTCAAATCTAAATATAAACGCTGATAATAATAAATTAGCACTGGCTGCCTAAGTTGCAGCTTGTCTGACCGGGAGCACCTGCACTTTCGGATCCAGGCATCGACCATGCAGGAAACGACTTATACAAAGCTTTGCGTATAAGGGCGTAATATGAAGCTACTGAAACCGAAAACCGGTTACTGGGTGTTCGGCGGAGGGAATGTTAATACAGTGACTACGCTCGTAGAAGTACGGTGGCTGGAATTTCGGACAGGGGTTCGATTCCCCTCATCTCCATAAAATGACACCGAAAGCAATCGTGCTTTCAGGTGTCGTTTTTTGTTTGATCGAAAATCTCGGTGATTTTCTGTCAGAGAACAAGCATTTTGTGCAGGCAATGCGTACTTGCACGAGAAAAAATAGTAACTGTGGTTTAACTTGTGTTTTCCATAAAATAGACACATTTATCAGATATACTTTGAATTATTAAAAGAATCTTCTGTTTTAAAAACGGAAGATCAGATGTAAATCATATGGTAGAAAACCGGAGGAAGTCGGGATGGATAGATTAAAAATTCTTGTCGTTGATGATGAGAGCAGAATGCGCAAACTGGTGCGTGATTTTCTGGTAAAGCATGATTTTGATGTTGTGGAAGCCGGAGACGGTGAGGCAGCACTGGATTTATTTTATGATGACAAAGACATTGCACTGATTATTCTGGATGTGATGATGCCGAAAATGAATGGATGGGAAGTGTGCCGTGAAATCAGGGAATCTTCCAAAGTACCGATCATTATGCTGACTGCAAAAAGTGATGAGAGCGATGAACTGATGGGATTTGAACTGGGTGTGGATGAGTATATTTCAAAACCGTTTTCACCGAAAATCCTGGTGGCCCGGGTGGAGGCTATTTTACGCCGGACCAATCAGCTGAATATGGAAGGTAGCCTGAATGTCGGTGGTATCTGCCTGGATAAAAATGCACATACCGTTACCATAGACGGAAAAAATATTGAAATGAGTTTCAAAGAGTTTGAACTGCTTACTTATTTTATGGAAAATGTCGGTATTGCTCTTTCCCGTGAAAAGATTCTGAACCATGTATGGAATTATGATTATTTTGGCGATGCAAGAACGATCGATACACATGTGAAAAAGCTGCGCAGCAAGCTGGGTGATAAAGGAGAATATATAAAGACCATATGGGGCATGGGATATAAATTTGAAGTTTAAAAAAGCATCCCCATATGGTCTGAAAAATTAAAGGATAAGAAGTAGTATGAAAAAACATTCACTGACGCGGCAAATTACATCCATTGTCAGTCTGTTGGTAGCAGGTGCAATCCTGCTTTGCTGGGTACTGAATACGACATTGCTGCCGCGTTATTACATGCACAATAAAAAAGAAGTTTTGATGGAAAACTATCAGACAATTTCCAATGCCAGTGCACAGAACGAACTGGAATCGGACGAGTTTGCCGTTACCTTTGATAATCTGTGCTCCAATGGAAATATTATGGCACTGATCCTGCAGCAGGACGGAAAGGTACTGCGTTCTTCTGTGAATGATCTGGATGCATTACGGACGGAATTCTGGGATGTTCTTTTGCACGGGGATAAAATGGAAGTGCTGTATTCCAACAAGCAGTATCAGTTATTGAAAAAGACAGATACCCGTCTGGATTCGGAGTATCTTGTTCTGGTAGGTGTACTGGAAAACGGAGATATGGTACTGATGCGTACTGCGGTGGAAAGCATCCGGGAAAGTGCGGCAATTTCGAACAGATTTCTTCTGTTTGCAGGGGCAGCTGCCATTGTGGCAAGTATCCTGGTGGCATTTTTCACGACAAGACATATCACGAAACCATTGCAGCAGCTGACGGATATTTCCAAGCGGATGGTGGATTTGGATTTCAATGCAAAATATGAAAGTGATCAGTCCAACAGTTATGAAGTGGAGGAACTGGGAAACCACATCAACCGCCTGTCTGAGAATCTGGAACGGACGATTTCAGAACTGAAGACAGCAAATGTGGAACTGCAGGATGATATTGAGAAAAAGATACAGATTGATGAGATGCGAAAAGAATTTCTGTCTAACGTGTCCCATGAGCTGAAGACACCGCTGGCATTGATCCAGGGTTATGCGGAAGGATTGCAGGAGTGTATTAATGATGATGCAGAAAGCCGTGAATTTTATTGTGAAGTTATCATTGACGAAGCGGATAAAATGAACCGTATGGTGAAAAAACTGCTGACTTTGAATCAGCTGGAGTTTGGCAATGATCAGGTTATCATGGAGCGGTTTGATATGACAGAACTGATCCGTGGTGTGGCAAATTCCACAAGAATCCTCATGGAGCAGAAGGGTATCCGTCTGGAACTGGAAAATTCAGAGGAAGCCTGGGTGTGGGGTGACGAATTCAAAGTGGAAGAAGTGATTACGAACTATATGAGTAATGCCATCAACCATGCAGATGGAGAAAAGCTGATTCGTGTGTTCTACACACGTTCAGAAGATAAATTGCGTGTCAGTGTATTTAATACCGGACAGCCAATCCCGGAGGAAGATATTGAGAAAATCTGGGTAAAATTCTACAAAGTGGATAAGGCGAGAACCCGGGAGTACGGTGGAAGCGGTATCGGTTTGTCCATCGTAAAAGCCATTATGGATTCTTTTCATCAGCGATGTGGTGTCATCAACCATGAAGATGGCGTGGAGTTCTGGATGGAACTTGCCACAAAATAAAAGAGGAGAGTAAAAAAGATGATTGCAATTATTGACTATGACGCAGGTAACTTGAAGAGCGTGGAAAAAGCGTTGGCGCACATTGGAGAGGAAAGCGTTATTACCCGCGAGTTTCAGACAATTCTGAATGCAGATAAAGTTATTTTACCGGGCGTGGGTGCATTTGGTGATGCCATGGCGAATCTGAAGCGTCTGGAACTTGACAAAGTGATACGGGAACTGAATGAGAAGCAGACACCATTCCTTGGAATTTGTCTTGGACTGCAATTGTTGTTTGAGTGTAGTGAAGAAAGCCCGGATGTGGAAGGTCTTGGTCTGTTGAAAGGAAAAATCAGCCGGATTCCAGACAAAGAAGGACTGAAAATTCCGCATATCGGCTGGAATTCCCTGGATTTTCATAATGACGGAAGATTATTTGCAGGGCTGGAAGAACATCCATATGCATATTTTGTACATTCTTACTATCTGCATGCCGAGGAGCCGGGTATTGTGACCGCAACGACGGATTACAGTACCTGCATCCATGCTTCCGTGGAAAAGGGCAACCTGTTTGCCTGCCAGTTCCATCCGGAAAAAAGCAGTACGGTAGGATTGCAGATCTTGAAAAATTTTGCCGGAGTGGAAGGAGGACGCGCGTAATGTTTACCAAACGAATTATTCCATGTCTGGATGTCAATAACGGCCGCGTGGTCAAAGGAGTCAATTTTGTAAATCTGCAAGATGCCGGTGATCCGGTGGAGATTGCGGCAGCTTATGATAAAGCCGGTGCGGATGAAGTGGTATTTCTCGATATCACTGCTTCTTCCGATGCCAGAAATACTGTGGTAGACATGGTACGGAAGGTAGCGGAAAATGTATTTATTCCGTTTACCGTGGGCGGTGGTATCCGTACCGTAGATGATTTCCGCGCATTACTGCGGGAAGGTGCAGACAAGATTTCCATCAATTCTTCCGCCATTAATACACCGCATCTGATTTCAGATGCGGCAGATAAATTCGGCAGTCAGTGTGTCGTAGTTGCCATTGATGCCCGCAGAAGAGAAGATGGCAGCGGCTGGAACATATATAAAAACGGCGGCAGAGTCGATGTGGGTATCGATGCCGTGGAATGGGCGATGAAAGTAGATAAACTGGGAGCAGGGGAAATCCTTCTGACCAGTATGGACTGTGATGGAACGAAAGCCGGATATGATCTGGAGCTGACCCGTCTGATCGCAGAAAATGTATCCATTCCGGTGATTGCATCCGGTGGAGCAGGTACAAAAGAACATTTTTATGAGGCTCTGACGGAAGGAAAAGCAGATGCGGCACTGGCAGCATCTTTATTCCATTATAAAGAACTGGAGATTATGGATCTGAAAAAATATCTGGCAGACAAAGGGGTATCTGTACGCCGTTAAACAAAGGGGGAGAAAGTACATGCCACCAATTACAAATGACTGGCAGCAGCCATTGGAAGTAGAATTTAAGAAACCATATTACAAAGATTTATATAAGAAAGTGTTGGAAGAATACCGGAGCAGACAGATTTTTCCGAATCCGGATGATATCTTTAATGCCTTTCATCTGACACCATTAAAAGATGTCAAAGTCGTGATCCTTGGACAGGATCCGTATCATAATGACGGACAGGCGCACGGACTCTGCTTTTCTGTAAAACCGGATGTGGAGGTGCCACCGTCACTGGTAAATATTTATAAGGAATTGCAGGATGATCTGGGATGCAGGATCCCGAACAACGGATATCTGGTAAAATGGGCAAAGCAGGGAGTGCTGATGTTGAATACAGTACTGACAGTGCGCGCACACCAGGCAAACTCCCATCGCGGCATCGGTTGGGAGCAGTTTACAGATGCAGTCATCCGTGCCGTGGATGCACAGGATCGTCCGATTGTATTTCTGCTCTGGGGACGTCCGGCACAGATGAAGAAAAGTATGTTGCATAATCCGAAACATTTGATTTTGGAGGCACCGCATCCGAGTCCGTTGTCTGCGTACCGTGGGTTTTTCGGCTGTAAGCATTTCAGCCAGACCAATGCATTTCTGGAGAAAAACGGACTTGCGCCGATCGACTGGCAGATTGAAGATGTGTGATCTCGCTGGAACCGGACAGAAGCATCACTATGGGTTATGCATCTATCTGGTCAGTAGCCGGATGTAAGAAAAAATATTAAAAAATAAAAAGAAAAAAGGAAACAGGAAAATTACACGGAATATATAAAATAGGATATTTATGCTTTACAGGCAAAATGAACATGAAATCTTGTAACAAGATACAGGGAGTATAACCATCGTATGACAATTCGTGAACAGTTGGAATTATCAGAACGTACATATTTAAGCTCTTATGCGATGCTGAGTCAGGATTCGAGAGGGCGGGACAGAGAAGAACCGGAATGCGATATTCGTCCGGTTTTTCAGCGTGACCGGGATCGGATCCTGCACTGCAAATCTTTCCGGCGGCTGAAGCACAAGACGCAGGTATTTCTGTCACCGCAGGGGGATCATTACCGGACACGGCTGACCCATGCACTGGAAGTGTCACAGAATGCGAGAACTATTGCAAAGGCACTGCGCCTGAATGAATCGCTGGTGGAAGCGATTGCATTGGGACATGATCTGGGGCACACACCTTTTGGCCATGCTGGAGAAGGAATGCTGAATGAACTGTGTAACGGCGGATTCAGACACAATGAGCAGAGTGTCAGGATCGTGGAAAAGCTGGAAAAAGAAGGGAAGGGGCTGAACCTTACCTGGGAAGTCAGGGATGGTATTTTAAATCATCAGATCAGCCTGATGCCGTCTACATTGGAAGGCAAGATTGTGCGTTTATCTGATAAAATTGCATATATTAATCATGATATTGATGATGCAATCCGAGCTCAGGTGCTGCAGGAAGAAGACATTCCGGTTAAATATCGGGAAGTACTTGGTTTTTCCACGCAGGAGCGTCTGAATACATTGATTCATGATATTATCGAACAGAGCTGGGAAAAGAATGAAATCTGTATGTCACCGGATGTGGCGCAGGCTATGCAGGGGCTGCGTCAGTTTATGTTTCAGAATGTCTATACGAACCCGGTGGCAAAGGGTGAGGAGACGAAAGCAAAGGAACTTCTGGAACGTTTGTTTGTGTATTATCTGAAGCATATTGACCTGCTGCCGGGATATTATCTGCAGATGCTGGAGGACGGCGAAGAAAATGACCGGGTGGTCTGTGATTATATCGCAGGAATGACGGATCAATATGCACTGGCCAAATACAGTGAGTATTTTATGCCGAAATCCTGGCAGGTTTACTGATCTGTCCGGATGGCAATGACAGGTATAAAGATTGAAGTAAAAAGGAAGGTATTATGACTTACTATTCCGATGAACTGATTGAAGAAGTGCGATCCAGAAATGATGTGGTAGACGTCATTTCCGGTTATGTGCGCCTTCAGAAACGGGGAAGCACGTATTTTGGGCTCTGTCCTTTCCACAATGAAAAGACACCGTCCTTTTCTGTCTCACCGGGCAAACAGATGTATTACTGTTTTGGCTGCGGCGCAGGCGGGAACGTATTCACCTTTATGATGCAATATGAAAATTTTACATTTCAGGAGGCAATGCAGAGTCTGGCGGACCGGGCAGGCATTGAACTTCCGAAGCAGGAGATGTCTGCCGCCCAGCGGGAAGCCGCAGATCGGCGGAGCAGGCTCCTGGAAATAAATAAAGTAGCGGCAAAATATTTCTATATGCTGCTGCGCAGTCCACAGGGATCTCATGCGTTACAGTATTTTGAAGAGCGTAAACTCAGCAAAGAAACCATGCAGCATTTCGGACTGGGATATTCCAATAAATACAGCGATGATCTGTATCAATATCTGAAGAAGCAGGGCTACGAAGATGAACTGCTTAAGGACAGTGGTCTGGTTACCATTGATGAACGCCGGGGTGGTCATGACAAATTCTGGAACCGAGCGATGTTTCCAATCATGGATGCAAATAACCGGGTCATCGGATTTGGGGGTCGTGTCATGGGCGAGGGAGAACCGAAATATCTGAATTCGCCGGAGACCATGATTTTTGACAAGAGCCGGAATCTGTACGGATTGAATTTTGCCCGGTCATCCCGGAGACCGCATATTTTATTGTGTGAGGGATATATGGATGTGATTGCCCTGCATCAGGCTGGATTTGACAATGCAGTGGCATCTCTTGGAACGTCCTTTACATCCGGTCATGCCAATCTGCTGAAGCGTTATACAAAGGAAGTATACCTGACCTTTGACAGTGATGGTGCCGGAGTAAAAGCTGCCCTGCGGGCCATTCCGATTCTGAAAGAAGCCGGATTGACGGCGAAGGTCATTAATATGCGGCCTTATAAGGATCCGGATGAATTTATCAAAGCACTTGGGGCAGAAGAATATCAGAAGCGGATCGATGAAGCGGAAAACAGTTTTATGTTTGAAGTGCGGATGCTGGAGCGGGATTATGATCTGGCTGATCCGGAAAGCAAGACAAAGTTTTTTTATGCCGTTGCCCGGAAAATCCTGAATTTCGAGGAAGAACTGGAACGGGAAAATTATATTGAGGCTGTGGCAGCAAAATACCAGATCGGTTTTGAGCAGCTGCGGTCGGTGGTCCGTTCCGAGGGAACCCGTGGAGGGCTGACCAGAGAGCGGGAGCGTGCTCCGTTAAAGAGCGGAGTGAATGACAGAAAGAAGAAAGAAGATGGCATGAAGCAGTCCCAGCGGCTGTTTCTGACCTGGCTGATCGAGGATGAGCGCCTGTTTGATCTGACGGAGGGCTATATCAGTCCCGATGATTTTACAGAGGAGATTTTCCGTGATGTGGCAAAAGTACTGTACGAGCAGCATGCCGCAGGGGAGATCAATCCGGCACAGATCATCAGCCGCTTTACGGACGAGGAACAGCAGCGGGAGGCAGCGGCGTTGTTTCACGCACGCCTGCATCCGGTGGAAACCCGTCAGGAGAAAGAGAAAGCTTTAAAAGAAACGATCCTCAGGATTAAGAAAAACAGTATGGATGTACGCTCCGGAAAATTGGAGCCGACAGACCTGGCAGGCCTGCAGCGGCTGATCGAAGATAAAAAGCAGCTGGCGCAGCTACAGAAAATGCATATTTCATTAGATTGAGGACAAACTATATAGACTAAAAACATGGAAGGATGAACAAGATGGCAGAGAAAAACGATCAGAAAATGAGAGAAAGAGCAGAGCGGGCAGAAAAATTCCAGGCAAAACTTCAGGAACTGCTTGCACTGGCAAAAAAGAAAAAAAATATGCTCGAGTATCAGGAAATCAATGACCATTTCAAGGATTTTGCCCTGAGTCCGGAGCAGATTGATAAAATTCTGGATTTCCTGGAGGCAAATCATGTCGATGTCCTTCGTATTACAGACGATGATGATGATATCCTGATTGATGACGAAGATAATGATGTAGAAGTAGAGAAAATCGATCTGTCTGTACCGGATGGTGTCAGCATTGAGGATCCGGTGCGTATGTATTTAAAAGAGATCGGAAAAGTTCCGCTGCTGACTGCAGAGGAAGAAATCGAACTTGCAAAACGTATGGAACTTGGTGATCAGGAGGCGAAAAAACGTCTGGCAGAGGCAAACCTCCGTCTGGTTGTAAGTATTGCAAAACGTTATGTGGGAAGAGGTATGCTGTTTTTGGATCTGATTCAGGAAGGTAACCTGGGTCTGATCAAAGCCGTTGAGAAATTCGATTACAGAAAAGGATATAAATTCAGTACCTATGCGACCTGGTGGATCCGTCAGGCGATTACACGTGCTATTGCCGATCAGGCACGTACCATCCGTATCCCGGTGCATATGGTTGAGACGATCAATAAACTGATCCGGGTGTCCAGACAGTTATTGCAGGAACTTGGACGTGAACCCACTCCGGAAGAAATTGCAGAGGAAATGAATATGCCGGTAGACCGTGTGCGTGAGATCTTAAAAATCTCCCAGGAGCCGGTTTCTTTAGAAACTCCGATCGGTGAAGAGGAAGACAGTCACCTGGGTGATTTCATTCAGGATGACAATGTGCCGGTTCCGGCAGATGCAGCAGCATTCACACTGTTAAAAGAGCAGCTGGTGGAGGTTTTAAGCACACTGACAGACCGTGAGCAGAAAGTGCTTCGTCTGCGTTTTGGTCTGGATGACGGCCGTGCGCGTACATTGGAAGAAGTTGGAAAAGAGTTCAACGTTACCCGTGAACGTATCCGTCAGATCGAGGCAAAAGCACTGCGGAAATTACGCCATCCGAGCCGCAGCAGAAAGCTGAAGGATTATCTGGATTAATATGGCGATTCGTTTATCAAACCGGTTATCTGCATTGGCTAGTCTGGTATCGAAGGGGCATCGTCTGGCTGATATCGGAACGGATCATGGATACATACCGATTTATCTGTGTCAGACGGGGATCATTCCTTCTGCCATAGCTATGGATATCGGAAAAGGTCCGCTGCAGCAGGCAACAGCCCATATCAAACAGCAGGGACTCTCAAGCCGGATCAGGACGCGTCTGTCGGATGGACTGACTGCGTTGCAGCCGGGAGAGGCAGATACGATACTGATCGCCGGTATGGGTGGTGGTCTGGTGATGAAGATATTATCCCAGGGCACACATGCACTGACCGGCAGTGAAGAACTGATCCTGCAGCCACAGTCAGAAATTGCGCAGGTAAGAGCCTATCTGCGCACACATGGATTCCGGATTTTGGAAGAAGAGATGATCCTGGAGGACGGAAAGTATTATCCGATGATGAAGGTGGTGCAGGAGACAGCATCTGATCAAAGAGAAGAGACAGTTCAGGTGCAGGTGGAAGATGCCTTTGGCCCTGTATTATTACAGAAAAAACATCCGGTGCTGAAAGAATGGCTTCAGCGGGAATTGAAGACCGTGGATACGGTCTGCCGTCAGCTTGCAGCGCAGCCGGAGAATGAGCGGATTACGATCCGTATGGCGCAGGTACAGGAAAAAAGACAATTGATTCTGGAGGCGTTGAAAAGATATGAAACAGCAGATGTGTAAGATTACGATACAGGGAACAGAGCGGGAATATCCGCGGGAGACAACTTTTCAGCAGATTGCAGATGAATATCAGTCACAGATGGAAAATGATATTGTGCTGGTGAAATTCCAGCAGGATCTGCGGGAGTTACATCAGTCAGTACTCCGGGACGGAGAACTGGAATTTATCACCACTGCCGAAAAACCGGGCAGAGATACTTACCGGAGAAGTGTAACGCTTCTGATGGAGGCAGCGGCATGGAAGCTGTATCCGAACCTGGAGCTTCTTGTCCAGCATTCCATTGGTCAGGGCTACTACTGTGAATTCCGCCATGCGGATGCCATCTGTGTCCCGGATCAGAAGATGTTGCAGGCTCTGAAAGAGAAGATGCAGGCATTTGTGGAAGCAGATCTTCCTATCATTAAATATAATATGAGCACGCAGGATGCATCTGCACGGTTTCGTCAGATGGGAAGAATGGATAAAGTCCGTCTGATGCGCTATCGCCGCAGTTCTAGGGTGAATGTGTATGAATTGCAGGAATTCCCGGATTACTATTATGGCTATATGGTGCCTGGCACCGGTTATCTGAAATATTTTGATCTGATTCCGTACCAGAATGGATTTATGCTGATGTTTCCGGGAAAAGAAACACGGAAAGTGGCGGACTTTGAAGTAACTGATAAATTGTTCAACACATTAAATGACTCTGCCCAGTGGGGAATTGATATGGGAATCCGTACAGTGGGGGAACTCAATGATGTGATCGCAGCCGGCCGGATCCAGGATATGATCCTGGTGCAGGAATCCTACATGGAGCAAAAAATCGGTGATATCGCTGAGACGATTGCGGCAGACCGCAGGAAAAAGTTTGTGTTGATCGCAGGACCTTCTTCTTCCGGAAAAACAACATTTTCCCATCGTTTATCCATTCAGATGACGGCACATGGTCTGAAACCGCATCCAATTTCTCTGGATGATTTCTATTGCAACAGAGAAGAGACACCGCTGGATGAAAATGGTGAGTATGATTTTGAATGTCTGGAAGCGTTGGACATTCCTCTGTTTAATCAGTGTATGACAGATCTGCTGGCGGGAAAAGAAGTGATACTTCCGGTGTTTAATTTCAAAACCGGTCACCGGGAATACCGTCAAAAACCGCTGAAACTCGGGGCGGAGGATGTTCTGGTGATTGAGGGCATTCACGGATTGAATGAAAAACTTTCCTATGAACTGCCAAAAGAAAACAAGTATAAGATATATATCAGTGCATTGACACAGCTAAACATTGATGATCACAATAATCTGTCCACTGCGGACGGACGGCTGATCCGTCGTATGGTACGGGATGCCCGCACCAGAAACACTTCTGCCAGGGAAACACTGGCGCGTTGGAACTCGGTACGGCGTGGAGAAGAGAGAAATATCTTTCCATATCAGGAAGAAGCGGACGTAATGTTCAATTCGGCCTTGATTTATGAATTATCTGTGTTAAAATTATATGCGGAGCCTTTGCTCTTTTCCATCGATGCAGACTGTCCGGAATATCCGGAAGCAAAACGTCTGCTGAAGTTCCTGGATTATTTTCTTCCCGTACCGGGAGAGAATATCGGGCACAATTCAATTCTGAGAGAATTTATCGGTGGAAGCTGTTTTCATGTGTAGTAACGCCATACAGAGGTAACAGCATAATTTAAGTGAAAAGAATACAATTCAAGTAAGACAAATGATCGCGGCTGCAAGTGTCGAAAGACCGCAGGTGAGGAAAGTCCGGGCTTCATAGGGCAGGATGCCGGATAACATCCGGTGGAGGTGACTCCAAGGACAGTGCAACAGAAAGATACCGCGTTAGCAATGAGCCATGCGCAGACACGGATTCAGCAGATTTTCGAGTAAGCTTGCTTACAGAGAAAATAGGATTCTGTGTATTGCTCATTGTTAACGTAAGGGTGGAATGGCAGTGTAAGAGACTACCGCCCGGCTGGTAACAGTCGGGGCACATGTAAACCCCATCCGAAGCAAGACCGAAACAAAGCGTTGACGTGGCCCGCCAGCTTTAGGTAGGTCGCTTGAGGTAACTGGCAACAGTTATCCTGGATAGATGATCATTCACGACATAACCCGGCTTATCGTTTTGCTTGAATTGTATTTTTTGTTCTATTAACTTTTTCTAAAATGTTTGTGAAAAGACAATAGGTTTGTTGACATCAATTTGCACAAACTGTAACATAAGGTTATCGGTTCTGAAACAGGGACTTTATTAAATAAAAAGACTGAGGTGTTACAGGTGAGAAATCGTTTTCAACAATTTATGTATGGACGTTATGGTATGGATCAGCTCAATCGTTTTTTATCAACGGTTGCATTGATCATTCTGGTAGTTTCTATGTTTATCCGCAGACCAATCGTCGAGATTGTCGCATTGGCACTGCTGTTCTGGTGCTATTATCGTATGTTTTCCAAAAATATTTCAAAACGTGCAGCTGAAAATCAGAAATATATGAATTTCAGATATCGTGCCGTATGTTTCTTTAAAAAGGGAAGAACCGGTGGTTCTGCAAGTTTTGCACAGAAGCAGGCGCAGCGGAAAGCACATCATGAGCAGAAAAAGATGTATCGTTTTTTTGCATGTCCGAACTGTGCGCAGAAGGTGCGAGTGCCGAAAGGAAAAGGAAAAATCTGTATTACCTGTCCGAAATGCCATACAGAGTTTGTAAAGAGAAGTTAGAGAAATCGCTTAAATCGAATGTTGGGATACAAATGGCAAAATGCTTGAAGAAAAAGCCGGATAAAATGCGAAAAGAAAAATGAGAATACAAGGAGTATGATCATGTTTGGATATATTTATGTGAATCGAAAAGAACTTTCGGAGGAAGACAGAAAAGATTATCAGTCTTACTACTGTGGATTGTGTCAGGCATTGCGTAAGAGCAGTGGGGTCAAAGGGCAGGTGCTGCTGAATTATGACATGACGTTCCTGATTATTCTGCTGTCCGGTCTGTATGAACTGGAGAATAAGGAAGAAGAATTTTTCTGTCCGTTGCATCCTGGGAAAAAGAAAATCGCATATATCAATGAGGTGACACAGTATGCCTCTGACATGAACGTGCTGCTGTCTTACCACAATCTGCTGGATGACTGGCAGGACGAGAAAAATTATCCGAAGCATGTGATGTCCATGATGCTGAAAAAGGATTATGCACGGATATCGCGCAAATATCCGCGACAGGCAGAGGCAGTGGAAGCTTACATGAGAAAACTGAATATGCTGGAGCATAAGCGGGAAACGAATCTGGATGCGATCGCAGGTCTCACCGGTGAAATGCTGGGTGAAATTTTTGCATGGAAGGATGATATCTGGTCCGAAGAATTACATTGCCTGGGATTTTACATGGGCAAGTTCATCTATCTGATGGATGCCTACGAGGATCTGGAAAAAGATCTGCGAAAAAGAGAGTATAATCCTTTTGAGTCCATGGTAAAAAACAGTCCGCAGGATTTTGAGACATTGAGCAAACTGATCCTGACCAGTATGATGTCGGAGTGTTCCAAATCCTTTGAGCGGCTTCCGATTCTTCAGCATGCATCGATTATCCGGAATATTCTGTACTCCGGCGTATGGTCAAAATACGAGTATGTACAGGCAAAGAAGAAAAAGAGGAGGAAATCTCAGTGAGAAATCCTTATGAAGTACTGGGAGTATCTCCCGGTGCTACTGATGAAGAGATAAAAAAGGCATATAGAAAACTAAGCAGACAGTATCATCCGGATGCAAATGTCAACAGTCCGCACCCGGAGATCGCAGAAGAAAAATTTAAAGAAGTGCAGCAGGCATACACGCAGATCATGAAAGAAAAACAGCAGGGGTATGCAGGAGGCTACCAGAATAGCAGTGCACAGTCGGGGCCGTATGGCGCATACGGCGGATATGGCAGCTATGGCGGCTTTGGTGGATTTGATTTTAACGGTCAGAGCGAGCAGCGTTCCCAGCAGAATGATTCTGTGAATATGCAGGCAGCTTTGAACTATATCCGAAACGGATATTATAAAGAAGCACTGCATGCGTTGAATGATATTCCGGCTGGACAGCGCAGTGCGAGATGGTATTTCTTCTCTGCAGTGGCAAATCAGGGAGCCGGTAATAATGTGGCTGCACAGGAGCATGCACAGCAGGCGGTGTCTATGGAACCGAGCAATATGGAATATCGGCAGTTTTTGCAGAATCTTCAGTTCGGCGGTACCTGGTATCAGAACATGGGATCAGCTTATCAGAGACCGGTATCCGGACTGTCACGGATGTGTGCCATCTGGTGTGGATTTATGATGTTTTTGAATTGTTGTTGTTTTCGGCCATTTTAAGACTGTGGCTGTGGAACAGTGATCAGTGGCGGAACGTTAATTTTTATAAAAGAAATCGGGATATCTTGTCTCCTCAGCTAGCAATCGCTTTCGGAGAAAAGATATCCCGATTTCTGTCTACACAGAGAGTAAAGCGGACATTCGCAATCCGCTTTCACTGACCAGAATCACGCACCAAGTCTCACGTGCGTTCGACTTGAATGCAGGATAGTGCAAAAAAAGACCTGTTGGAAATTCCAACAGGTCTTCAGAAGTAGCGAGAGGGGGATTCGAACCCTCGACACTGCGGGTATGAACCGCATGCTCT
>ERZ1673737.696-NODE-696-length-38522-cov-43.480204_pt1 | contig 38522 bp, 34 predicted proteins | sample MGYA00580211_ERZ1673737 | MGnify/ENA primary metagenome ERZ1673737 (study PRJEB41218, sample SAMN15661789) | gut metagenome | host: Homo sapiens | place: Canada: London | collected 2015-08-20/2019-03-30 | study: EMG produced TPA metagenomics assembly of... | reverse complement strand
GTTGCCCCGACAAGCGCTACCCCAACAAGATCACTTCGGAAATGCAGACGCATTGAAGAAGTGGAGTCCCGGATGGACAGGAAATTTTCAAGAATTGAAAATTTGTGGCCACGGGACGGTTCTTGCCCTCTACCGCTGCGCTCAAAACGCATTTTCAACAAATGTTTCCGAATTGTTAAGACGCAAAAATAAGTAGAGGTGATTCTGCTCATGTAATGGGGTCGCCGTTTGACCCGAACGAAGTTCCTGCCCCTGTTTTGCAGCGGCGTTGACGAAAAGTCGGTATCACGTCCGGTCGGCTTATGAAATTTTCAAGGTACGTTTCCCATAAAGAAAAATACCGCCCACGCAGCGCAGCGATGATTTTGTCGGGTGAATCGGCGGCAAAATGAATCGGGTGTGTTACGGGGCGGTTGATCTTTTAGGGATGATCCACGGCGAGGCTGTGTTCAAAATGAACACGACCACATCTTGTGGATGGCTTCAAGCCAATCCACAAAAGCAACGGGATTTGTGACAGAGAATATCACGCATTGAACGGTGCGTCAAGATAATTAAAAAAATTATTGCGGCAAAGCGGTGATGGTAGGACTTATAGGAGGCTGCTTGAGCTGTTTTTTCTATTTACAGCTACAATGATAGCCATTGGGGGATTGTGATTGGTCAGGGCTGAAAAGGGCTTTCATAATTTGCTGCAGCGCATCATGTCCTCGACGCTCCCAGCGTCCTCAAGGGACGATTTGATGGGTGTGTATGGATAAGCTGTAAAAAGAAGCATGGACGCCCCCGAAAAGGAGAGCGTCCATGCTTCTTGCTGTATCCGAATGGAGGAGATTGCGAAATCAGTGATTGTCCGGGCAGACGATTTCCAGCATCTGATCGAAAACCTCTTCCATCTGCCGCACCAGTGTGAACTGGGTGCGGGCGCGGTCGAGGTTGTGATCCGGGCGAGCAATATGGAAATAATGGTCGCCCTCCAGATAGTCAGTCAGAAAACGGATGCCGCATTCCAGCGTCATGAGCCTTGCACCCCATGCAAGGCTCTTTTTTTCTGCCATGCTCATGGATGCCCCGGCAGTGGAGAGATACCCTTTGGCGAACACTTCGTACAGATGCAGGTCAAAATGGACTTTGCTCTGGTCAGGTTCGTCCTCAGCGCAGTCGTTGGCACCGGTGCGGATGGAATCGCCGAAGTCGTAGGCCGAAAGTCCCGGCATCACGGTGTCGAGGTCAATGACACAGATGCCTTTTCCGGTAGCGGCATCGATGAGGACATTGTTGATCTTGGTGTCATTGTGGGTGACGCGCAGAGGAATTTCGCCAGCTGCCAGCTGATCCAGCAGGACATGGCAGTCCTGCTCTCTCGCATGGATAAATTCGATTTCCGACGTGATATTTTTTGCTCGGCTCAGTGCATCGGCGGCGAGGGCTTTTTCAAAATTGGCATAGCGGTTGGGCGTGTCGTGGAAGCGGGCGATGGTTTCGTGGAGGGTGGAGGCCGGGTAATCCTCCAGCTGGTTCTGGAATTTGCCCAGTGTCTCGGCCACGGTGCGGAAGTCGGTTTCGCTGCCGACCTGCTGCAAACAGATGGTATCTTCTACAAAGTCGTAGGCACGCCATGCGCCGCCGTCTGCATCCAGATAGCAAGTCGACCCCGACAAAGTTGGGATGACATTCAGCGTTTCCCGTGCTGGGTCGCCGCCCTCGGCAAGAATTTTCGCCCGCAGATGCCGGGTCACGCCGCAGACATTCTCCATCAGGCCCACCGGGTTAGTAAAGGTATCTGTGTTGATGCGCTGCAAAATAAAGCGTTTGGAATGATCTTCCCGCCAGATCACAAAGGTGTCGTTGATATGCCCCTCACCATAGTGGTTGGCATCGCAGACCACGGGCCCGCCAAAATCAAAGGCATTTGCAGCAGACTGGAGCAGAGAAAGGGTAACGGATTTCATCATAAATTCCTCGTTTTCGTTATACTTCATGCCGTTTTGACGGGGCAGGGCGTTGTCCCTGCCGCACCTGACGGCGGTATTCATTGGGGGTCAAGCCTTCCGCCTTGCGGAAGCATTGGGAAAAATAGCTGGGAGAGGAAAAACCCATCAACTCGCTGATCTGCGCCAGACTGTAACCGGTGTTGCCCAGCATATACTTGCTTTCCTCAATGCGGCGGCGGTTCAGATAGGTGATGGGAGAGATGCCATACTCTTTTTGGAAGGTATGGGCCAGATAGTATTTGTTGATGTGGGCGATTTCGGCAAGGGTATCCAGCGAGATATCTTCCCGGTAGTTGCTGTCCAGATACCGCTTGATCTCCACACACTCCCGGCTGTCGGAGCGGGGCGTTTCCTCTACCTGCAAAGAAAGCGTGGTACACCGCACCAGCCAGATGAGCAGCACTTCCAGAAGATCCTGACAGACCGTTTCGCAGCCGTCCAGACTGCGGTCTGCTTCGGCCAGCAGCATATGGAGCAGCGTCACCATCCGCTCCCGATTTTCCCGGCAGTTGAATATGGCGTAGGAAGAATCTGATTTTCCAAATAAGATCTCGATGCCAGCAACGCCCAATACAATGTATTCCAAAGGGGAAGCATTCAGGCTCAACTCGGTATGCTCTACCTGCGGATTGACGATAATCATATCATCCGGTTTGACCGGATAAAGCTGACCGCTTAAATAAAACTGGCCTTCTCCGCTCAGACAGTAGAACAGCTCTGTGCAGGAATGGGTGTGGGCAGTGCTGTTCCAATCGCCGCCAAATTTGCTTTTGCTGATGTACAGCAGCCGGAAGGATTCCCGTGGAGCGGGAGCATGGCGGATATCAAATCGCTCGGTACTCATAAATGGCTCCTTTTGAGGTAAAGAGCAAAAAACATAAAAATAAAAGCAAGATACTAAAAACATGAACCTAAAAACGATGCGGCACTTCGTACGTTTTTTCTCATTATAGAGGCAATGAAGAAAAAATGCAAGCCCTGATTTTTGGATAGGATCAATACTTTTGCTTTTGATGGCGTGCAAAAATGTGTCAAATCGGTTACAGATGGGGAAATGTTACAAAACAATCCGACCAATTTTAGTGCTTTTGCTGAAAGAATTTTCCAAAAAGCAATATTTCTAAAAAACGAAACAATAAAGACCTTGTTGCGAACCGTAAAAACCTCTATATTGGAACCAGAAAAAACCACAGCCCTCTCGGACGAAGCCTGTTTGCCCCGGCTGTGTTTTGAACGGAATTTTATGATGGAGGATACACTATGAAACGCATTTCTCGTCGCAATTTTCTGAAAGCGGCTGGCGTGGGTGCCGCTGCACTGGGTCTGGCCGCCTGCGGCGGTTCTTCCAGCTCTACCGCTTCCAGCACAGCTTCTTCTGCCGTTGCATCGTCCGCTGCTCCCGCTGAGGACGTGACCATCAAGGTCGCCGCCATTGAGACCGCTTACGGTTCCGAGATGTGGCAGAAAGTCACTGATGCCTTTACCGCCCAGACCGGCATCAAAGTGGAGCTGACCACCGACAAGAATCTGGAAGATGTCATCGGCCCCTCCATGCAGGGCGGCGACTACCCCGACGTGGTCCATCTGGCCACCGGCCGCGAAGCTGCCCTGACCGAGCAGTTCATCAAGGGCAACCTGATCGCCGACATCACCGATGTGCTGAGCATGACCGTGCCCGGCGAGAGCAAGAAGGTGAGCGAGAAGATCGCCGGCGGCTTTACCGACACCTCCCTGACCAACCCCTACGGTGACGGCAAAACCTATCTGGCTCCCATGTTCTACAGCCCCTGCGGCCTGTTCTACAACGCCGGTTTCCTGAAGGAAAAGGGCTGGGACGTGCCCAAGACCTGGGACGAGATGTGGGCACTGGGCGACAAGGCTGCCGCTGAGGGCACCTACCTGTTCACCTACCCCACCACCGGCTACTTCGACGCCTTCTTCTATGCGCTGATGTACGCCGCAGGCGGCCCCGACTTCTTCAACAAGGCTACCCACTACGAAGAAGGCATCTGGGACACCCCCGAAGCAAAGACCTGCTTTGATATCGTGGCAAAGCTGGCTTCCTACACCAACCCCATCACCCCCGCACAGGCCAACGATCAGGACTTTACCCAGAACCAGCAGCTGGTGCTGGACAACAAGGCTCTGTTCATGCCCAACGGCACCTGGATCGTGGGCGAGATGGCCGAGGCTCCCCGTGCAGACGGCTTTGAGTGGGGCATGACCGCATTGCCCGCTGTCAAGGCCGGCGGCGACAGCTACAGCTACACCTGGTTCGAGCAGGCATGGATCCCCGCCGGTGCCGAGCATCAGGATGCCGCCAAGCAGTTCGTGGCTTACCTGTACAGCGACGAAGCCTGCAAGCTGTTTGCCGAGAGCGGCGCTATCCAGCCTGTGCTGGGCATCGCCGACAGTCTGGAAGGCGACAACAAGATGTTCTACTCCATCTACGACAACGGCGCAAAGGCCGCCATGGGCAACTTTGCAGCCTTTAGTGCCATCCCCGGCGTGGAAGTGCGCACCGTGTTCTTCGACCCTGTCAACTCTCTGGTGTCCGGCAGCATGACCGAGCAGCAGTGGATCGACGGCATCAAGTCCGCCAGCGACCAGATGCGCGCCAACATCATCGAGTAATTAAGCCCTGCCCAGCGGGGGCGGTTTTTACCGCCTCCGCTTTTTTGGGCTGTACAGTACCATCAAGAAAGGAGCGGTCAATCCCCTATGAGAACGGATAAAAGCCGCAAACGGTTCGTATTCCTCTGTGTGGCACCGGCTACCATCCTGTTTTTCCTCTTTATGATCCTGCCCACCCTTAATGTGTTCCGCATGAGTTTGTATGAGCGGGGTGCCTATTCTCCCAACGAAACCTTTGTGGGGCTGAAGAACTTCCAGCATCTGCTGCGGGATGCCCAGTTCATCCGCTCCATGCAGAATATGATCCTGCTGGTGGTAACGGTCACCCTGATCACCTTTGCCTTTGCACTGGTATTTGCCGCCATCCTCACCCGGGAGAAGATCAAAGGCCAGAACTTTTTCCGCATCATCTTCTACATCCCCAACATCCTGTCGGTGGTCGTCATCTCCGGCATCTTCTCTGCCATCTATAAGCCGGAAAACGGCATGCTGAACAGCATCATCGGCCTGTTCCGCAACATGAGCGACCCCATCCTGTGGAAGGGCGAAAAACTGGTCATCCCCTCCATCATCATTGCCATGGTGTGGCAGGCCATCGGCTACTACATGGTCATGTACATGGCCTCCATGTCTGCCGTGCCCATCAGCCTGTACGAGAGCGCCAATCTGGACGGTGCCGGGCGGCTGACCCAGTTCTTCCAGATCACCATCCCCCTCATCTGGACGAATATCCGCACCACCCTCACCTTCTTTATCATCTCCACCATCAACATGGCCTTCCTCTTCGTCAAGGCCATGACCAGCGGTGGGCCCAACGGCGCATCGGATGTGGCACTGAGCTATATGTACAGCCAGAAAGACGCTGGCCTGTATGGTTACAGTATGGCCATCGGCGTGGTAATCTTCCTGTTCTCGTTTGCCCTGTCCGCCTGTGTCAACAAGGCCACCAGCCGTGACCCGCTGGAATTTTAAGGAGGGAAGAAAATGCAGAAAACCGAAGAAAAATCTTCCCGCTCGGCGGAAGGTCTGTACAAGTTCTTTATCTATTTTGTGCTGATCCTGCTGGCCGTGACCATCATCGTGCCGGTGGCATGGGTGTTCATGGCATCCATCAAGCAGAACTCCGAGTTCTACGGCAACCCGTGGGCACTGCCTGCCGGGTTCTACTGGCAGAACTTTGTCAACGCATGGAACGGCGCGAAAATGGGCGAATATATGCTCAACTCGGTCATCGTCACCGCGCTGGCGCTGGCACTGCTGCTGGTCGTTGCCCTGCCCGCCGCCTACTGCCTGTCCCGCTTCCACTTCAAGGGGCGCAAGGTACTGAACACCCTGTTCATGGCGGGCCTGTTCATCAACGTGAACTACATCGTGGTGCCCATCTTTTTGATGCTGCGGGACAGCGATGCGTGGCTGAAAGGCCATTTCGGCAGCGGCTTTCTGCTGAACAATCTGGTGGTGCTGGCGGTGGTATACGCCGCCACCGCGCTGCCCTTTACCATCTACCTGCTGTCGGGCTACTTTGCCACCCTGCCCCACGATTTTGAGGAGGCCGCCTATATCGACGGTGCAAGCTATTTTTCCACCATGACCCGCATCATCTTCCCCATGGCAAAGCCCTCCATCATCACCATTATCCTGTTCAACTTCCTGTCCTTCTGGAACGAGTATATCATCTCCATGACCCTGATGAGCTCCACCAAGGCGCCCCGCACCCTGCCGGTAGGTCTTTTGAACCTGATGCAGGCGCAGCAGAGCGCCGCCCAGTACGGTACCATGTACGCAGGTCTTGTGCTGGTGATGCTGCCCACCCTGATTTTGTACATCTGCGTGCAGCGGCAGCTGACGCAGGGCATGACCGTGGGCGGCCTGAAAGGTTAAGGTGACAGACGATGAAAGCATATTGGAAAAACCATCCCGCCCTGCGCATGATCCTGATGCTGGTGCTGTTCGTACTGGCACTGGTGCTGGTGGTGTCCGGCTGGAAAATGACCGGGCAGCTGGCAGGGCTTGGCATCATGCTGGTGGGCGTAGCGCTGCTGCTGGCTGTGCTGGCGCTGTATAACGCCGCCTACGATTGACCCCCTACGATTCAAAGAGAGGCAAAAGGAGAGTTTCCCATGGACGAATTGAGAAAGACCGGGCGCGTGACCATTCCCACAGACCTGGACGTTGTGCCCGAAACGCTGGAAATCTTAAAAAAGTGGGGTGCTGATGCCATCCGCGACTGCGACGGCACCGACTTCCCGCAGCAGCTCAAGGATGCTGACGCCAAGATCTACTCCACCTACTATACCACCCGCAAGGACAACGCATGGGCAAAGGCAAACCCGGACGAGGTACAGCAGTGCTACATCATGACCGGCTTTTACACCGCCCCCGGCGACACCGTGACCATCCCGCTGATGAAGGGCATCAGCCCGGAGCTGATGCAGGTGAACACCAACGACGACATCACCCGCTGGTGGGAGGTCATGGATCGAACCACCGGTCAGCCCGTGCCGCCGGAGCAGTGGAGCTACGCCGACGGCAGTGTGACCGTACAGGCCGTACCGTTCCATGAGTATACCGTCAGTTTTCTGGCTTACCTCATCTGGGACCCGGTGCATATGTACAACGCTACCACCAACGGCTGGACGAATTTTGAGCACCAGATCACCTTTGACGTGCGTCAGCCCAAGACCCACAAGTATTCCATGGAGCGCCTGCGCAAGTTCATTGCAGAGCACCCCTATGTTGACGTCATCCGCTACACCACCTTCTTCCACCAGTTCACCCTGATCTTCGACGAGCTGAAGCGGGAGAAGTTCGTGGACTGGTATGGATACTCTGCTTCGGTCAGCCCTTATATCCTCAACCAGTTTGAGCAGGAAGTGGGCTACAAGTTCCGCCCGGAGTACATCATCGATCAGGGCTACTATAACAACCAGTACCGGGTGCCCAGCAAGGAATTCCGGGATTTTCAGGCCTTCCAGCGCCGCGAGGTGGCAAAGCTTGCCAAGGAGATGGTGGACATCACCCACGCGTGCGGGTGCGAAGCCATGATGTTCCTCGGCGATCACTGGATCGGCACCGAACCTTTCATGCCGGAGTTCAAGACCATCGGACTGGATGCCGTAGTGGGCAGCGTGGGCAACGGCTCCACCCTGCGCCTGATCTCTGACATTGAGGGCGTGAAGTACACCGAGGGCCGTTTCCTGCCGTACTTCTTCCCCGACACCTTCCACGAGGGCGGCGACCCGGTGCGGGAAGCCAAGGAGAACTGGGTTACAGCCCGCCGCGCTATCCTGCGCAAGCCCATCGACCGCATCGGCTATGGCGGCTATCTGAAACTGGCCTTGCAGTTCCCGGAGTTCGTGGACTACGTGGAGAGCGTCTGCAACGAGTTCCGCGAACTGTACGAGAACATCAAGGGCACCACACCCTACTGTGTCAAGCGAGTGGCCGTGCTGAACTGCTGGGGCAAAATGCGGGCTTGGGGCTGTCACATGGTGCATCACGCCCTCTATTACAAGCAGAACTATAGCTATGCCGGTGTCATTGAGATGCTGTCCGGTGCGCCCTTTGATGTGAAGTTTATCAGCTTTGAGGATATCAAGAACGACCCGCATCTGCTGGATTCGTTGGATGTCATTATCAATGTCGGCGATGCCGACACCGCACACACCGGCGGCATCTGGTGGGAAGACCCGGAGATCTCCTCCGCTATCCGCAAGTTCGTCTGGAACGGCGGCGGCTTTATCGGCGTGGGTGAGCCTTCCGGTCACCCGTATCAGGGCCACATTCTCCAGCTTGCCAGCGTGCTGGGCGTGGAGGAAGAAAACGGCTTCACCCTCAACTACGACAAATACAACTGGGAGGAGCACCCCGACCACTTTATCTTGCAGGACGCCGACCAACCCGTGGACTTTGGCGAGGGCAAAAAGAACATCTACGCCCTCGAAGGCACCGAGGTGCTGGTGCAGCGGAACAAGGAAGTGCAGATGGCGGCACACGACTTCGGCAAGGGTCGTGCCGTGTACATCAGCGGTGTGCCTTACAGTTTTGCCAACAGCCGCACCCTTTACCGCGCTATCCTGTGGAGTGCCCACAGCGAGGAGGAACTGCATACATGGTTCAGCTCCAATTATAATGTAGAAGTTCACGCCTACGTCAAGAACGGCAAGTATTGTGTGGTGAACAACACCTACGAGCCGCAGGACACCACCGTTTACACCACAGACGGCAGCAGCTTTGCTCTGCATCTGGATGCCAACGAGATCAAGTGGTATGAGATCTAAGTTCTCCTTTTCATAAACGAACACAACGGGCAGTTCTGTTACCAGAGCTGCCCGTTGTGTTTGCTGTATCTGCCGATAACTCAACCTGTGGCGGTATCGGGATTTTTATATTCGCTATTAGGCGTATGTGGAGAGGTGGAGACCATGCGAAAGCTGACATTTGAAGGTTTCTTGAAGCAGTATGTGGCAGAGCTTTCCGGGGTGCAGACGGCTAGTATTCATAAGCTGGCAGATTGTCTGAGCGAGAATCCCCGCCTGAAAGAACCGCTGTTTCTCTATGCTTTGGCCTATGATAAAGTAGAACTGTTGCTCCGCTATACCGCAAATAGTGCTGTTGCTGCAGAATATGAGCAGCTTTCCAATCGCTATTCGCTGGCGCAAATGCGACTGCTTCTGGAAAAGCAATCACCAGAATTGCCAGAAGGCTATCGGAAAGTCTGGCGCAGCTATTGTTCGGTGCGGGATGCCGCCCTTGCGGACAATGACACAAAAGAACTGATCCATCGCCGGGTATTGGAACTTCAACAAAAAAAGAAATTGACGAATTATCGTCTTTACAAGGACTTGAAGCTGAATCCGGGCAATGTGAATGCATGGCTCAAACACAACGATTCCAGCAAAATGAGCCTCGACTGTGCACGAAAAATTTATCAATACGCAAAAGAATAGGATAGAGCATAGAAAAGCCCCCGGCGCCCTGCCAATTGCCAGCAGGACACCGGGGGACTTATGCGTTGAAGTTTATTGCTCTTCCGTTTCGGCCTTGGTCTGATCGAGGAAGGCTTTGATCTTGTCGATCTGGATCTGGGCCACGGCACGGCCGGTCTCGTAGACGCGGCGGAGCTGGGCGGGGTCGCGTTCCATCGCGCCGATCTCCAGCGGGATGGGCGGGCGGATGACGTAGTCCACGCCGGACGTCTCCAACATGGAGATGTAGCTCAAAGTCTCGTTGTAGCGCTCGTGGCGGTCGGCTACGGCCTCCACAAAGGCCGGGTAGCGCAGATACCGCGCCCGGATGGCGGGCAGCATGGGGTTCTTCTTCTTGACGAAGCCTTTGGGCTGGGTCAGGATGATGAGGTTGCGCTTGTAGCCGATGGACTCAAAAAAGCGGATGGGGATGGAGTCGGCCACGCCGCCGTCCAGCAGCCCGTAGTGGCCGATCTGGACGATCTTCGCGGCCAGCGGCATGGAGGCGGAAGCTTCCATCCAGCGCACATCCTCGGCGTCGCCCTTGCGGCACTTGTGGTAGATGGGGCTGCCGGTCCGGACGTCGGTGCAGACGACGAAGAAATCCATGGGGGACTCCGCAAAGGCCTTTTCGTCAAACGGGTCGAGCTTTTCGGGAACGTCATGATAGCAGAACTGCTCGCTGTACAGGTTGCCGGTGCGCAGCAGATTCTTGAAGCTGGCGTAGCGCTCGTCGTTGCAGTACTGGGTGTTGTATCGGATGGTGCGGCCGATCTGGTGGGACTTGTAGTTACAGCCGAACACCGCGCCCGCAGACACGCCGATGGCGCCGTCCACGGTGATCCCGTTTTCCATCAAAACATCCAGAACGCCTGCGGTGAACATCCCCCGCATGGCGCCGCCTTCCAAGACCAATCCGGTTTTCATATGAGGCACTCCTTCTTATCCAGATAGATTACTTTCAGTATACTCGAATTTTTGGAGAAAACAAGAGGAAAATACCCAAAAGACCTTGAAATCTGGGGTGCGAATCCGGTATACTAGGTAAAATCGAAATGCTGTAGCAAAAGCTTGGAGGAAGAGACTGAAATGAGACTGCTGGAAGATCGGATTCGGAGAGACGGCATCGTCCGCGAGGGCAATGTGCTGAAGGTGGACAGCTTTATCAATCATCAGATGGATATCCCGCTGTTCCGGGAGATGGCAAAGGAGTGGAAGCGTCTGTTTGCGGGCAAGCCCATCAACAAGGTGCTGACCATCGAGGCCAGCGGCATCGGCATCGCTGCCGTGGTCGCCAGCGAGTTCAATGTGCCGGTGGTCTTCGCCAAGAAGTCCATGAGCATCAATCTGGACTATGACAACTATGAGACCAAAATCCAGTCCTTCACCCACAAAAAGATCTACAACGTCATCGTTTCGAAAAAGTTCCTCACCCCGGAGGATCATGTCCTCATCATCGACGACTTCCTCGCCAACGGCTGCGCCCTGATGGGTCTGCTGGATCTGGCCAAGGAGGCCGGTGCCACCGTGGAGGGCATCGGCATCGCCGTCGAAAAGGGCTTCCAACAGGGCGGTGAGCTTATCCGCAGCAAGGGCATCCAGCTGGAGAGCCTTGCCATCGTCGAGTCCATGGATGCCGCTACCGGTGAGATCAAGTTCCGCGAGCAGCCGCAGCAGAATTAAATCCAATGTCCATCAGACCGCTTCGGCGGTCTTTTTTGTTGTGCGCGGTCAGGCTCCGTCGAAGCTGTCGCCGTCGGCGGGGAGGTCGGCGGCGGTGGGCTCTGTCGGGGCGGCGTCCGGCACGGCGGCGCGGGGAATGCCCTTGTAAACGAGGGTCTGTTCCAGCACCTCGGCGCAGACGGGGGCCGACAGGCTGCCGCCCGCCGTGGTCCAACTGTGGGGTTCATCGAGGCAGACGAGGCAGAGAAACTGCGGGTCGTCGATGGGGGCCACGGCCACGAAGCTGGCGATGCGGGCTTTTTCGTCGGCGCTGTCGAGCTTCTGGCTGGTGCCGCTCTTGCCGCCCACCCGGTAGCCCGCGATCTGGGCGTTCCGCCCGCCGCCGTAAAGGACGACGGCTTCCATCATCTCCCGCATCGTGGCGCTGGTCTCGGCTTTGAGCACCTGCCGGGTGCAGATGGGGGCGATGTGCTCGATGAGGGAGCCGTCCGGCGCGAGGATGTCCGATACCACGTAGGGCTGCATCAGCTTGCCGCCGTTGACCACGGCGCAGACCGCCGCCGCCATTTCGAGGTAGGAGACCTTGCTGCTCTGCCCGAAAGCGCAGGAGGCCAGCTCCACCGGGCCCATCCGGTCGGCGGTGTAGTAGAGGCTCTTTTTCGGCTCGGCAGGCAGGTCGATGCCGGTGGGCTCCCGGAGGCCGAAGGCGGCAAAATAGCTGCAGAAGGCCTCTTTCCCCAGCCGGGCACCGATCTGGATGAAGCTCTGATTGCAGGAGTTTTCGAGGGCTTGGGTCACGGTCTGTGCTCCGTGGCGCTTGTGGTTGGCGCAGTGGAACCGGGTCCCCGCCACCGAGATGGACTCGCCGCAGTAGAAGCTGGAATGCTGGGTGACAGCCCCGGTGTCCAGCGCGGCGGCGCAGGTGATGAGCTTGAAGACGCTGCCGGGCTCGTACAGGTCGCTGACGGCTTTGTTCCGCCACTGGGTCTGCTGGGCCAGTTGCAATGCGGCGGCCCGTGCGCCGCCGGAGAGGGCTTCCACCTGCGTCCGGGCGGCGGCGTCGAAAATGACGCGGGGCTCGTTGGGGTCGTAGGATGGGGTGGTGGACATGGCCAGCACCGCCCCGGTGTTCACATCCATCACGATGCCCACCGCCCGCGCGGCGACATGGTGCTCCTGCACCGCGTAGCCCAGCGCGTTTTCGAGGTAGTGCTGGATGTTGGCGTCGATGGTCAGCCGCAGCCCGTCCCCCTCGGTGGGGAAGCGCTCGGTCTCGTAGCTCTGTTCCAATGTGTAGCCCCACGCATTGACGGCGGTGAGGACCACCCCGTTTTCCCCGGTGAGGAGGCCGTCGTATTTCAGTTCCAGCCCGGAGACTCCCGCGTTGTCCACATTCGTGAACCCCAGCACGGACGCGAGGAACTGCCCCTGCGGGTACCACCGCTTTGAGTCCTGATTGATCCGGATGCCGGTGATGCCGTTCGCTTCGCAGAGATCCCGCACCTTGTCTGCCGTTTCGCGGTCCACCCGGTAGCGGAGCAGACAGTCGTTGGAGCGGCGGTCGCTGAATTTTTCCAGCAGCGCGGCGGCGTCGAGGCCAAGGATGTCCGCAAGGCCGTCGGCGGCGAGGGGGAGCTTTTCTTCCGGCATCTCGCGGGGGGAGGCGCGGAGGGTCCAGCAACTGCTGTTTGCGGCCAGCAGGACGCCGTCGGCGCTGTAGATCTTCCCCCGGTCGGCGGGCACGACGGTGTCCCGCAATTGCTGGCCGAGGGCGCGGTCGGTGTACCAGCCGCCGCTGCGCAGCTGCAAAGAAAACAGCCGCACGGCCAGCCCCAGACAGACCGCGCAGAACACCGCCGCCACCACCCGCGCCCGGCGGCGGAAGGCATGTTCAGGGAGGGTGCGGAGCAAATTTGACATAATGAAGCCCCTCTTCTATTATTAGCTTCTCCTTCGTACAACCTCTCCGTCAATGCTTCGCATTGCCACCTCTCCTAGTAGGAGAGGCCTTGGCAGCCGATTTTAGTTTATGGATACGCCAGAGGCTCCCCTACTAGGGGAGCTGTCGAGCGCAAGCGAGACTGAGAGGTTGTACAGAGCAATCGTTAATCTTTACGCAGGTACAAACAAAAATAGACTAAGCGCCAACACGCCGGCGTACAATAAGAAGACTGGGGGTGACGGGATGAAACAGGCGGCGTTGACCAAACGACGGGTACCGCTGCGGGTGCTGCCGGCGCCGGATCTGCCGTTTCTGGTGCTGGTGCTCACGCTGGTGGGGTTCGGGCTGGTAATGCTGGGCAGCGCATCGGGGGCGGTGGCCCTCTACCGGCGGGGCGATGCTTTGGCGTATCTGCGGCCGCAGATGCTTTATGCGGCCATGGGCATTGCCGGGATGGGGCTGGCCAGCCGGGTGGACTACCATATCTTTCACAAGCTGGCGTGGCCGCTGCTGGCCGTTTCGCTGGTCTTGCTGGCAGCGGTGCTGTTCATGCCGGAGTACAACGGCTGCAAACGGTGGCTGGTGCTGCCGGGGCTGGGGACCTTACAGCCCAGCGAGATCGCAAAATTCGCGGTGGTGCTGGTGTTTTCCCACATCATCTCGCTGAACCATGACCGGATGCAGAGCTTTGCCGTGGGGGTGCTGCCCTTTGCGCTGGTGCTGGGCATGGTGGCGGCGCTGATGCTGCTGGAGCCGCACCTTTCCGGCACGCTGCTCATCTTGGGCATCGGGGCCGTGCTGATGTTCGTGGGCGGCACCGGGCTGCGGTGGTTCGTGCTGGCGGGGGTCGGCGGGGCTGCGGCCATCGCGACGGCGGTGATCCTTATGCCGGAGCTGGTGCCCTACGCGGCGGACCGCCTCCGCTCGTGGCAGGACCCCTTTGCCGACCCGCTGGGCGACGGCCACCAGACCATCCAGAGCCTGTACGCCATCGGCTCCGGCGGGGCCACCGGGCTGGGGCTGGGCAACAGCCGCCAGAAGCACCTCTTTGTGCCCGAACCTCAGAACGACTTTATCTTTTCCATCGTCTGCGAGGAGCTGGGCTTTGTGGGAGCCTGTGCCGTGGTGGGGCTGTTCGTGCTGCTGCTGTGGCGGGGCATCACCATCGCGGCCAAAGCCCCCGACCGCTTCGGGGCCTTGCTCGTGGTGGGGTTCGTGGTGCAGGTGGCCCTCCAAGCTGTGCTGAATGTGGCCGTCGTCACCAACACCATCCCCAACACCGGCATCAGTCTGCCCTTTTTCTCCTCCGGAGGCACCAGCCTGATGATGCTGCTGGGAGAAATGGGAATCGTCTTGTCGATTTCGAGAGGAGAGACCTGAAAAGACCCAACAAACTCGATGGGCGATCAGATCCGAACATCCAGCCCTCATTTCGCATACTGTGGGGTATCTTTTGCGAAATGGGGGCTGCATTTATGGAAAACCGGATCGTGGTAACAGGCGGCCGTCCGCTGAACGGTGCGGTGCGCATCCCGGCGGCGAAAAACAGCGTGCTTCCGCTGCTTGCGGCGTCCATGCTGTGCTCGGAGAGGGTGAGGCTGCGGGCAGTGCCCCGCCTTTCGGATGTGGCGGTGAGCCTTGCACTGCTGCGGGGAGCGGGGTGCGCGGCCCGGTGGGAAGGGGAGGATGTTGTCCTCTCCGGCCCGCCGAAAACCGGTGCGCTTCCGGGACAAACGGCGGAACAAATGCGGGCGTCCATCCTGTTCTGTGCGCCGCTGCTGGCGAAGCTGGGCCGCGCCGAGACGAACCTGCCCGGCGGGTGCAGGATCGGGGCCCGCCCCATCGATCTGCATCTGGCCGGGCTGCGGCAGATGGGGGCTGTGGAGTGGGACGCCGGGCCGGGCCGGTTGGTACTGACGGCCCCCTCCGGCCTCCACGGGGCTGAGATCACCCTGCGCTTCCCCAGTGTGGGGGCGACGGAAACGCTGGTGCTGGCGGCGGCGTGCGCCAAGGGCACCACCGTGCTGCGGGGCGCGGCGCGGGAGCCGGAGATCACAGATCTGGCGGAATTCCTGAACCGCTGCGGTGCGGCCATCCAAGGTGCGGGGAGATCGACGATCCGGATCGAGGGGCGGCGGAATCTGAGTGGCTGCATCTTTTCGCCCCTGCCGGACCGCATTTTTGCCTCCACGCTGGCCTGTGCTGCGGCGGCGGCCGGGGGGCGGGCGGAATTGCTCGGCTGCCCGGCGGGGCTGTATGCGCCGGTGCTGGAAATTCTGGAACAAATGGGCTGCCGGGTGGAGGCGGGCGGCGAGAGCGTCCGAGTTTCCCGGTTCGGGCGGCTGTACGGGGCAGGGCGGGTGTTCACCGGCGTCTACCCGGCGCTGGCCACCGACGCGGCCCCGCTGCTGGCGGCGGCCATGCTCTGCGCCGAGGGGGAAAGCAGCATCGAGGATGTGATCTTTGAGCGGCGGTTCGGCTGCGCCGTCGGTTTTGAACGCTTTGGCGCGAAGGTGCGGGTAGATGGACGAACGTTGTCGGTGGCGCCGGGCAGTACGCTGCGGGGAGCCGCCGTGGAAGCGCCCGACCTGCGGGGCGGGGCTGCGCTGGTGCTGGCAGCGCTGGCGGCGTCGGGCACCAGCGTCATCACCCATCCGGAACATATCGACCGGGGGTATGCCGCTTTTACGGAGATTTTGGCATCTTTGGGGGCACAAATTCGCCGCGAAGCGCCACTCCGAAACACGACCGCGAAAAAAACCTCTTCAAAAAAGCAAAATCATCTTGCAATCGGGCCAAAAAGATGGTACGATACAGTTATATAAATGTAGGTTTGATATAATTCTGTGCGAAACGCTCAGGTCTACGATAACATCCGCATTGGAGGACAAAAGATATGGCACTCATGCTTGACGAAGAAATGGATGAAAACGTTACGACGATCAAGGTCATCGGCGTAGGCGGCGGCGGCGGCAACGCAGTCAACCGCATGGTCAGCGACGGCCTGCAGGGCGTCGAATTCATCGCAATGAACACCGACCAGCAGGCGCTGGCCAAGAACCATGCTGCTACGAAGGTGCAGCTGGGCTCCAAGCTCACCAAGGGCCGCGGCGCGGGCGCAGACCCGGAGATCGGCCAGCGGGCTGCTGAGGAAAGCAAGGACGAGATCGCAAATGCGCTCAAGGGTTCCCAGATGGTCTTCATCACCGCCGGTATGGGCGGCGGCACCGGCACCGGTGCAGCTCCCGTTGTGGCGGAGGTGGCACACGATCTGGGGATCCTGACCGTCGGCATCGTCACCAAGCCCTTCTCTTTTGAAGGCAAGCGGAAGATGGGCCTTGCCGAGCAGGGCATCGCCAACCTGCTGATGCACGTGGACAGCCTGATCGTCATCCCCAACGAGCGCCTGAAGATGATCAGTCAGGAAAAGATCACCCTGATGAACGCCTTCCAAGCAGCCGATAACGTGCTGCGTCAGGGCGTGGAGTCCATCTCTGCCCTGATCAATGTACCCGCTTTCATCAACTTGGACTTCGCCGATGTGCGCTCCATCATGAAGGATGCGGGCTACGCTCACATGGGCGTGGGCAGCGCCAAGGGTGCCGGCAAGGCCGAGAACGCTGCCAAGGCCGCCATTTCCTCCCCGCTGCTGGAGACCAGCATTGCGGGTGCCCATGGCGTCATCATCAACATCACTTCCAGCCCCGATATCGGTCTGGAGGATGTCGAGACCGCAGCCGGCCTCATCACCCAGAGCGCCCATCCCGATGCGAACATCATCTGGGGTACTGCGTTCGATGAGAACCTTTCCGACGAGATGCGCGTGACCGTCGTTGCCACCGGCTTCGACAACAAGATCCCCGAAGGGCTGCGCAGCACCCTGAACGGTGCCACCGGTACCGCAAGCTCGACCCCGTCCGCTGTCTTCAGCTCCGACGTGGCCGCTGCAAAGAACACCGCAGCCCCTGCTTCGGCTTCTGCCGGCGCAAAGCCCGTGGAAGAGGAGAGCAGCGACAACCGTTACTACGACGAGCTGCTGGCGATCCTGAACAAGCGCAAGTAATAACGAACGGTGTGATCTCTTGCGCGGGAGCGTAAGGAGGGCAGGAGGATGCTGGACGTATGGCTGCGCACCGAGTGGCTGAGCTGCCGCAAGAACAGCGTGCTGCGCTGTGTGGAGCGGTACAGCGCCGCTGCGGCCAGCGAATACCGCCGCGCTCTGCGCAAGGTGCAGGAAGTGGAGGAAACCATGGTGCAGGGCGAGGTGGAAGCACTGAACCGCCGCCTTTCGGCAGCCAATGCCGAGATCCGGCGCTATCAGACCCGCTTGTTTGCCTGTGAGCGCGAGATGGTCGCGCTGCGGCAGGAGAACGCGGAGCTGGAAGCACTGTGCGATCAGGCCCGGAAAAACGAGCTGCTCCCCCAAAAGCGTCCCCAGCCCCCGGTGCTCGATCAGCCGGGTCTGCCGGTGATCGTCTTTCCCGGTCAGGCAAAGCCGGAGGCAGAAGCTCCTGCCCCGGAAGAAACCAGACCGGAGCCGCCCGCCGCACCGCAGGAGGAAGAGCAGCCATCCCCCTTTGAACAAAAGGACTGGAAGCCCACCACCGCCCTCGATCAGCTTTCGGTGGACATCGTACATCAACTGGAAGCCCTGATGGGTTAAGAAACACAAAAGGCCGTCTCAGATGCAGCTGCATCCGGGACGGCTTTTTTGCGTGTTATCGTACCGCACTGGTGCGGTGTTCCATGAGATAGGTGGCCTCAAGGTCTGCGATGTGCAGCTTGACGGCCAGCGGGTACTTGTCGTAGGCTTCCGAGATGGCAAAGCAGCCGCCCTTGGCTGCGTCGTCAAAGCCGCCCATGTGCCAGCGGATCGCCACGGCCTCCTCGATCTTCAGCTTCATAAACCGCTCGATGAGGAAGACGCTCTTCTCGCCGTGGCCGTAGGGGAACAGATCCTCTACGCTGTAGGAGGGCACTTTTTCCCACTGGCCGGTGACGTCGTTCTTTACGTTGCGGGTCCCGGCCTTGTAGTAGTTGGCCTTGCACAGGTCGTGCAGCAGGGCGCAGATGGCGAAGGTCTCCTCGCTGTCGCCTTCGGTGAAGAAGGTGTCGTGCAGCGCATGGTAAACGTTCAGGCTGTGCATACACAGGCCCCCTTCACACGCGCCGTGGAAGCGGGTAGACGCCGGGGCGGTGAAGAAATCCGTCTTCTTGTCCAGCCAGTCCAGCAGCTTTTCGCTGCCGGGGCGGGAGACGTGCTGGTGCCAGATGGCCAAAAACTCTTCGCGGTCTCCCATCTTACAGCTCCAGATCGTCGAGGATGCCCTTGAGGATGGCCAGCTCGTCGTGGCTCAGGGAGATGCCCTTGCCCATGCGGGTGCCGTCCGGGGACCAATCACGGATGTCATACTTGGGGTCGCCGTCGTTCCAACTGATGAGGTTGAGCTGGCGCTCCCAGCCGCGGGGCCGCTGAGACAGCACCGCGATGCGCTGGACGACTTCGTATTTGATTTCTGCCATAGTTCCTTTACCTGCCTTTGCTTTGTTTGCTACCATAATAAAAGAACACGGCGAAGATTTCAACCGGAAATTGAAAATTCTTTGAAAATTTTAGCCAATGTTTAGCCGTAGGGGGCTTCCTGCCGCCAGTCCACCAGCTCGCGGACGCCTTCGGGGTCGTCGGGGGCGGGGTGGCGGCTGTGCTGCTGCTGCGCCGGGCCGAACAGTCCCAGCCCGTACTGGGCCATCACGCCCGGTACATTCCCCGCCAGAAACTCTTGGGCGTTCTTCTGGCGGCACGCCACCGGCGTCCCGTCCGTCATGGGGATGCTGCGCTTTTTCGGTTCCATAAAAACACCTCCACGTTTAAGATTTGCAGAAACGTGGAGGAATATGTATGGGAGAAGAATGTAAGCTGCTGCGAAACAAAGGCACTGCCTTGCGGAAGCACAGCCCCATCGGAAGCACGGTCTAAACCTAGGCTCTGCGCCGCCTCTGCCGGGCTTGCCCTCTCCGTCATCGCTTGCGCGATGCCACCTCTCCCAAAGTGAGAGGCCTTGGCAAAGTCGTGAAGTCTGAGCGCAACGCCTGACGGCTCTTTTTGCGGCAGCAGAGCGTAAAGTATAAAATGGAAAACTTGGCGGACTGCCAAGGGCTCCCACTTTGGGGGAGCTGGCGCGAAGCGCCTGAGAGGGCAAGCCCGGCAGAGGGAACGCTGCGCCTTTGTTTAGCACGGCGTATCGTAAGGCAGAGAGGGCAAGCCCGCCAGCGGGGCAGCAGCACGTCAGTTTAGATTGGACTTAGGATGAAAAAATCATACGACCAACTCTACCGTACTCCCTCCGCTGCGGGCCTTTTTGACCAGCACCTGCCGGTCAATGCGGTCCTTGAGGGCGGCGACGTGGGAGATGATGCCCACAAGGCGGTCGCCCTCGGTGAGGGAGGAGAGGACGCGGATGGCCTGTTCCAAGCTTTCGTCGTCCAGCGAGCCGAAGCCCTCGTCGAGGAAGAGAGTATCCAGCCGGATGCCGCCCGCGGTGCGCTGTACTTCGTCCGAGAGGCCCAGCGCCAGCGCCAGTGACGCTTTGAAGCTCTCGCCGCCGGAAAGGGTCTTGACGCTGCGGCGGGTGCCGTTGTAGTGGTCGATGACACCGAGGTCAAGGCCGGATTGGCTGCGCTGGTTCTCGGCCCCCACCCGCTCCAGCTCGTACTGCCCGGCGGTCATCTGCATCAGCCGGGTGTTGGCGTGGACGAGGATGCGGTCGAGGTAGTGCATCTGGATGTAAGCTTCGAGGCGGATCTTCTGCTTGCTGCTCAGGGTGCCGCCCGCCGTAGCGGCCAGCGCGTTGACCCACTGCCACCGGGCTTCGAGGGACTGGCGGGCATCGGCAAGGCGGCAGTAGTCGGCGGCGGCGCTTCGGTTGGGCACGAGCTGGGCCGTCAGGGCCTTTTCCAGCGCGGCGGCCTGTCCGCGGGCGGCTTGCAGCTCCGTCTGCCGGGCCCGCAGGGCGTCGAGGTCGCCGGGAACGCTCTGTTTGGCGTCGGTGAGCTGCTGGGCCAGCGCCGCCGCCGTGGCGGCGCGGGCGGCAGCGGCTTGTTCGGCGGCAGCGGCGGCGGCTTCCAGCGCGGTGCGCTGGGCGGCTTTCGTTTTGCGTGCCGCTTCCAACTGGGTGCGGCGGGTGCAGGCGGCACCCGCTTTCCGCAGGGACTCCCGGTTCTCGCGCTGGGCCGCCTGCAGGGCGGCGGTCTCCTCGGCAAGGGCTGTTTTCAGCAGGACGACCGTCAGGGGCACCGGCCCATCGGGGGAGGTGAACCGCTCCGGCAGAAGCTGCTCGGCATCCCGGCGGAGGGTGGCCTTGCCCTCCCGCTGGGTGGCAAGAGCCTCCCGCGCGGCAGCGGCGGCTTCCTGTGCGGCGCGGTCAGCAGTTTCCGAAGCTTTTTTGGCGGCGGTCACCTGCGCTTGGGTGGGGGCGGTGCGGGGAAGCGAGGCCTTAGCCGGGTGGTGGGTGCTGCCACAGACGGGGCAGGGCGTGCCCTCGGTCAGAGTCTGGGCCAGCAGCCCGGCCTGTGCGTCCAGAAAGCCACGCTCCAGCGTGTCCCGCTGGGCGTGGGCGGCATCCTGCGCCTCGGCGGCGGTGCGGTAGCGCTCCTGCGCCTGTTTGGCGGCGTGGGTGCGGCGCTGGTCCTCGGTCAGGCTGTCGGAGAGGGCGGCGAGCGCCGCCTCCCGCTGGGCCAGCTGCTGCTTTTGGGCAGTGAGGAGGGCGTTCTGCGTCTCCGGGTCGCCGAGGGCGGCAAGCTCCGTCTCCGTCCGGGCCAGCTCCTCGTCCAGCGTGTTGAGCTGGGCCCGCGCCCGGCGGGCCTTGGCCTGTTCAAGGTCGGCTTCGCTTTGGGCGGCCGCTTGCTTGGTTTCGAGCTGGCGGCGGAGGGCTTCCGCCTGTTCCGCCTTGCCGAGGGTCTGCTGTAAAGCGTCCAACTGGGTCTGCGCGTCCGTGTGGGCGGCAGCGGCGGCGGACAGGGCCGCTTCCTGCCGGGTGAGCAGGGCGTCCAGTCGGGCGGTCACTTCTTCCGGGGCTGTCTGGGCCGAAAGCGCCCCCAGCACGTCGGCGTCAGGGTCGTCGGCCGGGTATCGGATGCCGGACAGCACCGCGTCCAACTGGACGTTCTGGGCCGTGCGCTGGGCGGTGAGTTTGGCGTTTTCCTCTTGGAGGGCGTCCTGCAATTTCTGGTAGCGCTGGGTGCGGAACAGCTTGCGGAAGATCCGGCTCCGTTCTTCGGTGGTGGCGTTCAGCAGCCGGGTGAACTGCCCCTGCGCGATCATGGCGATCTGGGAAAACTGGTTGTAGTCCAGCCCGATGAGCTCAGTGACGGCGGCGGTGACCTCTTTCGCCTTGGTCACGGGCGGGCGGCCGTCGGCAAAGGTGAGGGTGGCGTCGGCCTTTTCGGTGGTGAGGCCCTCACCCCGCGCCTTGGGGCGGAGATATTCCGGGTTGCGCCGGACGGTGTACCGTGCCCCGCGCACCTCGAATTCCAGTTCCACGAAAGTGGGGGTGCCGGGGTCGGCGTATTTGCTGCGGAGCATCCCGCCGTCCCGCACGCCGCCGCTGGAGCGGTCGTACAAAGCATAGGTGATGGCGTCGAAGAGGGTGGTCTTGCCTGCGCCGGTGTCGCCGGCGACGAGGTAGAGCCCGCCTTTGCCGAGACGTTCCAGCTCCAAGGTGGTGGCGCTGGCATAAGGGCCGAAGGCCGAAAGGGTCAGCTTGAGCGGTCTCATACATCCTCCTCCTTCCAGAGCGTTTCGATGAGCTGCTGGCAGAAGGCGGTCTGCTGGCTCGTCATGGGTTGGTTGTTCTGCAATTCGTAGAAGGCCGCGAAATGTTCCAGCGGCGTTTTCTGTTCGGTCCGGGCCGGGGCGTCGAGGTCGTTCTGGGTCTGGGTGCGGAGGTTGTCGTAGTCCAGCCGCATGAGGTTCGGGTAGATGACCCGCAGCCGCGCCAGCGCGTCGGGCACGTCCTGCTGGTCGGTCAGGGTGATGTGGAGGTAGTCGTCCACGGCGGTGTCTGCGTAGCGGCGGCGGTCCGTCAGTTCCATGTAGCTGCCGCGCACTTCCCGCAGGTCGTGCCGGGGCGTCAGGGGCAGGGCGGCGATGCGGACATCGCCCTTCGCCCCCAGCTCTACAAGGGTCGCGCTCTTGTGCTGGCGGGCTTCGGAAAACGAGTACTTGAGCGGAGTGCCGCAGTAGCGCACCGTGTCCCGCCCCACCTTCTGCGGGCTGTGCAGGTGGCCCAGTGCCACATAGTCGAAGCCGTCGAAGAGGGCGGCGTCCACACAGTCCAGCCCGCCCACCGAGGGTTCCTCGCTCTCACAGGCGGCGGCCCCGGCCACGAACTGATGGGCCACCAAGACGCTGCGGCGGGCGGGGTCGAGGGTGCAGCGGCGCAGCACACAGCCCAGCGCGTCGCTGTACGTTTCGATGGGCTCGTCCGGGTACACGTGGCGCACCATGGCGGGCTTCAGGAAGGGAAGCAGATAGATGTCCACGGGGCCGAAGTCGTCGGTCAGGGTGATGGGCGCGGGGACCCCATCGAACACCGGGCTGACGTAGACCCGGCTCCCGGCCAGCAGGTGCGAGCCGAACGCGATCCGCTCGGCGGAATCGTGGTTGCCGCTGATGGCGAACACCGGCAGCCGCCGGGCCGAAAGCGCGGTGAGGAACCAGTCCAGCAGCCGGACGGCCTCGGCAGGGGGAACGGGCTTGTCGTACAAGTCGCCCGCCAGCAGCACAGCGTCCACGGGGCTGGAGTCGAGGAGGGAGAGAATCTGCTCTAAAATGTACCGCTGGTCGTCCAGCATCGAGAACTCGCACACCCGTTTGCCGAGGTGGAGGTCGGAGAGATGAAGTAAGCGCATGGTGCACCGCCTTTCGGTTGAGATACTCTTATTATAACACAAAAACGACATCTGCAAGGGGATGACTTGCAGATGCCGTTTTGTGAAAATTTAGAACATCTTTTCCCACGTTGCCTTGCCGACGCAGCCGTCAGCGGTCAGGCCGTTGCGGCGCTGGTAGCGCTGGACAGCGGCAACGGTAGAAGCGCCGTATTTGCCGTCGGTGGTCAGCTTCTCGCCCAGCGAGTTCAGCTTCTGCTGCACCAGCCGGACGGTGCCGCCCGCAGTGCCGTTCCGCAGCACGACGCCGGGGTAGGGGACATTGAGGCCGTGCTTGGCCGTGTACTTGACGTAGAGCACGTTCCATGTGTTCGCGCCCACTTTTTCCGTCCATGTTCATACTGTTCTTGAGCTGGAACTCCTTCACGGCGTTCTCGCTCTTGGTGCCGAAGCGGCCGTCCACGGTCAGCTCACGGTACCATGTGCAGCTGTCCCGCACACCGTTGAGCCATGTCTGCACCAGCGCGACATCCGGTCCGGTGGAGCCGTTCTGGATCAGGGAATAATACGCAGGGATCGCCATTGTGGTCACACTCCTTCCACAATCAGCTTATGCAGCGCAGGGAAGGGACGTGACTTAACGGCTGCCGATGAGGATCTTGTCCCGGCGGCTGGCGGTCCATCTCTGCCATGTTTCCACGCACTTGAACCGCAGGACGTACTGCCCGCAGACGAGGTCGTTTTCGGCGGGGGCGGCGTAGCCGCCGCAGGCGGAGCGGCATAGGCCGGGGTAGAGCACGCACCACCAGTTCCGGCCGTAGGGTGCCGCACCAAGGTCGATCCGCACAGCCTGATACCGCCCGGCGGGCAGAACGCCGGTGGGATACCGGGTGGTATCGAAGTACATTTCCACCAACTGCACCCGCACCGGTGCAAAACTGCCCCGCCGCGTCAGCGCCCCGGCGGCGGCAAGCTGCAAGTCGGGCAGGTGTGCGGCAGCCCACGCGCGGGCTTCGGGCTGGGTGGAGGCGGTGCAGTGGGCGTCCAGATAGGCCAGCAGAGCGTCCCGCACGGCCAGCTTGTCCGTCTGGTCGGCGATGGTATCGCTGGCGGCACGGATGTGCAGCCGCAGCGTGTCGGCGGAGAGCGCGGCCCCGGCGTCCAGCTGGGCGCGCCCCCAGCCAAAGAGCGCTTGGAGGCCGACGCAGAGCGCCAGCGCCGCGCCGAGCGTGATGCAACCAAGAAGCATCCTGCGACGGGAGAACATTGCAGATTCCATAAAAAAACAGACCTTTCCGCTGGAAATGATATCCAGAGGATTGGTCTGTTGAGGGGGATCTATTCAATCATAGCAGGAAAAGGGAAAATTCAGCCGTTTGCCACCATCTCGATCAGCTTGGCACCGCCCTTGGTGTTCAACTGGAAGAAAGCCTTATTGCGGGCCTCGTCGATGGAGACGTCGATGGGGGTCTTGGTGCCGTCGGCGTTGACCAGCAGCAGAGAGTAGCCCTTGACCGCGTCCACCGGCAGCTCGATGTTCGTGGTGGTGTCCGAATCCATCACGCGGGCGGCGGTGGTGCGCAGGTTCTCGACCTTACCGCACTTGGCGCAGACAGCGTTCTGGATGTAGGTGGAGTTGTAAAAGGCAACGGTCATCACCGTTTTGCCGTTTTTCAGGCTGCCCTTGTACACCTTGATGTTGGAGTAATTCGAGAAAGCGAACTTCACCTCGCTCAGCCGCTCGACCGGGTCAGTCTTGCCCTCCTTGCCGCAGTGGGGGCAGAGGGTGATGGTCTCTCCGTCAAGGGAAAAGTCGGTGGGGACGCAGTCCTCTTTCCACTCCTCGGTGATCTTCCACTCGTGCTTGCCATCCTTGCTCTTGGGGCAGGTATCCTTGCTTGCAGCGTCTGCGGCGAAGCCGGAAACAGCACTGCCCACCAGCAGACAGGCCGAAAGCCCCAGCATCGCAAGCGTTTTCAGAATACGGGTTCTCATAGCAGTTCCTTTCTCCCTGCGAACGGGCAGGGCCACACGGTTGAATTTCGTTCAAAGCGTCGTTTCCGCGTGTTTTTCTGCACCCTCATTATACCATTTGAAGGAAAATGCTGTCAACGGTTCCTTTTTAACCGAAGTGCCGTCCTGCCGCTTGCGTGCAGGGCCGGGACGCGCTATACTATTCTTACTAAAATGCGCCGATTTGGGCGAATCACGGAAGGGAGAAATTGATACGATGTCTGTGATGGAAAAGCTTTTCACCCGCCGCACCTACCGCCGGTTCCGGCAGAAAGCTGTGCCGCAGGATGTGGTGGAGGACCTCATCGAAGCCGACCGTATTTCCTCCAGCGCTGCCAACCGCCAGCCGGTGCGGCTGGTCATCGTGAACACCCCCGAAGCCGTGGCTGCCGTGCAGCCGCTGGTCAAATGGGCGGCCTATCTGCCGCCGGAGCAGGGCACCCCGAAGGCCGACGAACAGCCGACGCTGTATGCCGCCGTGGTGGATGACACCTCGCTGCCCGGTGACCACGGGGTTGACCTCGGCATCGCGCTGGCCAACCTGACGCTGGCCGCTTGGGATAAAGGCGTGGGCAGCTGCATCATGGGGGCCATCAATAAGCCCGCCCTCACCGAGCTGCTCCACATCGAGGAGCCGCAGAAGCTGATGTACATGGTGGCCTTCGGCTACCCATCCCACGAAGCACACATCGTTCCTATGACCGAGGAGACCGGCGTGAAGTATTATCTGGACGAAAACCGGGACTACTGCGTTCCGAAGCGGAGCAAAGAGGAAATTGCCCGCTATTTGTAAGGCTTGTCTTCGTACAACCTCTCAGTCTCGCTTGCGCTCGCCAGCTCCCCTAGTAGGGGAGCCTCTGGCGTATCCAGCAAGCTTCATCCGGCTGCCAAGGCCTCCCCTATTAGGGGAGGTGGCAATGCGAAGCATTGACGGAGAGGTTTATTGCATATATACATTCATTTCTCCCATCTGATTGCATAAGTGTTCTCAAAAAGGTTTCATTTTTATCGAATTTTTGCACAACACTTGACTTTTTTATTTGTACAATCTATACTAAAGCCGTTCTCCGGCGCTTCGATGAATCGCATCGCCGCCGCAGACGTGAAAGATTATACAATCAATTGAGGAGTGTTTGAATATGAAAAAGATTACTCGCCGCAGCTTTCTCGCTGCCGCTGGTCTGACCGCTGCCGCTCTGGCTCTGACCGCATGTGGTGGTTCTTCCTCCAGCACCGCTTCTTCCGTTGCAAGCTCTGCTGCCGCTTCTTCTGAGGCTGCTTCTTCCAGCGCTGCCGCTGCTGAGCTGACCACCGTTGAGGCTGGCAAGCTGACCATGGCTACCAACGCCGCCTTCCCTCCGTACGAGATGACCACCGATGCCGGTGACTTCGAGGGCATCGACATTGAGACCGCACAGGCCATTGCGGACAAGCTGGGTCTGGAGCTGCAGATCGACGACATGGACTTCGACGCAGCGCTGCTGAGCGTCCAGCAGGGCAAGGCTGATATCGTCATGGCTGGCGTCACCGTTACCGACGAGCGCAAGGCCGTCATGGACTTCTCCGACAGCTATGCGACCGGCATCCAGTCCATCATCGTGCCCGAAGGCTCTGACATCGCTTCTCCCGACGATCTGGCGGGCAAGAAGATCGGCACCCAGCGCGGCACCACCGGCTACATCTACTGCTCCGATGACTTCGGCGATGAGAACGTCGTGGCTTACGACGACGGTCTGACCGCTGTGCAGGCTCTGAACAATGGTCAGGTGGACGCCGTGGTTATCGACAACGCCCCCGCCAAGGAATTCATCGCTGCAAATCCCGGTCTGGTCATTCTGGAGACCAGCTACGCCGAGGAAGATTACGCCATCGGTCTGGCAAAGGGTTCTTCTCTGGAGGACGCCATCAACAGCGCTCTGGAAGAGCTGAAGGCAGACGGCACCCTGCAGTCCATCGTGGACAAGTACATCTCTGCTGAATAATCAGCTTCCAATGTACCCATGGGGAGGCGGCTCTACGGGAGCACCTCCCCTTTTTTGGAAAAACAAGGTTACAAAATTCTGACAAAAAAACGAAAGTGAGGATGCGAATGGCCGCACAATACGAACTGCTGAAAGAGCTGCTCAACAGCGGCACGAAGCTCGGCTTCGGGCAGGAAATGTTCTACAAATTTTATCAGGCGTTCATCCTGAAGGACCGCTGGATGCAGTACATCCAAGGCGTCGGCACCACCCTGCTCGTCACCGCCATTGCGCTGGCGCTGGGCATCGTGCTGGGCAGCGTGGTCGCCTTGGTCCGTGTTGCCCACGACCAGCAGCGCCCCAACCACAAGAACCCGGTGCTGGGCTTCTTCAACGCCGTGTGTCAGGTGTACACCACCATCATCCGCGGCACGCCTATGATGGTCCAGCTCCTCATCATGAGCATGGTCATCTTCGCCAACAGCCGCAACTTCACGGTGGTCGGCGCACTGGCGCTGGGCATCAACTCCGGCGCCTATGTGTCGGAGATCATCCGCGGCGGCCTGATGGCCGTGGACCCCGGCCAGATGGAAGCCGGCCGCAGCCTTGGCCTGAACTACATGACCACCATGGTCGTCATCATCATCCCGCAGGCCATCCGCGCGGTGCTGCCCGCCCTTGGCAACGAATTCATCGTCCTGCTCAAGGATACCTCGCTGATCACCGTCATCGGCGGCAAGGAGCTGCTGTATGCGGCACAGGGCATCATGAACCGCACCTACGAGGCCATGTTCCCGCTGTGCGGCGTTGCAATCGTTTACCTGATCCTCGTCATGCTGTTCACACAGCTGCTGGCGAAGTTTGAGAGGAGGCTGGCTCAAAGTGACCGATAAGATTCTGGAAGTCCGCGGCCTGACCAAGACCTATGGCGGCGAAACGAAAAAGGGCGCAAAGCAGCCCACCCCCATCCTCGATGTCCTGAAGGGCATCGACATCGACATCTACCGCGGCGATGTGGTCTGCCTGATCGGCCCTTCCGGCTGCGGCAAGTCCACCTTCCTGCGCTGCCTGAACCGGCTGGAGATCCCCACCAGCGGCTCCATCAAGTTTGAGGGCGTGGAAGTCGATGACAGCCACATCGACGCCGTGCGGCAGAAGATGGGCATGGTGTTCCAGCACTTCAACCTTTTCCCGCACCTGACCGTCAAGCAGAACCTTGAGCTGGCTCCCACCCTTCTGAAGTTGAAGGATAAGGAAGCGATCTCCGCCAAGGCAGACGAGCTGCTGGCCCGCGTCGGCCTGTCCGACAAGGCCGACGCCTACCCCAAGAGCCTGTCCGGCGGCCAGCAGCAGCGCATCGCCATCGCCCGCGCCCTCGCCATGGACCCGGACGTGATCCTTTTCGATGAGCCCACCTCCGCCCTCGACCCCGAAATGGTCGGCGAGGTGTTGGAACTGATGAAGGAGCTGGCCCACACCGGCATTACCATGCTGGTGGTCACGCACGAGATGGGCTTCGCCCGCGAAGTGTCCAACCGCGTCATCTTCATCGACGACGGCAAGATTCAGGAGGATGAGCCCCCGCAGGAGCTGTTCTCCAACCCCAAGCACCCCAGACTGAAAGCATTTTTGTCCAAGATGCTGTAACATTATCTTTAAAGCAACAGAAGCTTATCCATCGCGATATAGGCGTTTGTTGCTTTTTCTTTTTACTTACATTTCGTCCTTGACAATTCGGCTATAAAGAAAGATACTTATATGGTTCGAGTTGCTTTTGAACATTTTTGCTTTGGAACTGCTGAAAGGAGTCTATCGTGGAAAAGTACGAATATTCGTCTGGGGCACCGCAGATGATGGAATCAACACAAACCAAAACATATCCGAAACGGCGGCATAAATATGCTGCATTTCTTTGCGCGCTCTTTGTTTTTATGGTCTGCTCTGGGTTTTCGTTTGATTTTCGTCTTCCGTCTGACCCATTAAAGCTTGCTTCCGCTTATGGGGATACACAGGCAACGCACCCCAGTGTTTTACATTTTGATGAGCCTTGGAATGGTTATACTTTTTGGATTGCATACTCACCTTATCCGAAAGCCGATGACAGTAAGGAAAATCCCCATATCCTTGCCAGCAATGATGGCGTTAACTGGGTGCTGCCGAGTGGATTCAGTAATCCGCTGGATGATACGCCTGAAAACTATAAATTCCACGTTTGCTATAATAGTGATCCGGAATTGGTTTATAATAGCGATACAAATGAGTTGGAATGCTGGTGGAGATATGTTGATGACAGTCAGGATCAGATGATTCTTTACCGCTGCCGCACGAGTGATGGCGTACATTGGACTGAAAAAGAGGCTATGCTTGAAACGGTCCGCTCTAAAGACGACTATCTCAGCCCGACCCTATTGTACGAAAATGGTATCTACCGGATGTGGTCTATCGGAGACTGCTTCCGTGTCAAGTATAACGAGTATACGCCTTCAACTGGCTGGAGCGCTACACGGTATGCGGCATTAGCGTATGACTCGGATTCCCTGCGCTCGTGGCATTTGACAGTCCGCCATACAGACAAGGGCTATGAAATGATCGTTGTTTCTTATGACAAGATGTCTAAGACTAATCCGCGAGGCTGTATGTCGTTGTACTATGCTTGTTCCGAAGATGGTTATGATTTTGGAACTGCAAAGAAGTTCTTCTCTCCCAGCAAAAGAAACTGCCTGTGGTTCAACAAAGGTCTGTATCGTTCAACATTTACGGTGGTAGATGGTAAATATTATGTCTACTTCTCTGGCATTTCCAAGGATGAAATGCGTGGTGTAGGGTTACTTGTCGGAAAAGATATCTTTGATCTCCACCTTCGCTAAGGAGAGTTTTTTTCATTTGATAAAGGATAGGGCAGAAACAGACGTACGTCTCCTTTATTAGAAAACCAGATAGTCTATAACAAAAATGAGATAGGTGATCCTTTTCAGTAAAACCTATCTCATTTTTTATTTCCGGCTGGTTTGAAGCGTTTTTTTTGTTGCAGAATATTAAAGCGTCGAATTCGGATCGTTCGAAGACTGTTCACTGGTATACAGCATCATCAAATGGTTTGCCGACGTTTCCAGCTGCTGTTTGGCCTGACGGAGGTTCGCTTCCTCAGTCTCGTTCATCTTTTCGGGCTTATCCTTCCGCAGATAGCGGCGGAGGTTTGCCACGTCGGCTTTGATGCGGTTCTTTTCGTCCTTGTCCAGTTCCTTTTTGCACTTGGAGAGCGCTTCGTCCACCTTGTAGGCCAGCACCTCGGCCTGATTGTGCAGGTCTAAGCGCTCCTTGCGGCGGCTGTCCTCGGCCTCATAGGCGGCAGCGTCCGCCATGGCACGCTGGATCTCATTTTCGGAGAGGTTGGTGCTGCCGGTGATGGTGATGTTCTGCTCCCGCCCGGTGCCGAGATCCTTGGCCGAGACCTTGACCACGCCGTTGACATCGATATCAAACGTGACTTCGATCTGGGGCTTGGAAGAGAAGCTGGCACGGATGCCGTTGAGCTTGAACTTGCCAAGGCTCTTGTTGTCCCGCGCGAAGTGGCGCTCGCCCTGTAAAACATTGATCTCCACGCTGGTCTGCATGGGGCGGGCCGTGGTAAAGATCTGGCTCTTGCGGGTGGGGATCATGCTGTTGCGGGTGATCAGCGGGGTGGCCACGCCGCCCAGCGTCTCGATGGAGAGGGTCAGCGGGGTGACATCCATCAGGACGAGGCCCTGCGCCGCCGCACCGGTGGCACCGGCCAGCTTGCCGCCGCCTTGGAGCAGACCGCCCTGCACGGCGGCACCCATGGCCACGCACTCGTCGGGGTTCAGGCTGTGGCTGGGTTCGCACCCCAGCAGCTCCTTGACCTGCCGCTCCACGGCGGGCATCCGGGTGCTGCCGCCGACGAGGAGCACTTTGCCCAGCTGGCCGGCGGACAGCCCTGCGTCCCGCAGGGCATTCTGCACCGGCTGAATGGTGCGGGCCAGCAGGTCGCCGGTCATCATTTCAAACTGCGGGCGGGTGATGGTCAGATCAAGGTGGTGGGGGCCGTCCTTCCCCACCGCGATGAAGGGCAGGTTGAGCTGGGCGCTGGGCGCGCTGGAAAGCTCCTTCTTCGCCTTTTCGGCTTCTTCTTTCAAGCGGCCCATGGCGGCGGGGTCGCGGCTCAGGTCGATGCGGTCGGACTTCTTGAACTCCGCCACGGCGTACTCCACGATCCGCTCGTCGAAGTCGTCGCCGCCGAGGTGGGTGTCGCCGCCGGTGGCCAGCACCGTGAAGGTGCCGTCCTCGATCTCGATGATGGAGACATCGAAGGTGCCGCCGCCGAGGTCGTAGACAAGGATCTTCTGGGGGGCCTCGTTGTCAAGGCCGTAGGCCACCGCTGCTGCGGTCGGCTCGTTGATGATGCGCAGGACGTTCAGCCCCGCGATACGGCCCGCGTCCTGCGTGGCCTTGCGCTGGCTGTCGTCGAAGTAAGCAGGCACCGTGATGACGGCCTCGGTTACCGGCTCGCCGAGGTAGCTCTCGGCGTCGCGGCGGATCTTGGTCAGGATCATGGCGCTGATCTCCTGCGGGGTCAGATCCTTGCCGTCAATGCGGACCCGGTAATCGGAACCCATGTGGCGCTTGATGCTGGAGATGGTGCGGCCGGAGTTGGTCGCAAGCTGGCGCTTGGCTGCGCCGCCCACCAGACGCTCGCCGTCCTTGGTAAAGGCCACCACGCTGGGGGTGGTGCGCTCGCCCTCTGCGTTGGCGATGACGACGGGCTTGCCGCCCTCGACCACTGCCACGCAGGAGTTGGTCGTTCCAAGGTCGATTCCGATCACTTTGCTCATACTGCTTTGTCCTCTTTTCTTGCGGCGTGATTTTTTTCCAAGAATATCTTACCGGTTTCCTATGACGATTCCGTAGAACAAATGTAAAGAAACTGTGTTTTGCCCCATTCAGCGGGGCTGATTTGCCTCGGCCACCAGCTCTTCGATGAGTTTCTGGGTCTCGTCGAGCCAGAGCTGCGCGTCCGGGGCCGCCTGTTCCAGCTGGACCCGGAAGCCCTGTTCGGCCTCAGCCAGTTCGGCGAGGGCTTTCCGCCGGGAGACGAAGCGGGTCTCGGTCTGGGCGATGCGGAGCCGGATCTGGGGCGTATAGGCTACATCCGGCGTGCCGCGGCCCGCACTCTGGGCACGGCGGTAGTATTGCAGGGCCACAGCCAGCTCCTTGTCGGAGGCCAGTGCATCGTCGCCGAGGGCGATCATGGCCTGAACCTCCCCGGCAGCGGCCGCCTTTTTCCAGAGCTTGCGGGCCTCCGTCTTGCTGCGGCGGATGCCGCGGCCCTGATAGATGCAGTCCGCCAGCAGAGCCAGCGCCTCGGTGTTGCCCTCGTCGGCGGCACGCTTGTAATAGTGAACGGCCTCATCCCACCAGCCGTGGCAGGCAGCCTCGTAGCCGCAGTCCAGCTCATCTGCGCCGGGGGCGTCGAGGTCCCCCCGCGCCGCGCGGAGCAGCCCCTTCAGGATGGAATTGTCCAGCGTGGCGGAATTCGTCCACGGGTCGATGACCACGCCGTCCAGCCCTTCGGTGTTCAGGGCGTATGTCATGGCTTCCCGCATCCCGCGCTCGGCCATGGGGCGGGTGGCAGTGGTGCGCTCGGCCTCCGCTGCCTTCACCGAGGTGAACAGCGGCAGGTAGGTGCGCTCCCGCCGGGTGTGGAGAAGCCATGGGGGCAGGTCTTCCGCCTTTTCCTCCGGGATGGGGAGCGCCGCCCACGGGGCCGCACCGCTCTGGGGGTCGGTGGCGGCATCCAGCGGCACCAGCACCCGTGTTTTCAGCTCCAGCGCATAGTTCAGGGCGTTCATCAGGTCCCAGAAATGCGCCTCGCTCTGGTCGCGGTAGAGCCGCGCCACAGCCTCTTCCACCACCGGGCAGCCGGTGCCGGTGGGACCGTATTTCGGGGCGGTCTTTTTCTTCCGGCTTCCCACCGGGCGGAACCGCCGTGCGCCTTTCTCATATGCCATCTGCTTCACCCTTCTTTTTCGTCATAATAGATTATTATAGCAGGATTTCCCAATTTTCACAATGGGCGGAGTGATCCCGGAGATGCGGCCCATGCAGTTACAATATTTTGCCAAAACAATAGCTTTCTAAGCCCAACTGCGCTATAATAAGCTGTCGTAAAGTTTATACCTGTTATAATTGAAAAGGAGATTTTCGCCTTGAACAAAATGCTTACCCATTTGAACGGCTATAAGCGCGAGGCCGTGCTTGCGCCGCTGTTCAAAATGCTGGAAGCCACGTTCGACCTGTTTGTTCCTCTGGTCATGGCAGACATCGTCAACGTCGGCATTGCGGCACACGACCTGCATTATATCCTTGTGCGGTGCGGCATCCTCCTGCTGTTGGCTATGGTCGGTCTGGCGTGCAGCCTGACGGCCCAATACTTCGCGGCCAAGGCGGCGGTGGGCTACTCCACCTCGCTGCGCCACAGCCTGTTCGAGCATATCCAGAAGCTTGGCTTCACCGAGATGGATACCCTCGGCACCAGCACCCTCATCACCCGCATGACCAGCGATATCAATCAGGTGCAGAGCGGCCTGAACCTCTTCCTCCGCCTGTTCCTGCGCAGCCCCTTCGTGGTGTTTGGCGCCATGATCATGGCGTTCACCGTCAATGTGCGGGCCGCATGGATCTTCGTGGTCGCCATCCCGCTGCTGAGCATCGTGGTCTTCGGCGTCATGGTCATCACGAACCCGCTGTATAAGACCGCCCAGACCCGGCTGGACCGGGTGCTGGGCCTGACCCGCGAGAACCTGACCGGCGTGCGCGTCGTCCGCGCTTTCGATAAGGAGAAGAGCGAGATCGACCGCTTTGAGTCGGCCAACGATCTGCTGACCAAGATGCAGCTCCATGTGGGCCATATCTCCTCCCTGATGAGTCCGCTGACCTATGTGATCATCAACCTCGCCATCGTGGCGCTGCTCTATGTGGGCAGCATCGAGATCAACATCGGCGGCATGGCCTCCGGCGATGTCATCGCGCTGGTCAACTACATGAACCAGATCCTCGTGGAGCTGGTCAAGCTGGCCAACCTCATCGTTCAGGTGAGCAAGGCGCTGGCCTGTGCCAGCCGCGTTCAGGCTGTGCTGGACACCGAGCCGGGCATGGAGTTCCCCACCCAGCTCCAGAGCGCCGTGGACGCCGACAAGGCAGACGACGCCGTCCGTTTCGACCATGTCAGCCTGACCTACGCCGGGGCCGGTGCACCCAGCCTCTCCGACATCAGCTTCACCGCAAAGCGGGGCCAGACCATCGGCGTCATCGGCGGCACGGGCAGCGGCAAATCCAGCCTCATCAGCCTGATCCCCCGCTTCTATGACGCCACCGAGGGCACCGTCGAGATCCTCGGCCGCCCGGTCAAAGATTACCCCCGCGAGACTCTGCGCGGCAGAGTGAACGTCGTCATGCAGAAGGCCCAGCTCTTCGGCGGCACCATCCGCTCGAACCTGCTCTGGGGCAGCAAGAACGCCTCCGACGCCGACCTGTGGGCCGCACTGGAAACGGCTCAGGCCGCAGAATTCGTCAAAGCGAAGCCCCTCGGCCTTGACGAGCCGGTGGAGCAGGGGGGGCGGAACCTGTCCGGCGGCCAGAAGCAGCGCCTGACCATTGCCCGCGCACTGGTGGGCAAGCCCGATATCCTGATCCTCGACGACAGCGCCAGCGCGCTGGACTACGCCACCGATGCGGCCCTGCGCAAGGCGCTGGCCGCGCTGCCCGGCAGCCTGACCGTCTTCATCGTCAGCCAGCGCGCCGCCAGCCTCCAGCACGCCGACCAGATCCTCGTGCTGGACGACGGCAAGCTCGTGGGCCTCGGCAAGCACGCCGAGCTGCTGGCAAGCTGCCCGGTCTACGAAGAGATCTACGCCAGCCAGTTTAAGAAAGGGGATGCGCAGAAATGAGTGCAAAAGCGAAAAGCAGGCTGACCCCCGAACAGCGCAAGGCAACGCTCCGCCGGGTCCTTGAAAAGATCCGCCCCTACAGCTTTTTCGTGGTGTGCAGCCTGATCGTGGCTGCCGTCAGCGTGGCGGCCCAGTTGTATATCCCCATCCTCTGCGGCAGCGCCATTGACCTGATGCTGGGCAAGGGCACCGTCGATTTTGCCGGTGTGATGCGCATCGTTGTGCAGATCGTCGTGGTGGCCGTCATCGCCGCCTTTGCGCAGTGGCTGCTCAGTGTCTGCAACAACCGCATCACCTTCTCCGTCAGCCGCGACCTGCGCAACGCCGCGCTGCGCAAGATCCAGACCCTGCCGCTCTCCTACCTCGACAGCCACCCCTCCGGCGACATCGTCAGCCGGATGGTCGCCGATGTGGACACCTTCGCGGACGGTCTGCTGATGGGCTTCACCCAGATGTTCTCCGGTCTGCTGACCATTTTCGGCACCCTGCTGTTCATGCTGAAAGAGAATGTGCCCATCACCTTGGTGGTGGTCTGCATCACTCCGCTGAGCCTTGTGGTGGCCAGCTTCCTTGCCAAGCGCAGCTACAAGTATTTTCAGGGGCAGAGCTCCGTGCGCGGCGAGCAGACCGCGCTGGTCAACGAGATGATCGAAGGCCAGAAGGTCGTTCAGGCCTTCGGCCACGAAGCCGAGAGCCTCGACGCCTTTGATGAGGTGAACGGACGGCTGCAGGACGTGAGCCTGAAAGCCATCTTCTTCTCCAGCATGACCAACCCCGCCACCCGCTTCGTCAACAACATCGTCTACGCGGGCGTCGGCCTCGTGGGCGCTGTCTATGCTGTGGCGGGCGGCATCACCATCGGCCAGTTGAGCATCTTCCTCAACTATGCCAACCAGTACACCAAGCCCTTCAACGAGATCTCCGGTGTCGTCACCGAGCTGCAGAACGCACTGGCCTGTGCGGCCCGCGTCTTTGAGCTGCTGGACGCCGAGGACCAGATCCCCGAAGCCGAGAACGCCAAGACGCTGCAGACGGACGGCCATGTGGAGCTGAAGGATGTCTCCTTCCGCTACCTGCCGGACCGCCCCCTCATCGAGGGGCTGGATCTGGACGTCAAGCCCGGCCAGCGCATCGCCATCGTCGGCCCCACCGGCTGCGGCAAGACCACCCTCATCAACCTGCTCATGCGGTTCTATGATGTCAACGGCGGCTCCATCGAAGTGGCGGGTGAGGACATCCGGAATGTCACCCGCGCTTCGCTGCGGGGCAGCTACGGCATGGTGCTGCAGGAGACATGGCTGCGGGCCGGTACTGTCCGCGAGAACATCGCCTACGGCAAGCCGGACGCCACCGACGAGGAGATCCTTGCAGCGGCCAAGGCAGCCCATGCCGACAGCTTCATCCGCCGTCTGCCCAACGGCTACGACACGGTCATTGCTGAGGACGGCGGCAACATCAGTCAGGGCCAGAAGCAGCTGCTCTGCATTGCCCGTGTCATGCTCTGTCTGCCCCCGATGCTGATCTTGGACGAGGCAACTTCCTCCATCGATACCCGCACGGAAGTGCGCATCCAAGCGGCCTTTGCCCGGATGATGCAGGGCCGCACGAGCTTCATCGTGGCCCACCGCCTGTCCACCATCCGCGAGGCCGACGTCATCCTCGTTATGAAGGATGGCCGCATCGTCGAGCAGGGCGATCACGACGAACTGCTGGCGCAGGGCGGCTTCTACGCCAAGCTCTACAACAGCCAGTTCGAGGGCGTGGAGACCTGAGCCAAACGCAAACAAAATGGGATGCTCGCAAGTTGCGAGCATCCCATTTTTGTTTGTCTGTTTGTTTGTTGGGACCTGATGGAGCGGAGGAGCGATCACTCTGCGGCCTCGATGATCTCCGGCTCCGCGGGGGGCGGGGTCAGGGTGGAGTGGGCACGGACAAAGGCGGCAGCCCGCTGGCTGGCGATGCCCTGCCGCAGTTTCCGCCGGTCGTTGGAGGGGAAGGTGCGTTCGCCCTTCCAGCCCGCCAGCGCCGCGTCCACCTCGGCCTCGGTGGGCCAGAGCTGTTCCTTTTCGGCTACCAGCAGCAGCCCCAGACGGCCCCGCAGCTTCTGCTCGGCCCCGGCGTGGAGCTCGGCGCGGAACTGTTCGACCGTCTGGTTCCGCACCTTTAAGTATTGGTCGAAGTTGACGTTGTTGGCCTGAAGTCGCAGGTTGAACTCCCGCTGCTCGGCGAAGTAGTTGCCCGCCACCAGCTGCTTGGGCAGGGTGCCTTTCACCTCGCCGCCCAGCTGGTAGACCAGCTCCCGCTCTGCCAGTGTCTCGGCCTGTGCGCAGCGGGTCTTGTAGATCTCCTGCGCCACCCGCCGCCGCAGGGCAAGCTTGCCCGCCTCGTCGGCGGCGCGGTCCTCGTCGCCGTGGTGGCGGTTGATCTCCAATTCCAGCGTCAGCTTCCGGATGGGTCGGGGCTGAATGGGCTGGACAAAGCCGGTGTACCGGCCCAGCTCCAGCGGCGGCAGACAGAAAAACTCCGCCCCCGCCCGGAACCCCTCGGCCCGGTTGACGGCCAGCAGCTCAAAATCCGGATCGGTCACCGGGGTGAGATGGTGTTCCTCCATCAACTGCGCGAACAGGGGCGAAAAGCCCTCCAGAACCGCCCGGTTGACAGCATTGGTCAACAGCTCTTCCTCGTCTGCCGGGGCGTCGGGGGACGCCTGTTCGGCCTGTACCGCTGCTTCCAGCTCGGCGGCGCTGGCCGAAAAGACCACCCGGCAGTCGCCCGGTTCAGCCATTCCAAAATGTTCCAGTTTCATCGCAGACCCTCCTTACCGCATAAAGCCCGCCATCAGAAGCAGCAGCACGACGGCCAGCACGAAGTAAAGCACCTCGGCACCCAGCACCGCGCGGTCGCCCTCGATGTACATCTTTTCGAGGTTCTCCGGGTCATAATATAAGGTAACGTCTGCCCCGGTGTCGAAGCCTTTGCCCTTGGCGGCTTTGGGATAGTGGAGCCGGTGACTGCCGCCGGCAGTCTCGAACTCCAGCACGTAAGCTTGGCCGTCCCGGTCCTGCACCGTCCCGGCGACGCGGGCGGTGACCTTTTCGCCCTTTTGGCACAGCTTCCGCCGCGCAAGCACACTGCGCAGCCCCATGCCGAACATGAGCGCCGCACCGAGGACAAAGATCAGAAAGTTGAACATGTGTGGTTCCCTCATTCCATCATATTTCGCTGTGGGGCACTCAGCCCCGGACAGCTTGGCTTTTATTGTATCATATTCTGACGAAAATTTCGCCCCATCGTCCACATTTCGACGCAAAAATTTGCCCGGAATTTTTGTCAGAAAAATTTGAAAAATCCGCTTGACATTTCCGAATCCCATGGTATAATTACTATCGTTCCGAGCGACACGGCTCACGAACAAAAACAAAATATGCGGATATGGCGGAATTGGCAGACGCGTTAGATTCAGGTTCTAATCGGGG
>ERZ1673737.693-NODE-693-length-38610-cov-20.185605_pt1 | contig 38610 bp, 30 predicted proteins | sample MGYA00580211_ERZ1673737 | MGnify/ENA primary metagenome ERZ1673737 (study PRJEB41218, sample SAMN15661789) | gut metagenome | host: Homo sapiens | place: Canada: London | collected 2015-08-20/2019-03-30 | study: EMG produced TPA metagenomics assembly of... | reverse complement strand
ATCAGCGCGTATTATGAACGGGTGTTTTTTGCCACAATACCAGCTTTTTCCAGCGAGCCATAATTGGCACGGTACAGATAATCCCTATCGCTAATAAGCCGGTGGAGATCACTTCTAACTGTTGCGCCGGACGGAATAGCATCACTACCAACACAAAGGTAATAAAGCCGATGACTAGCCAGGTGAGCCACGGATAAAGCCACATTCGCAAGCGAATTTCGCTTCCTTCTGCTCGCAGAATTTTGCGCATCCGCAACTGTGAAACGGCGATGACTAAATAAACCAGCAGGGCGATAGCGCCGGAGCTGTCGATCAGAAATTTAAATACCTTCGCAGGCGCGTAATAGTTCACCACCACCGTTAAGAATGCCGCGCCGGTGGAGAGTAACACCGCCACGTACGGGGTTTTACTGCGGTTGATTTTACCCATTACCGCGGGAGCATCACCGCGACGGCTTAAGGAGTAGAGCATCCTTGACGCGGTATACAGCGCCGAGTTCAGGCAACTGGTTACGGAAAGTAATATCACGCAGTCCATGATTAATTTCGCATGGGGAATATTGAGCAATTCCAGTACCGAGCGATAAGAACCGACGGCTTTTAGTCCGGGCATATTCCACGGAATTAATGCCACGACGACAAAAATAGAACATAAATAGAAGATAGAAATACGCCAGATAACCGAGTTGGTGGCGCGGACAATATGTTTTTCCGGCGTGTCGGATTCCGCGGCGGCAATGGTGACAATTTCTGCGCCCATAAACGAGAACATGGTGATCAATATCGCGCTTAATACCGCACCGAAACCGTTGGGCATAAAGCCGCCGCTATCCCACAATCTTGAGATCCCGCTCACTTCGGCATACGGGTAAAAACCGCTAATTGCGACTGCACCAAGGAAAATAAAGGCCAGGATAGCGATGACTTTGCACAGCGCCAGCCAGAACTCAAATTCGCCGTAGTTTTTAACGCTTAATAAGTTACTGCCAGTTAAGGCGAGGGTAATGACGAGGGAAAATAACCAGATGGGAATGCCTGGAACCCATGAGTGCAGGATCATGGCGGCGATGTTGGCTTCCAGCGGGATAACCAGTACCCAAAACCACCAGTACAACCAGCCGATGGTATAGCCCGCCCAGCGACCAATGGCTTTATCGGCATAGGTGGAAAACGAACCGGTATCGGGCGTGGCAACCGCCATTTCCGCCAACATCCGCATAATCATAACCACCAGTAGCCCGGCGAACAGATAGGCCAGTAATACCGCCGGGCCCGCTTCGGCGATGGCGACGCTGGAACCGACAAACAGACTTGCGCCGATAACACCGGCAATAGACAACATGGTGACGTGGCGTGACTTCAGCCCGCCGCCTAACTCATGTGGTTGCGATGATTGCCCCATCCTGAATCCTCTCGAAAGTGTGTCACTTGGGAGAGCGCCCCGACATTTCCCGCGCCGGGTCACGCGTATAATTGTTATTGATTCTTTTTGCCGGAGAGCGGCTCCGCCTTACCCGGCCAACATAGATTTCTTCCTGTTCACGTACAGATTGTCGGATGCGGCGTAAACGCCTTATCCGACCTGGATCCCCGTAGGCCGGACAAGACGCGCAGCGTCGCCTCCGGCATAGGAGCGGCGCTACTGCTTCGCCTCATCAAAACACTGGCTGATGATCTCCAGACCCTGACGGATCTGAGCGTCTTCAATGGTGAGCGGTACAAGGATGCGCAGCACGTTGTAATACGGGCCGCAGGAGAGAAGAATCAGGCCTTTATCGCGGGCGCGAGCCACGATCTCGGCGGTGAGTTTGGCGTCCGGCTTGTTGTGATCGCCGTCTTCAAACAGCTCAATGGCGATCATCGCCCCCAGCCCGCGTACGTCGCCGATCTCCGGGTGTTTTTCGGCTATCGCCAGCAATCCGTCTTTCAACTTCTGCCCCAGATCGTTGGCTTTTTGCAGCAGATTTTCCTGCTCAAACACCTTCAACACTTCCAGCGCAGCCACGCAGGCAATCGGGTTACCCGCATAGGTGCCGCCCAGACCGCCTGGAGCGACGGCATCCATTACTTCCGCGCGCCCGGTGACGCCCGCCAGCGGGAAGCCGCCCGCGATCGATTTCGCAAAGGTGGTAAGATCCGGCGCAACGCCCATCTGCTCCATCGCAAACAGCGTGCCGGTACGCCCCGCGCCGCTCTGCACTTCATCGGCAATCAGCATGATCCCGTGCTCGTCACACAGAGCGCGTAAACGCTGCATAAAGGCTGGCGACGAGGCGTAGAAACCGCCTTCGCCCTGAACCGGCTCAATCACGATGGCGGCGATATCTTCCGGCGCGGCATCATTTTTGAAGATCCGGTGGATGCTGGCGATAGCGTCATCCTCGCTTATGCCGTGCAGCGGGCAAGGATAAAGCGCGCGATAAACATGACCCGGCATCAGCCCCATGCCCGCAGAGTACGGATTCACCTTGCCGGTCAGCGCCAGCGTGTAATGCGTGCGCCCGTGATACGCGCCGCTAAAAGCGATGGTGCCGCTACGTTTGGTGGCGGCGCGGGCGATTTTCACCGCGTTTTCCACCGCTTCAGAACCTGTGGTGACCAGCAGCGTTTTCTTGGCAAAATTGCCTGGCACCTTCTGATTCATAATCTCGCACAGCTCCAGATACGGCTCGTAGGCCAGCACCTGGAAGCAGGTGTGCGACAGTTTTTTCAACTGCGCTTCCACCGCAGCCACCACTTTCGGATGCAAGTGCCCGGTATTGAGCACCGCAATCCCGCCCGCGAAATCAAGATACTCACGGCCTTCAACGTCCCACACCCGGCAGTTTTCCGCGCGGTCAGCGAAAATCGGGTGAATTTGCCCAACACCACGGGGAATCGCCTGACTGCGGCGCTGCATTAACTCTTTATTGCTGCTCATTCGCGTTCTCCAGTTAAAGACCGATGCACATATATTTGATTTCTAAGTAATCTTCGATGCCATACTTCGAACCTTCACGACCCAGACCCGAGGCTTTAATGCCGCCGAACGGGGCCACTTCATTGGAAATGATGCCGGTATTGATGCCGACGATGCCGTACTCCAGCGCTTCGCCCACGCGGAAGACGCGGCTTAAATCACGGGCGTAGAAATAGGCGGCAAGGCCAAACTCGGTGTCATTGGCTTGCGCAATCACATCGGCTTCATCTTTAAAACGGAACAGTGGGGCGAGGGGGCCGAACGTCTCTTCTTTCGACACTTTGGCGTTGGCTGGAACGTCCACCAGAATGGTCGGCTGGAAGAAGTTGCCGCCGCGTTCATCCGCTTTACCGCCGCAAACCACACGTGCACCTTTCTCCAGCGCATCGGCAATATGCTCTTCCACTTTTGCTACCGCTTTTTCATCGATCAGCGGCCCGATGGTGACGCCTTTATCCAGCCCGTCGCCGATGTGCAGTTTGCTCACCGCCTGCTGTAATTTTTCGGCAAAGCGGTCATACACGCCGTCCTGCACGTATAAACGGTTGGCGCAGACGCAGGTTTGCCCGGCGTTGCGGAATTTCGAGGCCAGTGCGCCTTCCACGGCTTTGTCGAGATCGGCATCATCAAAGACGATAAACGGCGCGTTGCCGCCCAGCTCCAGCGACACTTTCTTGATGTCTTTCGCGCACTGTTCCATTAACTGGCGGCCAATTTCGGTCGAACCGGTAAACGACAGTTTGCGCACCAGCGGGTTGCTGGTCAGTTCGTTACCCACCGCGCCCGCCGAACCGGTGACCACGTTAAATACGCCAGCCGGAATGCCCGCGCGAATCGCCAGCTCCGCCAGCGCCAGCGCAGAGAACGGCGTCTGACTGGCGGGTTTCAGCACCATCGTGCAGCCTGCCGCCAGCGCCGGACCGGCTTTACGGGTAATCATCGCCGCCGGGAAGTTCCACGGCGTGATGGCGGCGGTAACGCCAATCGGCTGCTTGATAACAATCAGGCGCTTATCGGCCTGATGACCGGGAATGGTGTCGCCATAAATGCGTTTGCCTTCTTCGGCAAACCACTCAATAAAGGAAGCGGCGTAGCTGATTTCGCCTTTCGCTTCAGCCAGCGGTTTACCCTGTTCGAGGGTCATCAGGCGCGCTAAATCGTCCTGATGCTCCATCATCAAATTGAACCAGTTGCGCAGAATGGTGGCGCGTTCTTTGGCGGTGAGCGCGCGCCAGGCTGGCAGGGCGCGGTTGGCGGCGTCGATAGCGGCGCGGGTTTCATCCGCGCCCATTTTCGGCACGCTACCCAGCTTGTCGCCGTTCGCCGGATTGGTGACGTCGATGACCTCGCCATTGTTGGCGTCCAGCCATTCCCCGTTAATCAACGCCTGCTGGCGGAATAAGTTACTGTCGTTAAGTTTCATTGTTACGTCCTGTTTTCAAAGGTTATTGATTAAATGCGGCGTGTAAGGCATCCACACTACGTGCCGCTCGCAGCGTGCGTCCGGGGTTACTCTGGCTTGCCAACAGCGTTTGTACCTTGCTGACAATATGCGCACCAATAGGAATTGCTGATGTCGCTGCCGGGGAGGGCGCATTGCAGGTGTGGATCGTGCGCGGGGTGGTGACAAACAGAAAATCGTCAATCAGCTTGCCGTCCGGCGATACCGCCTGCGCCCGCACACCGGCGGGCCAGGGCTGGAGATCGCTTAACGAAAGCCGGGGACAATACTTTTGCACCAGCCGCAGATAGCCGCTTTTGCACAGCGAGTTTTTCATCTCGCCCAGTCCTGAGCGCAGATGGTTTTGCAGCACCCGGCGAATCCCCGACGAGCCCAAAATTTCCAGCGTGTCGCTAAATGAGAAGTCGCGCTTGCGATAGCCTTCACGTTTGAAAGCCAGCACCGCGTTTGGCCCGACGGTCACGCTGCCGTCGATCATGCGGGTGAGATGCACGCCCAAAAACGGCATTGCCGGGTCGGGGATGGGGTAAATCAGGTGGTTAACAATCTGGTTATGCTCCGGCGCAAGGCGGAAATACTCGCCACGGAACGGGCAGATGATAAAGCCCGGTTCGAGTCCGAGCATTTTCACCAGCCGGTCAGCCATCAGCCCGGAACAGCTAATCAGCGTCGATGCTTCATATTCACCGCCCTGACGGGTACGTATCACCACGCCGTTTTTATGCTCATTAAGGGCGCTGACTTCGGCGTTATAAATAATCTCGCCGCCTCTGTCCTGAAAGATTTTTGCCATCGCCGCTGTCACTTCGCGGTAGCTGACAATGCCGCTGGACGGCACAAAAATACCGCCGAGCCCGGTGATATTCGGTTCGCGCTCGCGCAGTTCGTCGGCGTTTAGCCATTCGCGCTCGATACCGTTCGCCGCTGTGCGTTCCCATAAGGCGCGCATCCGTTCCATTTCGAGCGGAGACGTGGCGACCAGCATCTTGCCGCAGTTGTCAAAGCGAATGCCGTTTTGATCGCAAAAGGCTTTAGTGGCGCGGTTTCCCGCCAGGCAAAACTGTGCCTTCAGGCTACCGGGCGTGTAATAGACCCCGGCATGGATCACGCCGCTGTTGTGGCCCGTCTGGTGACAGGCCGGGCCGGACTCTTTTTCCAGCAACGCAATGCGGGCATCCGGATAGACATCAATCAGTTGCATGGCGGTCGACATGCCGATGATGCCGCCGCCAATAATCACAAAATCATACATCCGCTCAATTCCTTTGCGCTTACTGATGCGTCTGGTAGTGGTTAGAGGCGTAAGCGAAATAGCCACGCTGACGCATCAGTTCACGGCGCAGATCCGGGTGCGGAGTAAAGCGGTCGCGACCGTGCAGCCAGAACAGGTTGTTTATCAACAGGAATTTGCCAACGGGAACGGGTACAGAAAGAATGCCTTTGCTGGTTTCAATGGCATCGGAAAGCTCGCTCAACCACACGCCTTCTTCAAAATCTTTTGGCTGGACGAACTGGTCGATATAGCGCATCACCGGGCGACCCTGTTGATCAACGTCGAACACTGGATGGAAAACATCTTTGCTGACGTTTTTGCTCGGCGGCGCGGCAAAGCGCATCGGGCGACGCGCCAGTGGATGGCGGAAATAGTGGTCCAGATGTTCCCAGTCATCGAGATGCAGCAGCAACGAATTTCCACCCTGCATGTTTTGCTCATCGATTTTCATCATCAGCACGTAATCGGTGATCTCTTCGACATACGTGCCGTCGTTGTGCAGTTCCATCACGCGGTGCGGCTGACGCAGATAGCTGTCTGAGTTATCGATATTTTTCACCACGAAACGCGCGTAATACTGACCGCTCATCGCATCGAAATTTGAGCGACCAATCAGATGCGCTACCGCCGTTGCCAGCTTCACCATCTCATCTGCCTGCGCCACATCATCGATACCCACCGCATTGATCAACAGCGCACCTTCAGCACGGTTTAGCAGGGTCTTCAACAGCAATGGTTGCAGCTGATTCGCACACAGATCGTCAAGAATTTTGCCTACCCGAAAACGCAGAAAGGATTTGTACTCCAGCGCCTGTACGGGCCATTCGGCAACCTGTTCGAGAAACTGTTTGGTCGTCTGTTCGGTGAAGGTAAGTTCCAGCAGACGCGGGGATTGCGCCGACGGGATGAAAGTGAATCCGCTATAGTCCTGGCCTGAATCGACAGCGTTATTTTGTACGGCGGTCAGTGCATTCATCAGAAGCGATCCTCTTATGAGATGTAGGGTGACATGGCGATGCTCATTTCGTAGCCATAATCTAAAAATATCTACATTTCTGAAAAATGCGCACAAAAGCGACATATTGTTTTCTTATTGTGATCAAAAGCAATAAATTAGTAACATTTAACGTAGGGTATTAAGGCAAAGTGAGACAGGAAATGAATAACTAAAGCAATAGGTTAGGGGGAGTTACCATCAGAGAACAGATTATCTGGTCGATAAAAAACAGTAAATGGCTTCAATGCAAAATGACCGTTAGTAAACTAAACATATTATCTGCCCCGTTTTAGCGGGGCAGATATAACATTAAATTACAAATAGAGATAGTTCAGCGGTTCTCCTGTTTTCCCTAAAAGAAGAGCGCTACGCCCAGGAATATTGATATTTAGAGTTCCGCCTCTAAGCATAAATGCTTTACCAGGGGGGATAATTTTTCGGGTATTAATAATAATAATGTTAACGCTATTACTCCCCATGTTTTTATATTTTCCAGGTTGCAATTTGTTAGGCCAGGCACCTTCAACTTCTTCGTTTCCTTTATTTATTATAATTAGTCCATCATGAGGAGAGTGATTAATGTTCACAGAATCCCCACGACTAAAGGCCAGAACGTTTTTAGTTGCAAATACACCCTCAAATGCGCTCCATATTCCTGCTTTATCTATATATAATGCGTGGAATTCATTGTAGAGCTGCTGATAGGTAGAGCAACCTTTATTAAGCCACGCCTCATCGCCAACACGCGTCGACCCATCATAATTTTTAATTTCAGTCGTTGATTTTAATACTTGGCCATCCCAGTAAACTAAAGGCCTGCTGAACGGGAGAGCGGCCATATATGCCATTGCTAATTGTTCATCTTGTTGATGGTTAAATAGAAAGTCATTCAAAAGATTGCCATTGTTAGGAAAATCGTGGTTAATGTTAATCAATATCCGTCTTTTTGATGGGATGCTTGAGATTGTGGAACCCGGTTTTGATGCAAGGGTTTGGAGATCGCCACCAAATGAAAAAGCTTTTATCGTCTTCATGAGCAATGAAAAATCAATGGCGCTTAAATCATCTCTTTCATAAAGCAGCGATGACATTTGTTCTTCATCCAACTGACAAGTTACCAGATATTCCATGTAATTCATAACGACTTTTTCATGATATTTTGGGTTAAATAAGTTAGTATTGTGTAATCGCTCATTATAATTTTTAAGCGGTGGGGTTATTGATCTTTCTATTTGTTCATGTTTTGAGTGTTTTGCTGCATCGTAACGTAAACCTCGTACGCCATATTTTCGCATTTCACGAACGTATTGATTTTGCAGCATAATAACCTGGTCACTTTTGGGGGTTGTTTTAGGCATTCCATTTAAACGATTTCTTTTAATGCATGGAGGTTTTCCCATTCATCCTTAGAAATATTATCTTTACTTGCTTCGAAGTCTTTTGCAGTGAGATGTATATCTTCTGGATGGATTTGTTTACGTTCTTTTGTTACTGGATCTATAGTAAATGGAATCAAAACCTGACCTTGCCAATAGCCAGGGATACCACTTTCTATATCTTTACTGATCTTCGCTCGTATATCAGCAGAGGGATAATCCAGGTCATTTTTACCACTACCCCCGATTCCCATAAAGTTAAAGGTATAATCAGGAATGATATCGATACCAAATTTTTTAGCATCTTTAACCAATGCGATAAAATCCTGCAAATCTCCCATTGGATTGTGGATGGTACAAAGATCTTCGGGTTGATAAGCGTGAAACCAGTAACCTTTTTCTTCTTCGGGAGTTTCTGGTCCGTCGGCACGGAAAGTTGTCACTGGAGGGATTTGTATATACCCATAATGGCAACGTGCAAATTCAGACATATTTTCTCTGATCTGCTGGTAGGTGGCATTAAAAGCATGAAGAATCGCTTCGCCAGGTTTTTTGGGGGTGATGATTTCACATTGTGATTTCTGAACAGCAGTAAGAGATTTACGCTCAAGTGTTTGCCGTAGATGTTCTGGATTGATTAATATTTTAAATGTTTCTTGCTGTCCGGAAGGTGACGTCACGTTAATATTATATACATCGGCTGCCAGCTCATAGTCAGGAATGTTAATAGCATATGCAACATATTTATCTTTTGGGGAAGGTTTGTCAGATATAATGTGGGTGAAATGTTCAGCACGACCATACTGATAAACACCGCTGTTATCACCTCTTTCAATCATTGTATCTCGTTGATAAACCTATGTTTTTCATTCTCCTATCCTGTCTGGCGCTGTAATGCTACGCTGTGCTGCTTTATTCAACTCTCGGTAAGTTGTATCTGGAGAAAGGGAAATTTTATAATCGTTTTTTAACAGATCATTAATAACTTTTTCTGCGTGAAAAGTTGATATAATTTCTCTGTCTTTTAATCCTTGAGGGTAAACTCCACAAGAATTAATAATATTTGTTATACAGTTTAGATATTCTAATGTATTTAATTTGGAATTTAGATCCCCGTCAGTAATGTTCCATGATAACAATGTGGGGTTGTCGATAGGTAAATTTCTGGGTCCTGGTTTTATAGAAAACATAATAAAGTTCCTCTAATGGTAGAGTAATATGATGTATACGGAAACATAAAAATGTTTAATTGTTGTGAAAGTAATTGCAAACAGATGTCCTACTTTTATCCAATATTTATATGGAAAAGGATAATGCTTAAATCTGTTTTATTAATTATCGATGTGGTCTGGAGAGGCAACTGTCAAAAATCGCTCATACGAAACTAATGATTAGCAGAATAAGATCTATGAAAGAATATATTGCTATACGAAGTTTATTTTTATGGAGTGAAAAGTAACAGATATCATAATGATGCGAAAACTCTTCAGCTAATGTAATAAAGTTATATTATTAGATACAAAATCATTACAAAGTATCATTGAATCGATGATAACTATAGATAGTGCTAATTATTAACATTTGCTTGTTGACTGCGAGTATCGACTTTGCGAATGGAGGCGGTGTCGGGTTTTATGTCGCGTGTAATCACGACCCAAGGTGAATGGGAACGCATAAAAATCTGTTATTTACATCATATGATCATCATGTTTATTGCGTGGTTTATAAGTATTGTTATTGCACACTCAAGGCCCTTTAGCTCAGTGGTTAGAGCAGGCGACTCATAATCGCTTGGTCGCTGGTTCAAGTCCAGCAAGGGCCACCAAATCATTATTTACGTATCAGGAAGAGTTAAGGGTACAAGGGGTACTCGATGGCGGTCTATATTTCATGACTAACGCCATTTCAAGGAAGAAGTGCGGTGGGTGGTTTCGAATGAGGGCTGGTGTTTTGGTACGTGGCACGCCACTGCAATGTATTTATCCATCAGTACTCATTCAAAAGTACCTGGAAAAAATGCCTGCTATGCCAAGCGGGCAAATTGCTTACATGTGGAATTAAGTAATTAACGATAAAGCCAGAGTATTATCATTTATTATACCCCTTCATTTAATAAGGTTAATTACTCAAATCACTGAACTATTCTCTGTTCGCTCACTGATGATAAGTGAGTACCACAACCAATGTATGTAGAACAATGCCGTAGAGTAAGGATGAAATGTCTCTGCCACGCCTTAAACATCTACTACTGACCAGAACACCCGCCGCAGGCAGATGAGTTTTGTGAGCGTTACAGGAGCGTGGCTATGCTCATTAACCAACGCTATTGAGATATAAATTTCTAACACTTGAAAAACGATTTTCACTAATAAATTATAACGGTTTTTTTTATCATACAGCGAAATAACCTTTTGTTTATTAAATTTAACATTCCTGTGCTAATTTAATTAAAAGTTCCATGCGTAGCAAGTGAAGCAGTTAATGTCAGTAATTGTCTCAAATGAGCGTTTTTTTATAGTGACAAACAGTAATAACATTAAAAATAGCCATGTAGACATTAATTGAGGAATAGACAATGTTAGTTAGTAAAAGCAACGGATTTAACGCTAGCGCAGTTTTGGGTAGTGGAAGTTATAATGAAAATAAATCTTCTAAACACATGGAGCTACTAGCTCATAGTATTTTAAAATTAATTTGTAAGGAAGCTGCATCAGAGACGTATCGCGGTGCTCTTGAAACTTTACAAAAAATGATGTCTGAATGTATATATCAAGAAGGCAACGCCTTTGTCATTATGGGAGCTGGAGAACAATTAAAACGTATTAAATATGAAGTTGGTGAAAATAACTTAAAGGTATTCAACGTACACTTTAATAATAATCACGAGTTAGTTAGTTCTGGTGAGCCTGACGTAATATGTTTAAGCAAGCAGGTCTGGGAAAATCTTCTCATTAAACTAAAGCTGGAAAACAATGAAAATGTGTTTTCTGAAACTAAAAAATTATCGAATAAAAATAATGCCGATCAGTTTTTTGAATGCGCTAAAAGAAATGAATAGAACCTTTTCGATAATATAAGAAAAAGTGATTTTCATGTTGGTTTACTTAAGCCAAGTAGTACGCGTAGTGTTATTTTAGAAACGCCGCCAAATGTCTGTATGGAATCACGTAATTCATATGAAAACAAAATAGATGAGATTTCATCTTTGTCAGAGTCAAAGGAACACCCCATAGATATTCAAGAAAAAAAAGATGCGTTTGTGAATGAGTTCAAGGGGGTATTATTTGATAAAAATACAAGGTCTTCAGAGCTTCTGTTTGATTTTTATGAGTGTTGCTATAAGTTTTTACCAAGAGCTCAGCCTCAAGATAAAATCGATAGCTATAATTCAGCACTGCAAGCTTTTTCCATTTTTTGTTCATCTACGTTGACACATAATAATATAGGCTTTGATTTCAAATTATTTCCTGAAGTCAAGCTGTCTGGAGAACATCTTGAAACGGTATTCAAATACAAAAATGGCGATGATGTCCGGGAGATAGCCAAAATTAACATTACTCTCCAAAAAGAAGAGGGTGGTTTATATAATTTACGTGGATTGGATTTTAAGGGGTGCTTCTTTTCTGGACAGAACTTCAGTAACTATGATATTCAATATGTGAACTGGGGAACGTCATTGTTTGATGTTGATACTCCGTGTATTTTTAATGCGCCTGCTTACAACAAGAGTAATGAAAAATCATTAAAACCTGTGAGCGAAAACGGTTTAAGTGGAGTATTGACTGATCGTAATAATAAAATAAAACTCATCACGGGCGTGGCACCATTCGATGATATTTTATTTATGGATGATGACTTTGATGATAGTTCCTCTGAGGATGATCCCGTTGAGAATAGTCCTGTTGTGACTAGTCCCGTTGTATCAAGTTCTAAAAGCAGTTTTCAATGATTAATAAATGGCAATTTTTACAAAGAGATAATAACGTAGATTGAAACAATATGTATTATTGATTGAGTAAACGGGATTATTCTTCACACTACATCCATTTTAGTGTCACTACCAAAGAAAAAGGGGCTACGTTTTCATGTAACCCCTTGATTTATTTGGTGGGCTGGCAGTGACTGAATTGGTGCTGTAATTGGTTGAAATATTTCATCTAATGTCTGGTTCAACTTTCCTTAGCTGCCTGAAAGTTTTTTGATCTTACCCAGCAATAACAGCGTTACGGTGCACCACGCCTGACTGAAGAACTGCGTGCTCAGGGTTACCACTTCAACGTAAAACCGTGGCAGGAGGTCCGGACTGAAAAAACTGGTCAGGACATCATCGGCAGGGAACGCACTGCTAGTCTGTAAACTGAACCGACTGGGGCGCAGTATGTGGCATCTTGTCGTGCTGTTGGAGGAGCTGTGCGAACGTGGTATTAACTTTCGTGCTCTGGCCCAATCTATATTTGCCCAACAATGGGGGGACGAATGCTGTAAAAGTAAAACAATCTGCGATCTCAAAGTTATTGTGTGATTTTTATGTGAGCAGAAGATATTCATCAGAAACGATTATGTAAATCATTTTATTTTGCCAACGGCCTCATTATCGAAAGAAAAGAATACGCCCGTATTTCCTGAATGGATTGACTTTTTTATCCAACCACACTTCAGCGCACTGCGTTTAAAAAATGCCTCATTCTTATGCGGAATATCATCATTTCATCATGATGTCTTTGATGAGCGGTGAACACAATACACTTGCGCTGTCTCTTCAGGATGAATCCCCTGGTCTGGTGCCTGTGGGCTGATGTTGCAGCAAAGCTAAGGTCGCTTAAACGCTACTCAGTATTCACTTTTCAGAGGATGAAATTTATGAACAGGACCAGTCCCTATTATTGTCGCCGCTCAGTACTTTCCTTATTGATATCTGCCTTGATATATGCCCCGCCCGGGATGGCTGCCTTCACTACTAATGTTATTGGTGTGGTAAACGATGAGACTGTAGATGGCAACCAAAAAGTGGATGAACGAGGTACAACAAATAACACTCATATTATCAACCATGGCCAGCAGAATGTTCATGGCGGGGTATCTAATGGAAGTCTTATTGAATCTGGTGGATATCAAGATATAGGAAGTCATAACAATTTTGTGGGGCAGGCTAATAATACAACCATTAACGGTGGCAGACAGTCAATTCATGACGGGGGTATTTCCACAGGTACGACAATCGAGAGTGGCAATCAGGACGTTTATAAAGGGGGTATCAGCAATGGAACGACAATTAAGGGCGGTGCTTCACGCGTAGAGGGAGGGAGTGCGAATGGAATACTCATTGATGGTGGTAGCCAGATAGTAAAAGTTCAAGGGCATGCTGATGGTACAACGATAAATAAGTCTGGCTCTCAGGACGTAGTACAAGGAAGTCTGGCAACGAACACAACCATAAATGGTGGTCGACAGTATGTTGAACAGAGCACAGTAGAAACAACAACCATTAAAAATGGCGGTGAGCAAAGAGTATATGAGAGCCGTGCGCTGGACACGACGATTGAAGGCGGAACTCAGTCTCTGAATAGTAAGTCAACGGCAAAAAATACGCATATCTATTCTGGTGGCACGCAAATTGTTGATAACACCAGCACCTCGGATGTTATTGAAGTTTATTCTGGTGGCGTGCTTGATGTTAGTGGTGGTACGGCAACAAATGTTACCCAGCACGATGGTGCAATTTTAAAAACTAACACTAACGGTACGACGGTGAGCGGTACGAATAGTGAAGGTGCATTCTCCATCCACAATCACGTGGCAGACAATGTGTTGCTGGAAAACGGTGGTCATTTAGACATAAACGCATATGGTTCGGCAAACAAGACGATTATTAAAGATAAAGGAACAATGTCAGTTTTAACCAATGCTAAAGCTGATGCGACCCGAATAGATAATGGCGGGGTTATGGATGTTGCAGGAAACGCGACAAATACCATAATTAATGGTGGCACACAGAATATTAATAATTATGGCATAGCCACAGGCACCAATATCAACAGCGGAACGCAAAATATCAAAAGCGGCGGGAAAGCTGACACAACAATTATATCCTCCGGGAGCCGGCAGGTTGTTGAGAAAGATGGTACGGCAATTGGCAGCAATATTAGCGCCGGAGGCTCGCTGATTGTCTATACCGGCGGTATTGCACATGGGGTTAACCAGGAGACGGGCAGTGCTTTAGTTGCCAACACGGGTGCAGGGACTGATATCGAAGGATACAACAAGCTCTCTCACTTCACTATTACCGGAGGGGAGGCTAATTATGTTGTGCTGGAAAATACCGGCGAACTGACGGTAGTGGCTAAAACCTCGGCGAAAAATACTACCATTGATACTGGCGGTAAGCTGATTGTCCAGAAGGAGGCTAAAACAGATAGCACCAGACTTAATAATGGCGGCGTTCTGGAGGTTCAGGACGGTGGTGAGGCTAAGCATGTTGAGCAACAATCCGGCGGCGCATTAATTGCTTCCACGACCTCCGGAACACTTATCGAAGGAACCAACAGTTATGGTGATGCTTTCTACATCAGGAATTCAGAAGCTAAAAATGTAGTGCTGGAAAACGCTGGCTCATTAACAGTCGTCACTGGTTCCCGCGCAGTTGACACGATTATTAATGCCAACGGCAAAATGGATGTTTATGGAAAAGATGTTGGCACTGTACTCAATAGTGCTGGCACCCAAACAATATATGCCAGTGCCACTTCTGATAAAGCAAATATCAAAGGTGGCAAGCAAACGGTATATGGTTTAGCCACTGAAGCAAATATCGAAAGTGGTGAACAAATTGTTGATGGTGGGTCAACAGAGAAAACACACATCAATGGTGGCACGCAAACCGTTCAGAATTATGGTAAGGCAATCAATACCGATATCGTCTCTGGCCTACAACAAATTATGGCAAACGGGACAGCGGAAGGTTCCATTATTAATGGGGGTTCACAGGTAGTTAATGAGGGCGGTCTGGCTGAAAACTCGGTGCTTAATGACGGCGGCACACTCGATGTGCGGGAGAAAGGCAGCGCAACGGGGATACAGCAGAGTAGCCAGGGCGCTTTGGTTGCAACCACCAGGGCGACGCGGGTCACAGGAACACGCGCGGATGGCGTCGCGTTCAGCATCGAGCAGGGTGCGGCGAACAATATCCTGCTGGCAAATGGCGGCGTGTTAACCGTGGAGTCAGACACCTCTTCTGACAAAACACAGGTCAATATGGGCGGACGGGAGATCGTCAAAACAAAAGCCACTGCGACAGGCACGACGCTCACCGGCGGTGAACAAATTGTCGAGGGTGTGGCGAATGAGACAACAATTAACGACGGCGGAATACAAACAGTTTCAGCTAACGGAGAGGCAATAAAAACAAAGATCAATGAAGGCGGTACGCTGACAGTCAACGATAATGGCAAAGCGACAGATATCGTCCAGAACAGCGGTGCCGCTCTCCAGACGAGCACGGCTAACGGTATTGAAATCAGCGGTACTCACCAGTACGGTACTTTTTCCATTTCCGGCAATTTAGCGACCAATATGTTGCTGGAAAATGGCGGTAATTTATTGGTATTAGCAGGTACCGAAGCTCGCGACTCCACGGTTGGCAAGGGTGGGGCAATGCAAAACCTGGGTCAGGACTCCGCCACAAAGGTTAACTCTGGCGGGCAATATACCCTTGGGCGGTCAAAAGATGAGTTTCAGGCTCTGGCCCGGGCAGAAGATCTCCAGGTCGCTGGCGGTACGGCAATCGTCTACGCAGGTACGCTGGCGGATGCATCGGTCAGTGGCGCGACAGGAAGCCTGTCGTTAATGACGCCACGGGATAATGTTACGCCAGTTAAACTCGAAGGGGCGGTCCGGATTACCGATAGCGCGACATTGACTCTGGGAAATGGCGTCGATACCACGCTTGCCGACCTGACGGCTGCCAGCCGGGGCAGTGTCTGGCTTAACAGCAATAATTCCTGTGCAGGTACCAGCAACTGCGAATATAGAGTAAACAGTTTGCTACTCAACGACGGTGATGTTTATTTGTCAGCACAAACAGCAGCGCCTGCCACAACTAACGGTATCTACAATACGCTGACAACCAATGAACTTTCCGGTAGCGGTAATTTCTACCTGCATACCAACGTTGCAGGCTCCCGGGGCGATCAACTGGTCGTCAACAACAACGCCACTGGTAATTTTAAAATCTTTGTTCAGGATACCGGCGTCAGCCCACAGTCTGACGACGCGATGACGCTGGTGAAAACAGGGGGAGGGGATGCTTCGTTTACGCTGGGCAATACCGGCGGTTTCGTTGATCTTGGGACCTATGAGTATGTCCTGAAAAGTGACGGCAACAGCAACTGGAACCTGACCAATGATGTCAAACCCAACCCGGACCCCATCCCAAATCCAAAGCCAGACCCAAAACCCGATCCAAAGCCAGACCCAAATCCAAAACCAGACCCTACTCCCGATCCAACGCCGACACCCGTTCCGGAGAAACGCATTACGCCTTCTACGGCAGCCGTACTCAATATGGCAGCAACATTACCGTTGGTATTTGATGCTGAGCTAAACAGTATTCGCGAGCGGTTGAACATAATGAAAGCGAGTCCACACAACAATAATGTCTGGGGGGCGACGTATAACACCCGTAATAATGTCACCACCGATGCGGGTGCCGGGTTTGAGCAGACGCTGACCGGAATGACAGTGGGGATCGACAGCCGTAATGATATTCCTGAAGGAATTACCACGCTAGGCGCTTTTATGGGCTATTCCCATTCACATATCGGTTTTGATCGCGGAGGACATGGCAGTGTGGGCAGTTATTCTCTGGGCGGCTATGCCAGTTGGGAACATGAAAGTGGTTTCTATCTGGACGGTGTCGTGAAGCTGAACCGTTTTAAAAGTAACGTAGCAGGTAAAATGAGCAGCGGTGGAGCCGCCAATGGCAGTTACCACAGCAACGGGCTGGGCGGTCACATTGAAACCGGGATGCGATTTACCGATGGTAACTGGAACCTGACGCCGTATGCATCGTTAACGGGGTTCACCGCTGATAACCCCGAATATCATTTATCCAATGGCATGAAATCGAAATCAGTCGATACCCGCAGTATATATCGTGAACTGGGCGCAACGCTGAGTTACAACATGCGTCTGGGGAACGGTATGGAAGTTGAGCCGTGGCTGAAGGCGGCTGTGCGCAAAGAATTTGTCGATGATAACCGGGTGAAAGTGAATAGTGACGGTAATTTCGTCAATTATTTGTCGGGCAGACGTGGAATATACCAGGCAGGTATTAAAGCCTCATTCAGCAGTACGTTAAGCGGGCATCTTGGGGTGGGGTATAGCCATAGTGCCGGTGTGGAATCCCCGTGGAACGCGGTAGCTGGTGTGAACTGGTCGTTCTGGCCATCAACGAAAAAGCCCACATCTGTGGGCTTTCATGTTACCAGGAGCCGCGGCTCCTTTGCGTATCCTTTTATGTCTCCTCACCGTCTGGTCGGTGTTTTGCTGAGACTTCTAACTTCCTGTTTTTGTTGGTGTTGTCCTTACACCGTCCAATCATGATTGGCTGGCGGGAGTTGAACCCGCGTCCGAAATTCCTACATACCATTTTTATTATAGTAAAAACAGTAGATTATGTTTGAAAACAATGTGTTAGTGTTATTTTGTATTTGCTCGTCTTACGCGTTTTTAATGCTCTGCCGCCAAAGTGCCGCCATTACATCAAGTATCTAGAATAAAATTAGTTAATAAATTACAATTAATATGTTAATTGTTCTTGCATTCATAAGTGGGACGTGATGAAAGAAAAAAAATTCGTTAGTGAGCTTTTCCTTGAAAATGGGCAGTTTATTTTAGTCGGTTTGACAGGTCGAACTGGTTCTGGTTGCACAACAACAGCTAATATTCTTGAAAACGAAAAAACAGTCTTCCCTGATGTAAGTAAATTACAGGGGTTTTACAAGGGATTGGATGTCCATCGTTATAATATAGTTAAAAAATTCGCAGAAAATCACTGGGAAAATTTTTACTCAATTAAGGTGAGTGACCTAATCTCAGCGTATCTTCTGATGTTAACAGTTGAGGAAGCTTCTGAATTCATTCTATCATCTAATAAATCTATCAGTAAAGAGCATTTAGATATTGTATTAACTTTTGGTGTATTCTCAGATAATCTCATTTTGACAAGATTTAAAAATGTAATTGAGAATTTGCTTGATCATAATAGTGAATTGAAGCTTGATGAAAAAACGATTAATAAATTTATATCAATTTTGAAGTTAGTTAGAAAATTTACTAAAGAATTCAAAGCTGAACTAAATGAGATAAACTCAAATTTATATGTTTCAGCCTATCAGTTAGCAGGTAAGTCAATTAGACGTCGTGGGCGTATTGAAGTCGATTTTGAAGATAAAGAGTTTATGCCTAAATCTGTTTTTAATTTGCCGGAAACTATTAATAGGGTTATTAAATTAATAAGAAAAAGCAAAAGAGATAACGCATTAATTGTCATAGATGCTATTAGAAATCCATATGAGGCAAAATTTTTTAAGGATAGATATTCTGCATTTCATTTAATGTCAATAAATGCCCCAGATGAACATCGAACAAACTATTTGCGGAAACTACATAAGTTTTCAGAAAAGCAGATAGAGGAAATAGATTCTGTAGAGTCAGGTAAAGGTGATAACTCTTACAAACATCTCACCAATCCAAATGTAACTAAATGTATTGAACTATCAGATATACACATTTTTAACCCAAAAAATGAATTTGATAATGACAATATTTTAAAAGCACAATTAGCGTGGTACATCGCACTGATGAAGCATCCTGGTCTGATAACACCTACTGCAATGGAAAGGGTTATGCAAGTTGCGTATACGGTAAAATTAAACTCTGGCTGTATATCTAGACAGGTGGGAGCTGTAGTAACTGATGGTGATAATTCAATAAAATCAGTTGGTTGGAATGATGTTGCCAACGGTCAGATTCCTTGCTCTATGAGATCTCTAGATGGCCTAATGAACGATTTTGATGAAAAAACGTACAGTCATTATGAGAGAAATAATAGTTCTTTCAGAATTAAAGCTAATGAGAAACTCTTAAATTTTAGGGCGATAGATAAAACTGGTGATATTTATAGAGGCAGGAACTTATCTTATTGTTTTAAAGATATATATAATGATCTTGATAAAGAGAAAAAAGGTAATCAAGTTCATACACGTGCATTACATGCTGAGGAAAACGCATTTTTGCAACTTGCAAAATATGGTGGTATTGGCGTTCTGGGGGGGAAGTTGTATACAACTGCCAGTCCCTGTGAGTTGTGTGCGAAAAAAGCTTATCAGTTAGGTATATCTGAAATTGTATTTATTGATCCCTACCCAGGTATAGCTCAAGACCATATTATTAATATAGGTAGTAAGCCACCAAAGTTAATACAATTTAGAGGCGCAATTGGGAAGTCATATCACCGACTTTATGAGCAAATTATCCCGATAAAAGATGAGTTAGAATATCTCCTTGAGTAGAAATATTATACTCATCCTTCCTGAGGTAAGCTTCAAGATGATCAATAAATATTGATCATCTTGAAAGTTAATTGCAGAGTCAAACTAGTAGTCAGACTGAAGCTTCGATAAAAAATTTTTTTGTTTTTTTTATTTTCTAATGACTGTTTTTTATTGGTTTCTTTTTAATGTTGCAATGCTATGCTTTTCTACTATTTTTGAATGTGGCATCTTTGATGTTTTTATACAACAAAGATGAGGGCTTATAGGTTTTTTTGTGATGTAAAAATTATCTTATTCTATAAATAAAACCTAAACTCAGTCTGAAGAGTTAAATGAGAATGGATAACCTGCTGAATATTACATTTGTAAATAGTTTGAGTTTGTTTTCATAAGTTACTCTATCTTAAGTTGCATAAAGGGTTTTTAGTTACCGCATCTTCAAGGTGATCGGGCGAAAAGTGGGCGTAAATCATCGTCATTTTTATATCGGCATGGCCCAGAATATCGCGCAGCACCAGTATGTTTCCGCCATTCATCATAAAATGGCTGGCGAATGTATGACGTAGCACGTGAGTGCATTGGCCCTCTGGCAGCTCGATGCCAGCTCGCTTTACTGCTCGTTCAAAGGCTTTTCTGCACGGGGTGAATAGCTTCCCTCTGTTCTTGGGGAGTTCGTCATACAGATCTTGAGATATCGGCACGGTGCGGTTTTTCTTACCCTTCGTCTTGGTATAAGTGATGCGGTATTTAGATAACTGATGGCCCTGCAGGTTTTCAGCTTCACTCCAGCGTGCGCCGGTGGCCAGGCATATTTTTGCAATCAAAAGCAGACTGGGGTTTTGAGAATCAGCGCAGGCATCTAGCAGACGTTTAATTTCTTCCGAGGTCAGGAACGCCAGTTCCCCCTCAGCGATTTTAAATGTTGGCAGCCCGGCGAGAGGATTTGGTGCTGACCAGTGGCCTAGTTTTTTCAATGTGCCGAAAACCGATGATAGGTTACGTTGCTCAAGATTCACCGTGCGTGGTTTTACTGGCGACATTAGTGTGCCGTCTTCGTTACGAACGTCACCTTTTAACCGTGCTTCGCGGTATTTCGTAAAGTCACCGGCTGTCAGTTCTGAGGCGATGGGGTCGCCTAGACCATTACAGATAATTCTAAGTTTCGCCATGAGGCGCTTGGGGTCTGCGAGTGTCTGACCATACAGGGAATACCAAAGCTCAATTAATTCTGATAGGCGTCGCCGATCATCCTTTTCACCCAACCACGGTTTTTTATTCACTTCTTCCATTGTGAAGCTTTCAAAAGCAATGGCTTCGCCTTTCGTAGCAAATTGCTTACGCACGCGCTTACCATTGCGTCCATTGGGATAGCACTCACACAACCATTTTCCGTTCGGCTGTTTTCTGATGGTCATATCAAAGGCTCTTAATGATTTTCAGTGCGCGGCCTACTACCTCAATGTCATCTAGGCCACACTCAAACGATGAATCATCCTGATGCACTACTAATTTGTTTCCCGGAAGTCGAGTCAATTTAACAATGCTTTTTATCCCGTCAATATCGACTAACCACATACCATTTACTGGTGGTGTTTGGTTGCGATCTATTAAATAAGAATCACCAGAAGTAGTCACCAGCAGTAGGTTGCTTGAGTCTGAGGGGAGTATGCTGCTATCAATGATTGCTTTTCCAGCATCGACCAATAAACCACCGTTGAGAGTCGCCTTGTCAATTTCAGGAGAAACTAGTTCAGAAAGAGGTACAACCTTGCTGGAGTTCACGGAATTGATATTTTTTTTAGGTTCAATGTTTGGACCTGGCTCCCCCTGTCCGGTGGTTAGCCACAGTAAAGAAACTCCTGTTTCCAAGGCGCACTGAATCACCCACTCTGCAGGAAAACTATCTCTTAAGTATCTGTTTGCCATGGTGCTTTTTGATGCGCCTAAGTGATCGCAAAGTTGCTGTCTGGACTTGAAATCATAGGCTGCCATTAGTCTATGGATAGCCTCTCTTCCCCCTGTATTCTCTCCAACCTTTACCTGTATCATTTTTTAATCCTGTTGACGTATCAAATATTGGATCGTAGTATCTCGATGTATCAAATATTGAATCAAGTAAAACGAGATAAAACGACGTAAACCAAACCTTAATCGGGAGATACTGCACTATGAGCACTGATATTTCAATTCGTGTACCAAAAGAGATGGCTACGCCTGCAGAGTTCGCGGAATGGGAAGGTATCTCCCGCGGCTCTGTGTATCAAAAAATTCATCATGGTCAGCTTGCTAAATACATGGTCAAGAAAGAAAAAAACAAAGGCCGCGTAAGCCTGCGTTATTTAATGTACAAAACCGATCAGGTCCGTGAATCCCTCGGTCATTCCAACTTCCGCGTCATTGTTGGTAAGTAAGTTCAATTATGAGAACTTTCTAAGGGGGTAGCATGTTTGATTATAAGATTTCCAAACACCCGCATTTTGATGAAGCCTGTAGAGCTTTTGCACTTCGTCACAATATGGCGAAGCTGGCAGAACGTTCAGGAATGAATGTCCAGACTCTGCGAAACAAACTCAACCCAGATCAACCGCATCAGCTCAATGCGCCAGATATCTGGCTACTTACCGATCTGACGGAAGATTCAACGCTGGTAGACGGTTTTCTGGCACAGATTCACTGCCTGCCATGTGTACCGATTAATGAGGTGGCAAAAGAGAAACTGCCACATTACGTCATGAGTGCAACCGCAGAGATCGGGCGTGTTGCTGCAGGTGCGGTAACCGGGGCTTTGAAGCGGACCAGCTTGATCTGGAGCTGGATGACGCTGACGGAAAAATCGTGCTGCCGCGCCGTGGTGCGGTTATTACGCTGGCGCTGGGCTGGAAGGGGCAGCCGCTTTTCCCGAAAGGGGCATTCACAGTGGACGAGATTGAACACACTGGCGCACCGGACCGCCTGACTATCCGGGCGCGAAGTGCTGATTTTCGGGAAACGCTGAATACCCGCCGTGAAAAATCGTGGCATAAGACCACCGTCGGGGAAGTGGTGAAGGAAATAGCCGCGCGGCACAAGCTGAAGATGGCACTGGGTAAAGACCTGTCGGATAAGCCCGTGGAGCATATAGACCAGACTAATGAGAGTGACGGCAGTTTTCTGATGCGGCTGGCGCGACAGTACGGTGCCATCGCGTCGGTGAAAAATGGCAATCTGTTATTCATCCGGCAGGGGCAGGGCAAAAGCGCCACTGGTAAACCTCTGCCAGTGATCACTATCACACGCAAGGACGGCGACAGTCACCGATTTACCCTGGCAGATCGCGGAGCCTACACGGGCGTAATTGCCAGCTGGTTGCATACCCGCGAACCTGCGAAGAAAGAAAGCACCACGGTGAAGCGTAAGCGCAGAACTAAGAAGCAGAAGAAAGAGCCAGAAGCGAAGCAGGGCGATTACCTGGTGGGTACGGATGAAAACGTGCTGGTACTTAATCGCACTTATGCCAACCGGAGCAACGCCGAACGAGCGGCGAAAATGCAGTGGGAACGCCTGCAACGCGGCGTTGCGTCATTTTCGCTACAACTGGCAGAAGGGCGGGCAGATCTCTACACGGAAATGCCTGTGAAGGTCAGTGGTTTTAAACAGCCGATAGATGATGCGGAATGGACCATTACGACTCTGACACATACCGTCAGCCCGGATAACGGTTTTACAACCAGTATTGAACTCGAAGTGAAGATTGATGATCTTGAAATGGAATAAAGTGTTCTCAATATTGATATTTTGTGTATCATTACAATGATTCTGATAGCAAAGGTAGGGATCTGGATATGATGAATTGTCCAAAGTGTGGTCATGCGGCACACACAAGGAGCAGTTTTCAAGTAACTGAAAGCACCAAAGAGCGTTACTGCCAGTGCCAAAATATTAACTGCGGGAGCACTTTTGTTACTCATGAAACAGTGGTCCGGTTTATTGTGACACCCGCACTGATTGCTACTGCTCCTCCACATCCATTGCCAGGTGGTCAGGGGCATATGAATTTTTGAGAAAGAGAACCTGCTACGGCAGGTTTTTATTCATCTGGGATCTCACCCGTTTCAAGAAAATGTATAAAGCCAGGCTCATCTATGATGATTGTGCCTTTCATCCTGGCTGCCGATACTTTTGATGGGCCTGCATTGTAACCGCAACAGAGCATCTGAAGGCTTTGGGTTATAGAGGTTCTTACCGTTAATCCTTGTTCATTCGCCTTATCAACCAATCTTTCTTTATCTGCTTTCTTAAATCCGGTGAAACACACATCGAATGTATTTTTTTTCGGACCAGACTGCTTAGTGAGATGTGAGTAGCTTTCGGGGAGGAATGACGCGCATTCCTGAATGGCTTGTTCTGGTGAATCGTACTGTTTAAGAATGCGGTCTTTTCGGAAGGTTTTTATTCGATCGGTGTTCTTACAAATGCCCTGTATATGATTTTCGCTATAACTGATGCTCTGTATAGAGTGAACAGCGATACGACCATTTGCATTGATGTAAACAAAGTGAAGTTCTTCCATGTGAAACCTCTTTGCATGATTTCAAGATGGCGACAGGCAAGATGGACGCAAAAGTCTGTCGCCATTTTGCCGCCACTACCAAAGAAAAAGGGGCTACGCTTTCACGTAACCCCTTGATTTATTTGGTGGGCTGGCGGAGTCTGAATTGGTGCTGTAATTGATTGAAATATTTAATCTAATCTCTGATTCAACTTTCCTTGGGTGCCTATATAGGTGCCTAAAAGTTTTTTCACGCCTTTAGAGGGGAAATAAATGAAGGATGGGTAAGGGGGCTTACACAATTTACGTGCTCATCAGCCTGGTAGCTTGTCTATCTCTGAGAATATCGGTCGCGGTCAGAAATGGTGTGTCGTTAAGCGCTAGGACGTGATGATGTTTTGCAGACAAGTGAACATCTGTTGCGGGACTCGAGCCGCGGACTGGCATGGACATCTCTAACGAGTATCGCCTCACCTCAATCTGGTCGCTGCTTTAGTGATTGGATTGAGTTGTAAAAGTTGTCGCCCGCTGGTATCGCCAGCGGGGATCCTAAATTGTACGTACTCAAAGTTACAATTTCTTCAATCAGAAAGTATTGATTATTATAATCAACATTTTTAAGATGGTTCCAATTAAGGTTTCCTTGAAGCATTGTGATCAATTATTTCGTTGATTGATTCAAAAATGTAGTTAAAGTTCGAAAAATTAATTGTTTTACGTTGCTTTAACACCACGCCAGTAGCAAAAAACTCTTTGCCATATTCATTATCTTTGCATTTTGCATTCGTTCGATTAAATACTTTCCCCCCCAGTTTGGTTTGTAAGACCGAACTGTGGAAAAGATCCTCCATCGAACTATCATTTAATCCATTGAGAGGGGTAAAGATTAAATACAAATTCTTTGTAACCCAAATCCATTTTTGATTTCTTAACTCATCTTTCGATAAAGTAATGTTAGGGAATGCTTTCCCTATTAAAGTTTGGAAGATCCCATTAGATCCACCACTACCCGAGTCATTATCTAAAACAATAATGACAGGTTTTTGATCGGCGATTGCTTTAAACGCATTTGTCTTTTTTTCATAGCCAACAATGAAGTCTTTAAGGTGTGATGCTCCACCATCTAAGTTTAAAAAATACTTACTTTTAGTGGTGTTTTTGAAGAATTTAACTCCATAGTCTCGTACGGTTTTATTACCCATTTTTTTATTACCAATCAGGTTAGGGTAATTTGCTGATAAAGAATCCAGAGCTACTCGCAAGTACGTAATGTCCGTCTTTCCCTCAGTCAAGATAGTTGGCTTTGGGTTTGCCCAAAAAGCAGAATAGTAAAGGAAATCAGAATATACATTTTCTCGTTTGTTAAGCGAGTTTTTAATGATATGAGGAAGTCTATTATTGTGTTTGTCGACATAATCAATAAAGCTAAGCATCCCACCTAACTCATTGATATTACCTGCTCTTTGTTCGCGTGTTTTTTTGTCTGTTAATGTGTATCCCCCTTTAGTAAACAGACTGTGTGCCATTGCGCGAATTTTTTTGGCATATTTATTATCGACATTTACAAACCTATTAACTGTCAACCCCGTAACCTCTTGACGGCATTTTCTGTCAAAAAGTCTTAATTTATTAAGATTTATTTGAAAACCTGAAGAAATTATTTCCTTTAGAAATTTTTTATTTAAATCTATGGAGTTCTCGTTGTGGGATTTAATAATATTCCGAGGGAACTCTTTTTTATTGGTAGATATTGTTATATCGTCGGCATATCGTGTATATGTACAACCTACACGATTGCACAAGTTACTTAGCCGCCTATCTAAAGAAACTAGAATTAAATTGGTTATGACGGGAGAGCAGGGACTTCCCTGTGGTAACTTATCTTGATGACAGGCGATTTTAGCTATTAAAGTAGAAAGCTCTGTGTTAAGAGAAAAGTTTTTATTTTTTAGAAAGTAACCTCTAACTCTTCCAAAATTAAATTCATCAAAGAAATTGCTCAAGTCAATATTTAAAACCCATTTCTTTGACTTATGTTTTTCTGCATTTGTAATAATACTACGATTGCGTTCAAATCCATGGGAGAAATTATTATCTTCTTTTGAGTTTTCTCGAATGTTATTTAAGCAATCTTGAAGTAAGTCGGAAAGTCTACTTTGAATTTCTTTGAGTTCAGGATCTGGGGCTGATATGTGTCTATCACTACCATTCTTTTTTTTAATAGTGAATTGTGAATAAAGATTATCTGTATTTCTTATGTATATGACGCGCGTCATAAATACGGGATCAATTCCTAAAAGCCGTGCTAAATCGGGTTTGGAATTACATGATTTTAATTTATCTAGGCGGGTAGTCATCACTGCTCCTTGAATAGCGGTGTGCAGGCACTCTTACGCACTTTTACAATATTATCAGCAAATACTGCTATGAGAATCATAGCAGCGAGAGCTTGAGCCCTTGAAATCAAGAATTGCGAAACACAATTCAAAATTCTGCCTGCACACCAGTCTTGAATATTCCACACATTCCTTATGATTTCAACAGGATTCTCCGCTAAATGAATGTCTTAACAATTGTTCACGCGTTCCTAATCGGCAATACGCTGCATTACTTCATGCTATCCAGCAGACTTTCTGCCATTACCCACAGGGCACGATTGAGCTTCACATCCCCGTCGATGCCTTTAACGGCACGTGTATGGGAGCGTTGACCTTTGGTCGTTCGCCCCGACAGACCGCCTTTAATCAGGTTTTCCTGAATACGCTGGTAAGTGGTCCAGAGATCATTGCTTTCGTCCTGCCAGCGGCGAGGAGAAAGTATCTGTGATTCCGTCACCGGCTGATGATCTTCGCCAAAGCGATAGGTTAAAGCCGCTTTCGCCATGGCCTGCTGTGCAGGTGGCGGTAATATCAGCGACTGCATGGCATCACGTTTCTCTTCCACCCGGTCAAAAATCCCCAGCACTTCATAAGCCCCTTCAATGACTTTCTCCACTACGTTGCCTTTATGCGGCACGCGCACCTCACCAAAGCTCTCACCACAAATCAGCCCATTCTGGCAAACCGATCTGAATAACCCCGGCAACATTTGGTATGAGCTTGAACCGTCATGGCTGTTAAGCAGGATGATTTCTGGCACCTGTTTGCCAGTGATCTGGCCTTCGCGACGCAGGCGCAGCATGTGTTTGGTGTGCTCTCGCTTGCTCTGGTCCCGAACTCGGGTCTGGCAGGCAAAGAATGGCTGAAAGCCTTCGCGTTGCAGGTTATCGAGCAGGGAAATAGTCGGGATATAGGTGTACCTGTCACTGCGGGATACATGTTTGTCTGCGCTGAAGACACTCGGCACATAGTGCGCCAGTTCGTCACGGGTTAACGGGCGGTCGCGGCGAACAAGATTGACTGAGCCGAAGCGGCTGGTTAAACGGGTCATAAAAACTCCTGTAGAAAATGGACATAAAAAAGGCCACCCCGAAGGATGGCCCTGTCTGTTATTAATGAGTCTGATTAGGTCGATGGTGGTAACGTGGGTTCCAGAGCAGGCGGCACCGTTTCTGCTGAGCTGTGCCTTTCGGCCCGATAGAGCAAGAGTTGCGCCAGTAACGGGGCTTTCCGTGACTGGAGATAATCCAGGCACCATTCCCTTCGGACAACCAGTCTGACCGGCACAGGCAGAAGCTCATAAGCCTTAGTGAACATCGACTCGATAAACACATCGTCACTGAGTTTATCCTCGGCAATGGTCAGCAAACCGCTGATAACGATACTGTCGAGCAATCGCTTATATCGGGTAGTACGGGATTCTTGCCCTTCTGTAGTTTGCTCCCTGACATTTTCTTCTACCTGCTCATCCTTGTTATCAGTGGGGGAGACGTTTCGGCGCAGATTTAATTTCTCTTTCAGCCCCTTGAGTTTTCCATGGGTATTTTCAGACATATTGCTTTTATCCTCTGAGCTTGCAGCAAGGGAGATCAGGCAAGAGTAGCGAGTTTTTTAATGATGCGAATCAGACTCAGTGTAGTGAGGCTGGCCCCCAGTGCTTTAACCCCAACTGAAGTGCTGCGCATCAATGTCACACCGGCAACACTCAAAACAAGTTGCCAGGTACAGTCCACGGTTGGTGGCGTTTCCTGCTGTAATTTTTTTCCCACTGAACCTCCATTAATTGAATGCCGAATAAAAAGTTATCTCACTGATAAGGTTATTTATAACCATTGGGAACCCACTGGCCTTGCTTACGGATATCAGTAATGATGTCTCCCTGGTTGACCGAAATCGTGCGCCAGCCCGGCTCTTTACTGGAGGCATTACCGTAGGTGTACCCTACTGTCATAGTGAGTGCTTCACCCGTCGTGGTGGTTAAATCTGCTTCATATGCCGCTTCGGTATTTTGTTTACGGATGAAACGCACGGTATTAATGGCACGACAACGCAGACTACTTTTGGCATGTTCAAATGAGTTATCCGCCATCTGGCAACCTTCAGATTTAATTTCATCCGTCAGGCTTGTCGAAGCATTAAAGTTTTTAGGGGCAGGAACGAAATTAGCCATATCGCTGCGCATTGTTGGAGGATCTGTCTGAAGTACAAGATAAACAGGACAATCTGATTTTCCGACTTCACAGGCTTTTGCGACGTAATCACGTACCGGCCAGCCTTTATTGCCAAAATACTCAGCACCGCTCTCGTCTTTACATTGTGACCACGTAGCTTTTTGTCCCATCATCACGCCGCCTACCAGAACACAGGTGACGGCCTTTACAGGTTTTCCATCCCAGCGAACAGCGTCAAAGGGTTGAATGCCGGTATGATTCACATCAAGCGTATAAGCCTGCGGGTTCTTCGCTATCCGGTCATTTGCCTGTTTCAGTTGATTGCTGCCTTCCTGAGTCAGAAAGAAGGTATAGCGTTCGGGATGTATGTCGCCGTGAATTGTCATTGCAGACGAGACCAATGGAATAAACAGTGCTGCGGAGCTGAGAGATAAAACAACGAGTTTACGCATAAGGTTTCCTTTCAGTTAATTAATGATTAATACAGTCCTGCCATGTGGTATCAGCCAGCGCCTCATTCAGCCCTTTGGCGCTGAATTTTTTAGATATGGCAGCATTCATAGAGGTCATTTTTATTACGTCTTTTTCACTCGTCGCTTTTAGCGCAGTAAAGGCTGTTTCATCCAGAGGATGGTTCTTACCATTGATACTGACGCCAGGTTCAGAAAGCCCTGTTTGTGACGAGACGCGGTAATCCTCCGCAGGTACGCTGTAAGCAGCAGACAGCTTTCCGCTTGTGCAGGTCAGTGTGAGCTCTTCACCTGCGGTATTTTGAGTATTGAGTTCAAACTCCATGGCACTGATGTTCCCGTACCAGTCACTCCATTGCTGGTCAGCCTGTACGGCGCTGGCACTGTGACTAAGCAGCAGTAATCCTGCTAGTGTTGCATGATGGTCTCTGAGCATTTAGCTTCCTTTCCTGATGATTTAAATACAAAAAAGCCCGCTTCCGTTTTCAGGGGAGCAGGCTGATCGTATTGATTAAATGAGCTAGCGGATAATCGTTAATACAGATCAGTTTCCAGAAATTGATCGTTATTATCTATTACAATATCGATTAATTTACGATAATCAATAGATTTAAACTATCAAGTATTGAGTATCGATCGGTGCGATAGATCAACAAGCTTCAGCAACCGAATGACATTCGTCAGACTGATTCATCCGGGTGATATAGGTTTGAAATTATCTGCAATTTGGACGGGGATAGTGCGTGTTTATGAATTAATTTGATGCTACGTCTGCGACGTTAACTTCAGAGTTATATTATGTAAGTTAATTGCCTGCTTTACATGTTTCCTTCTACTATAGCAAAAGTAACATCAGTGCAGTAATTACTGTCTGATACTGTATTATAATAATAAAGATGGAGTAAATATAACAATCATTAACAATACTCACCTTTAAAAATCAATACTAGTACCTGAAGAGTAATTAATTACATGTCAGGTTTATTATATTGAGATGATTATTACAAGGACTAAAACATGAAACCCTACATCAGCAGATTACATGGACCATGTAACCAACTTCATATCAACCGTATCCATGACACGTTGAATAAATCACTTAGTGAATACCCAAGGACATACTTTCGCAGAATAGATTTAAGAATACCCGATGAGGTCTATGAACAATACCGTGATGACTCAACACTGATAACGCGTTTTATGGAATCACTAAAGGCTCAGATTAAACAAACACAGAAGCGTAAGCGAAGTGAAGGTAAACGAGTCCATCCCTGCAATGTTCGTTATGTCTGGTCAAGAGAGTTTGGTGAGGTCAAGGGGAAGAAGCATTATCATATCGCATTAATGCTGAATAACGATGCGTACTACAGTACCGGTACATATTGCCCTGTTGGGAATGTATATATACATAATCTGGCATTGATGATCATGGAAGCATGGATAAGGGCTTTAAACCTTCATACACAACTTGATTATCAACGGCATTACCGGTCGGTGCATTTTGTGCGTGAGGGTAGCATTATGCTGGATACTAACAGCAAAACCTTTGAACTTAATTATGCTCAGATATTCCAGCATCTCGAGTATACGGCTAAACTCTACTCGAAAAGCCACGTTGATGGTAAGCGTAATTTTGGTTGTAGTCAGTACTGATATATTCAAGAGAACCGATATACGACAGAATGAAATAGGGCTGTAGCAAGGGCTTAATATCGTTGTAGCAACTCGCGCTGTAACATTTACTTAACGCCGAAAGGAGCTGCGCGTTGTAGCAACTTGTTAACAGGGTGATCCGATGGACATTAGTCTGGATGAAGAATGAGCGATTTGGTGTGTTTTTACGGCATGCGTATCTCAAAACACTGCTACAACCTGCTACTGTAGCAATTGTAGCTAGGAATAATGCAGGGATATTTTTGTTTTAAGGCATGAAAGGCCCATGACGCAGAGGTGTTAATGAGCCTGTTGAGCGTGGGTTTTGATAACAATTCAGTAGCATGAATTGCTATCATGATGCTGCTGATTGACTGCCTTAGACAATGTCAGACGAATTAATCAGCTTAGGCGCTTGCTGTGGCAAGTATTGAACCGGAGGTGCAGCGAGTGGGGCGTAAAAGCCATTGCTCATGCGCCAGGTAATATACTCGGCTGAATGAGTACTTGTCCGGAATGTGGTAAAAAACCCCGTTCCTGGTTGACCAATGATGTAATTCATCAAAGGTTCAAGTTTGTCGCTGCGGCGGAATTTATTGGGTCCATACTTGATGATGTCATTCTTTTTGAATGGGAGCCAGCCATTGGCAGTAAATTTATTATGAATCCACTGGCGGAGTTCTTCCACATCCTGATAAAACTTATATTCATCAGTGAACTGATAAAACCAAGATACTGCTTGGTTGAGATACCAATCCATGATAAGGGATGCACTCTGAACAACACTAAGTGGAATAATTTCTGTTTCTTGGTCAGAGAAGTAGTGAAGCAACCCAGCAATACGTAATGTATTAGTGTTGGCTTTCTGCAGCATGTAATCAATACAACGCCAACGAGGATCATTTATTGGTAAAGAAATCCAGATATCACGTTTATTTTCCCAAAACTCTGCAGCTTCAGGGGAAAGTTTGAGTGTTTTCTTCTCAGTTTTACCCGAAATGATTTGTTGCTTCTGCTTTTTCAGTAGCTTCTTAATCTGCTCATGAAAAAGAGGTATTGCAGTTTCATCACGGAAAAATGTATTCGAGTGATGACGATGGCCAATGTTCGTGACATTTTTAGTGGGGGTATTCGTAAACAGGAAACGGGCTAACAGACCACTATTTAAAAGCTTGTCCTGATTCTTTTTCATGAAATTGAGAAAGAGAGGTCTCTGCAACATTAACGATAATGTCAGTGTCGGTTTGAAACTGCGGGTGGCTTGATGGCTACGTTTGTGTTCATAGAGATCACCATCCCAGGCTTTATTAAAAAATGCTGGATTATCTTTCACGCAGGATTCAAAAAAGCCGCTCGCTTCATCGGAGTTCACGGCTGCAGTTGGATATTCACTTAATCCTTCAATGAGTGCAGCTACCGAAGCATCGTTGTAGGCAAGGGTGAGCAATACAGGCTTATTGGGCTTCAGATCCGTATGTAATGCCAGTTCAGCTTCAGCGTCGCTGGGAAAGAGGCGCTTTTTGACTGCGGTACGCAGGTTGCTCTTCAGGGCCTGAAGTTTTGTCTCCCAGACGGCATAATCACGCTCGTATGCAGCCAATTTCTTCTGAAAGGCTTCATCCAACTCAGCTTTCAGCTTGTCGAATGGCTCTCTGAGCAGTTTGTTTACGGTCGATTTCCCTGTACCTGAATCTGCCAGAGTCAGGATGTAAAGTGCATCGGGTTCAGGCAAATTAGTAAAAGGATTAATCACTTCAACCAGGGGCTGACAGGCTTCAGATACAGCGGCCAAAGTTACATTGACAGCTAATTCCACCGGAATCTTCCCCCCATCCTGTAGATGGTTAATGGCATTTTGCATCACAGATGTAAACGCCCATACAGGGATGGTTGGGACAGGAATGGTTTGGTGCTGGAATACAGGCATCAACGGTAAATAGCTCATTTTTATTTTCCTAGAATTTTTATATTAATTCAAAAGTGACATCACCGTATGCCCTTACCCTGCCGGGTAAGGGCATACGGTGGGGGTTCACTATTGGTTTGTGTTAGTTCAAGTGCAGTATTCGCTGCAACAGAATGCCAGAGAGGCTATGCAGCCCGGCGTTTCAGAATCCATTCATCAAGTTCGGATTCGAGCCAGCCAACAGACTGCTTGCCTAGCGGATAAGGTTTTGGAAATGCCGGGTCATGACGTGGCGACTTAGCATTAAGCCAGTCGTAGATGGTGGAACGAGCGATGCCGAGTTTGGCCGCAACTGCTCGCATGCGCAGGATTTTTACCGTCTGGGTGTAGGTGGTCATCTTTCTACCTCATTGAACTGCAAAGATGTAAGTTATTTGTTTAATAACGGCTCTCCGTTATTCAATACCTGAGCCGACTGGCTGGTATACGATGGATTGTAATGAAGTCGAATGGTGTCTAAAATTGGCAATAATTACTTACTTTTTTTGACACTAAATTATGCCAGCCACAACATCAGTACAGAAAGCAGCGTTTGATGCTATCGACAGTCTTCACTTTAGTCAGGTGGTGATGAGTCTCATATGCGCAGACCCAATTGCAGAAGAGTGGTATCGTCGTATTTTTGGCAGAATCAATAGTATCCTTCAGAAGGCAGGGATCACTGGGAAACAGGCTCAGATAGCCAAGCATTATTTGCTGGGTGCTCTTGAAATCTACTTGTCTATTGATAGCAGCTATTTTTCGGATACAGTTGAGCATATTAATAAAGGTGTTGATGGTGGAACGCCTTATAACAGGGAGCTTCATGGGCAAATTGTTGAACACAACCGAAATTGTAGTATCGCCATACTTTGCAATATTGCCGATTATAATGGTGTGGACAGGGACTTCTTTTTACAGGCAACAGAAGAGTTAGTGAATGATAAGGTGTTGTCTACCATGCCGTATTTTATCAGATACCGTCTTACCGAATGTTGCTATGCACTGGAGTATCCTGATGCCCCTCTCTGTTTTTATCGGGAGTTGGTGAATTTTGATATTATTTCATGTGGAAAATATTCCAGTCATTGTGACAAATTTGTGAAGGAGTCTGATTCAGAATTATCATTGTTATTCATTCGTGCAGGCTTACTTTTTGAGTTTAAGATGCTGCAAAGAGCGTTGCCGGTGATAACATCCCTCAATAATAATCGTACTCTTATTTTACCCGACTCAGATCTCCGAATATCCTGTTCAGAGCGAAAGAGTATTGCTGATTACTATAAAAGGCTTGTGGATATTTTTTTACTGGAAGATAATCCGGGTATCTTTGTAATTTTTCAGTGTAAAGGTGATGTTTCGGGTTTAAATGCCATAATGCTTCTTAAAAACATGAGCAAATTTTATTTTCATAAACGGATGTTTGATGGCACGCAGGGACGTTGGCTGGGAACGCTGGGGGCATTTTATATTGAGGTTATCCGTCGGGTAGTACCAGGGGCTGCGATTTATTGTGAGAGTGATAATAGTCTTGCAATTTCTGAAAAAATTAGTTCACGATTTAAAAATGCTGGTTTTAGTGTGTCAGCTAGAAATTTGTATCTGCGGCATAAAGCGATAAGAAAAGATAATTACTCTAAAATTCGATATTATTATACCCTCATTTTGAATCAGCCACGCATCCTCCCTTGGTATTTTAATGACAATAGTTATTACGACATGGCTCTGGGGTTCGATGGTTGTGAAATAAGGTAATGCGTCCAATTAATAGAAAGTATTTCTTCAATGAATGCTCCGACGCGTTTTAGGCGTTTGTATATGAAGTGCTACTTGGCATTTAGTTTAATTAGTCACAGTGAGTGTAAGCATTTCACATATAAGCTGTTCGATTTTTAAATATGAAATCAATGCCGCCTTCATAGAAGGCGGCATTTTAACTAAATATCATCAATAAGACCAATAGGTAAACCATTTTCACCGGTTGAACTGTATTGTGCGACAGTAATCTCCCTCAATTTTTCAGCCAAATTTTCGGGCACGTCATTATCAACTACTATGATCTGAATTGGGGATTTATTTTTTTCCGCATAATTGCAAATATCAATAAGATTGAAGTATATTTTTTCATATTTTAAGGGGTCAGAGGCACCCTCAATTGCATCTTCTTTTTTATCAGTAAACTCGACATATTTTTCTTTTAAATTTTTCCCTAAATATTTGCCAACTGTGTCGAGCATCAAAAGACGTGGGTGATTAATATCATTTTTAACTGAGCTTTTGAGTATGGAGGACATGTATCCAATAGAGACTATTGTTCTCAATCCACCTGAGGTAATATTGAAGTAGTCCTTCCCTCTAACAATTGCCGAAAAATGGGTCTTGTTAATATCTATCCCAGTTCTGTTTTTAATATTAATTTTAGCAAGAAAATCGTTTAGGTTATCAGCTAAATCTGATAGTACACCATCTATACTTGGAGCATTAGATCTGAGTCGGTCCAATTCTTCATTTAATTTTTCTAAGTTATCAATTAATGTTTTTTGTCTAACTAGAATTTCTTCTTGATGATTTCTTACTCGCAGGCTTGATACGAGATTTTCTCGCTGTTTTTTTGTGCTAACAACCTCTTTGATTAAAGTATCTCGCTGTGTTAAAAATGGAGTGATCATTTCCCTAGATTCAGAATCGATCATCTCACTTACCTTTAAAAGATCTTTTTCTAATATATTTTTACTAACTAACATATCATGCTGTTGAGCTGTAATACCTATTATCAATTCTTCAATTGATTTTGTTCTTTTGATTAATGACTTAAGTTCTTCATCTAATTGTTCTGGTTTTGAATTAATGAATCCGCCATCGGTGGTGTTAATTGACATTATATTGTCACAGATTGGACAGTTGCATTTTACATCTACTAGTGAGCCAATCCTTTCATTCGCGATGTGAATTGCCTTGATCTTTTTAACGTCATTTAAATAGTCATTTTTAAGTCTAATGTACTGATCTTTCTTGTGGCTAAGCTCGATAGACTTTTTATTTAGACCTTTTATTTTTAAATTGAATTCATTATGGAGTGACTTTAATTCATTATAATTTTCAGAATCAGCTGTCATAGTAGCATTGATTTCTGAAAGAGACTCTTCAATGTCTTCTATTAGGATATCACATTCGGTTATTGCATCATCTAAAGATGATATGCTTTCATAGCCCGTTTCTCTTAGGAACTCAGCAACGTTATCATATTTCTTTACTAACCTTGCATGTTCAGATTTTTTCTCTGAAATTTGAGATTCAATATCGGCTATATCTGCGTCGAACAAATTATAAATGTACTTAAATACTTCTTTTGTTTGGGTGTAACGTCCCCATTCAGTTAAATTTAATAGTGACTTACTTCCCATGTCATCCTGATTAACATAGGCGAATTTCATAATGTTCCTGAAGCTTAGTCTTTGAAACTTAGATATCTCCTGAGTTGGTGACACTTTTAGCTTCAGTTTAGGAAAATTAAGTTTATCCATTAAAAAATCAGAAAAAAAACCGTCCGGAGCATTTGTTATTTTGAAGTTAGGTGCATATTTTCCGGGTAAAAAAGAATCTTTTTCTTCATACAAACTTGGGTAAACTTCAATGAATTCAGATGGTTTATAGATATCCCTTATTATAGTAAAAGGTGAGTCATTTATAAAAACCTCCATGGCAGCGAACTTAACCGAAGATATAACCTCATCAGCTAATTCAATTCTACTCGAACCAAGTAAATAATTTATAAATTCTAATATGCTGGATTTACCTGTATCAGAATCACCATGAATAATATTTAACCCATTCTCAAAAGAAACAATATAATTTTTTCGTAACCCTGCGAGAATTAATTTTTCAATCCTTAAATATGATTTCATTCTGATATCCTTACTAGGTCATTTATTAATTTATTGAGCTTGGGTGTTGTGCAGGATTTTAAAGCAGAAATTGATTTTACGTGTTGTTTAACCTGATTAAAAAAATCAGAATCTAAATTATTGACGAAGAGCTTTCCATTCTCTGATAGTTTAATAAATGTAACGCCATCATTTCTTAAAGCCTCAATAAGCCCCTTGCAAGATAGGTATTTTATTAACTCTTTTATTTTTCTACTATTAAATAAAATATCAACATTTAGAGAGAGACCTTTTATCGTATAAGTCTCCTCCCTATCAATTATTGGTATTTTTTTACCAGCTAAAAACATCGCCCGCTCAATTTTAGATGGGTTTTTTATCAAATACATGAATATCTGCGCTTTATTAATATCCATCACAGCGTCAGAGTTTTTATTTTCTCCTAAGCCCTCAGTGATAATTATTAATATGCATAGATTGAGACTAAACTCTTCATCTAATGGGATATAAGGTAAAATGTTCACTGACTACTCCTGAGCTGATTGAGCGATTCAAGTGTAGTATCAGCAGACCAAATCACATCTCTATTTGATTTGTTGGCTAACTGATGAAGCATACCTTTTTTATGCAAGTTATCGAAATCAGAAAGTAAAACATTTAATGCAGCACGATCTTCATCTTCAATTTTTTTGTGGATCGCTGATAATAACTGATCAGAAGTGAGATGGTTAGCTATGGCTGATTGAAACTGGGTTTGATATAACCCTTTAATTTTACGATACAATCCATCTAATATCGCTCTGTCACGATCGCTTGTAAAGAAGTTTCTTGCTAATTCCGCATTATAATAATATTCCTTTGCATGATTAGAAATGTCATCGTGCACATCAGCTACAATCATTTTTAATACGAAATATTCATTGTCATATTGATTTTCATCGACGAAATCATTTATAACTAATGGTTCTCGATTGTCACGATCAATTTCTAATATAAATCTTTTTACTAATTTATATACATTGTTATCAGTATCTGAAGGCTTACAGATTGTACCGTGATCTTCATGAACTGCTACTGAGTCTTTTGCTAGGATTTGAATTGGTAATGCACTTTTTTTATTTACAATTAAATCATTTGTGCCATAAATGAATTTTGAACTTGGCGTTTGATTTGACGCAAGCCATTCTCTATTTAAAGAATCAGTCTCATCACTAAATACTTTCAAATCTTTTATCTGCGCACTTGATGATATCATTGATGAGTAGGACGCAAGCTCAGAGCCAGCATGGGGAACGGCAAGAGAAATAAAACCTTTAATATTATCATTGCGGCCATATTTTATCATTTTTAAAATACATGATTTAGCAACTAACCCCCCCATGCTGTGAGCTACAAATATGATGTTTTTGTATTCTGAAAGGTTAACATCAATTTCTGTAACTAATAGCTCAGATAATTCGTCAACTGGCAAATTCATTTGTATTTTATTTGTGGAATTAAAAAGCTTCCTCAAGAATCCTTTCGCTACATTAAATTTACTTGTGAAGTTTGTAAAGTATTCAAAATATGAAATATCAAAACTTGCTAAATCTTCATCCGATTTTAATAACTTTGGAAAGGAAACTTCATCGCTGTAATTCCAAGTATCACCACCTCCATTTAGTCCATGAATAAAGAGTACTAAATTAGAGGCTTTTTCCTGTCGAATCCATTTTAGCATTGTCATTGTTTTATCCTAAAAAACGCTAAAAATCATAAGGCTATGATGGCTATTTAACATAAATGATAGTCTAAAACAATGAAATATAAAAGACTAAAATATTAATCTAAATCAAAAGGATAGGTTTATTGCTAGCAAGGGGAACCGTCTTTGTATCTACCAGAAGAACGGCTAATATCATGATGATTCGTAAGCGTCGTCTGAGTACCGTCTGGTCCCGAATCCAGGATCCTGTAACTTAA
>ERZ1673737.679-NODE-679-length-39101-cov-7.591354_pt1 | contig 39101 bp, 36 predicted proteins | sample MGYA00580211_ERZ1673737 | MGnify/ENA primary metagenome ERZ1673737 (study PRJEB41218, sample SAMN15661789) | gut metagenome | host: Homo sapiens | place: Canada: London | collected 2015-08-20/2019-03-30 | study: EMG produced TPA metagenomics assembly of... | reverse complement strand
CCAAAAGCCGTTCGTGCTTGCACTAAAGGCTTTGAGCTTGGGACCCGCAAAAACATGAGGATGCAGCGATTTTCAAAGAAAATCAGCGAATCCGAATGTTTTTAGAATTGCGAAAGTTGCATAGCAACGGAGCAATTCGTGGGTATCAGTTGGGCACAGTCATGATTTTACTCTTCATGGCTGTGCGTTTTTGTTTTAATACTTATTTTTGGTATCTTTTATCTCATTTCTTTTTGGCTATCTTATTTGTTTTATAGCTGCGGCAGGCCTCTGCAAATTTTTCGGCAAACTTTGGATTTGAATAATATGACAAATGCGCAAAGCCCCACCAGTGATCACTTCCTGCATGAACACACTCCCAACTTTTTGTTCCAACAGGCTTTTTTGCAATAGCACATTCACCATTATCCTCGCTGTCATAATAATGAAACTCATGACCGCGTATTGTTTCTCCTTTTTTCAAAAAGCTGTCTGTCTTTGAGTTTAATGTAAGATATCCAAAACGCACAAGCCGCTCTTTTTTCATACAGCCTGCATGAATAACTCCTGCCATTTTATATGGTTTTTTCTCTGAATCAAAAATTGTATCATGAAGATACATAAACCCTCCGCATTCAGCCAGTGACGGCATTTTATTTTCAATAGCTGATTTTACGGAATTTCTCATACTTTCATTTTCTTCCAGTTCTTTTAAATACAGCTCTGGATAACCTCCGCCAAACAGTATTCCATCTAAATCTTTCGGCAGTGTATCATCATGAAGAGGAGAAAAGAATATAAGCTTTGCTCCAAGTGATTTTAACAGATCCAGATTATCTTCATAATAAAAACAAAATGCTTCATCTCTTGCCACACCTATTCGAATTGTTTTTTCTGTAAATTTCTGTTTAATGTCACTCTCTACATCATACTCTAATTTGGGTGCGCTCTTTGCAATCTCAAGAATCTGTTCAATATTGGCATTTTCGCAAAGGACTTGTGAAGCAATCTTTAATCTACTTTGAATATCTTCTAGCTCATACGGCATAACAAGACCAAGATGACGGCTTTCAATTCTCACATCATCTCTAACAGGAAAAGATGCAACTACAGGAATATGGAAAGTTTCCTCAATTTCCTTTGCCAGCACTGATGCAAAAGATGATGGTGTCTGATTAAGAATTACTCCCTTTATAAGATGAGCTGTATCATATTGGAGAAAACCACTTAAAAGCGCCAAAAGTGAACGTCCCATCCCCCTTGCATTTACAGTCAGTAAAATCGGTGTATTAGTTGCTTTTGCAAGTGCATATGATGAAGCTTCCTCGCGAATCCCACCAAGACCATCATAAAGTCCCATAACACCTTCTATTACTGCCAGATCACGGCTGTCCTGTCCTTTAGCAAGAAGCATTCTCGTTATGCTGTCTTCTGTAAAAAACGGATCGAGATTTCTTGAGGAAATTCCAAGAACTGTCTTATGAAACATTGGATCAATATAATCTGGTCCGCACTTAAAAGACTCTAAATGATAATTTTTCTCCTTAAGTGCCTGCAGCAATGCACATGTAATTAATGTCTTTCCACTCCCACTTTGGGGCGCTGCAATCATAATACGCGCCCCCTTTTTTGCTATTTTTTCATTCTGCACATCTTTTTTTGTATTTTCCATGTAACTGTTTCCTCACAATTTTATTCATCTGCTTCCATCTTATCACCTGGCAGCAGATTAAATGATGCAATCAATACCGGATTTTGTGCCTGCATTAAATTGTATGATCCAAGCTTATGCGCTCTGCTTGCCTGAATCTGAGTCAGCTGCACATGCTTAACCGGATACATCTGAATCAATTTTGTAATCTGCGCAATTGTTTCAAGCGACACAGCATTTATTACGACACGCACTCCTTTACTAGCTTTGTCTGTTTTTCCTTTTGTATTTTCTTTTACTATTAACTTTTTTTGAATAGCAGACAAAATATCACTTAGCGCGCCGCTGCTTCCGCCTATAAATACATGAGTCGGTGTCGGAAGCTCTTCAAATCCTTCAGGTGCCTTTTTATTAATTACCACGATCTGATCTGAAAGACCAAGACGAACAGCATTTTCTTTTGTTAAATTTGCAGCCTCTTCTTTTTGTTCAATTGCAAATACAAAAATATCAGGAGACAATCTTGCACACTCTGCACTTACAGAGCCAGTTCCGCTTCCCACATCATAAACGACAGCCTTTTTTGTCAGTTCAAGACGACTTATACTAAGCACGCGAACTTCATTTTTTGTCATAGGTACCTTAGTGCGTGAAAAAATCTCATCATCCATTCCTGGTGTCAATATTTGCTCCTCGCAGTCTTCATTTTCAATTAAACATGTATATACTCCTTCTGGCAAATCCAAAAGCTTTGTCTCAAATTCATCAAGATAAAACGTAAAGAGCTTTTCATTTGGATAGGAAAGACGATAACCTGCACTTATTTTTACATTATTTATCCCCGCTTCTCGAAATTTATTTACAAGCATTTCAAAATCATTTTTCCCAGACAACAATAAAAATACCTTAGTATTCTTTCGCACAAGATTTACAACATTTGTACGCCTTCCATGAATACTTGCAAGAACTGCATCATTCCATGAAACTCCCAAACGTGCTGCAAGTGCGCTCACAGATGAAATCCCTGGCAAAATCGTTGTCTCTGATTTTAAAATACCTTTTTCATTTGCTTCTTCAAGTGCCTTTTTCATCGACTGTGCACCACTGTAAAAACCGCTGTCACCAGAAAAGGCAGCTGCCACCTTCGTGTACTGTGGATGTTCAATTAAATATGAAATAATATCATCCGCGCGATAATAAGGTACTTTTACACCTTTGCCTGGCAAATTTTCAAGCATTCTTTCTGCACCAAATATAACCTCTGCCTCCTCAAAGGCATGATAAGCTTCTCTTGTCATTCCATCTGTATTTCCCATTCCTATTCCAGAAAGAATTATTTTTCGGCTTCGCTTTGATAAAATATCTTCCTTTAAAAGTAACTCTAGCTTTTTTGCTGTATCATATACATTTTCACATATGTACATAGATGACTTTCTTTCATCGCCCGATATTTCAGTCTGACACACATTTTCTGAAGGCGGCAAAATAGCACAAACCCCGACACCAGCCTTTTTAGCTGCCTCAACCTTTTCCTCAAATCCACCTGCATGACCACTTATCTTTGTCACCATCCAGTCAATTGAATATTCCCTTAAAATACATTCATTCATCTGCGCAGAAAACGGTCCCTGCATTGCAATGATCTGACGTCCAGTAATGCCATTTGCCGTACATAGACGAATGCTTTCTTCTCCAGGAAGCACACGCACAAAAAGGTGATTCTTAATTGTTTCATTTTTTGCATAGCTGCCCAAATCCTTACTTCCTGTCGTAAGTAAAATATTTCCTGTCTGAAACGACAGCCACGTGCTGCATTCTTCATGTGTCTTAAATGATACAAAGCCTTCCTCTGCACTCTCTGTGCTGCGGCGCAGACGAATAAGTGAAATAGACTCCTTATCTGCTGCCTGACGGACATTTTGCGATACGATCTGTGCATACGGATGTGTAGCATCAACTACCACATCAAATTTTCCATCTCTCATAAGCACTTCCATCTCTTCTTCTGTAAGGCGGCCACAATGCACATCAAGACGTTTATCGTTCATAAGCTCAAGAGCATAATCAGTTGCAACACATACACTGCATTTAATATTCGAATCAGCAAGCAATTCAGCAAGTTCACGCCCTTCTGTTGTTCCGGCAAATACTAGCACTTTTTTCATCAAAATCACCTACTTTCTATAAATTCTTGTTTTCTCAGTTTTCCTTTTGCATATGAGTATTTATATGATAATTACGCCCTGTCACAAGCTTTCCTTTCACCACGTGGCTTTGAGAATTACCGATAAAAACAGTTGTAAACATATCGACCTGCTCATCCTTAAGCTGTTCAAGCGTACATATTTTATATTCAGTACCCTCTCTTCCAATATTTCTCACATAGCCACACATTCGCTCTGGACAAACCTTGCGAAGCAAAATTTCACATGCGCGCTTTAAATAATCTGGTCTTCCCTTGCTTGACGGATTGTAAATAGCAATACAAAAATCTCCATCTGCCGCCGCTGACAGCCGCTTTTCTATTACCTCCCATGGTGTCAGTCTGTCACTTAAACTTATCACGCAAAAATCATGTCCAATAGGCGCTCCAAGAACAGCTGCACCGCTGACTGCCGCTGTAATACCCGGAATAATCTCAAGCTCACAGTCTGGATACTCTGGGAGAAGATCATACATTAAAGATGCCATACCATATACGCCTGAATCACCGCTGCACACAATAGATGCGATACATCCTTTTTTTGCCTCCTCAAAACAAAGACGGCAGCGTTCCTCCTCCTTTGTCATCGGTGTTGCAATTGTTTTCTTATTCTGAACCAGATCACCAAGAAGCTTTAAATATACCGGATATCCGGCAATCACATCACTTTCTTCAAGTGCCTGCCTTGCCTGGGGCGTCATCATCTTAGGTGCACCCGGTCCAATTCCTACTACATATATTTTTTGTTTCAAACCAATAACCTGCCTTTCGTTATTTTGTTATCGTCCGCGAAAGCGTTATAAAAAATCTTCTATGGAATGTCTTTAAAATACCGGAAAAAATGTATGCATTGCAATAGCTACAGTTACTCCATCTTTTGCATACTTTCTCGCAAGAAGTATTCCCTGTGGTGCTGCTGCCATTGCAGAGCGCTCACATACATTGTCTACTCCAACAGTCTTTTCAACGAATGCAGAACTGCTGAAATTTCCCGGCACTTGTCTTAACTTTTCTTCAGTAAATGTAACAAACTCAACATTAAAATCTGCTGCTGTCTCAATAAGTCCAGCCTCATCCTTTTTGCGGTCAATTGAAGTAATCTGACAAACTGCCTCTTTCGCAATACCACTTTGAGCTAAACGCTCACAAATTGTCTGTTTAATTAAAGCTGCCTCTTTTTTTCTTCGGCAGCCCACACCAACCACGATGCAGCGCGGCACAAGCCAAAGTGAACCCTTTTTTCCATCTTGTATAAAAGGAGAGATTATGATATCCGCCTCTTTTTCTGGCACTGATTGATCTGATATCTGCTTTTTTTCACTTTCTTTTTCTGATTGCTCAATGCTCTCTTCTTTTAGTACTGTTCCCTCAAAAGAAAGCGTCACTAACCTGTTTTCACAGCGCACTGTCACATTTTGATGTGCAAGCGTTTTTGCTGAGACACGAGCAATGCCTTCTTTATTTTGAATAACATAGTTGTTCTTCTGTGCAAATAAATCAGCAGCAAAGCAATGACTGACATCAGTTGCCGTAGTAATTACTGCTTGTGCATTTAAAAAGGCGGCAATTTTACGAGCATACTCATTGGCACGTCCAACATGACCCGACAAAATAGGAATAACATAATCCCCATTTTCATCAATCACAATAACAAATGGATCATGCAGTTTATCCTTTAAAAATGGTGCAATCGTGCGCACTGCAATACCGGCAGCACCAATAAAAATCATTCCATGTTTTTTTTCAAAGCTTTCTTTCGCACACTCTGACAAACGTATCGAAGAATAAGATTTTGATGCACGGCACTTACTTATGCACTTAATTAAATCTCTATCACATTCGCAATCCGCTTGATCCTTTTGCTGTGACTGGAAAAGATATGTGCTTAGCCTCTTTGCCAAAGCCTCTCCCTTTTCTGTAAAGCTAATAATATTGATGTATTTACTTGCCTCTTCCATCTAATGCTAATGCCTCTTCTGTCTTTTTCTTTCTGTACTCTGTCTCAAAGTCAGGCGCATAAAGACACGACAACGCATAGTCGGACGGTGAGATCGCATCTCCCACAAGAACAACTGCTGTCTTTTTGATTCCATACTTTTCAGCTTCTTCATCAAGTGTGGACACAGTACATTTTAAGCAAAGCTGCTCTGGCCATGTTGCCTTATAAACAATAGCTGCTGGCGTATCTTCGCTGTAACCGCCTGCCATCAATCTCTTTGATAATTCTTTTAAATGACCTGCACTCAAATAAACTGCCATAGTCGCATGATGCGAAGCAAAGCTTTCAATACTCTCCTTTTCTGGCACTGGCGTGCGTCCTGCCACACGTGTGATAATAAGGCTTTGAGACACTTCTGGTACTGTCAGCTCTAAGTTAAGTGCTGCCGCCGCACCAAAACATGCCGTTACGCCAGGACAAGTCTCATAACCTATTCCAAGCTCTTCAAGACGGTCCATCTGCTCACGAATTGCACCGTAAATGCTCGGATCACCTGTATGAAGACGCACCATCTTCTTTCCTTCTTCTTCACCCTTTTGCAATGCATCTATGACCTCATCAAGCGTCATATAGGCGCTGTTTAAGCATTCGCATCCCTTCTTTGTATAAGAAAGTAGCTCAGGATTTACTAGTGATCCGGCATAAATAACAAGATCAGCCTCCTGCAAAAGCCGCATTCCGCGCACTGTAATCAAATCGGCAGCACCGCATCCTGCCCCTACAAATGATACCATATTTTCCTCTCAATCCGCAGCCTCATTTACGGCTGCTATGTTTTCTAAATGGTTGTCTCGTTAGCATTAACATTTTCGTGCTGCAGCTCATATAAAAATTCCTCTGCGCCTTCGCTTTTTGCCAATTCACCATATTGGTTGTCGTAGAGTATGCATTCAATTTTCATTTTGCCACCGGCACGTTTATTCGTATAATAGATGATTCTTTCCATCAGATAGTTCATGACAGGCTTTGTCTTTTTTTCTTCTTCCAGATAGGCAATTGCCTCTGTCGTTGTCGCACTGTCCAAGATTTTCATCAAATTGTCACGGCTGACACCTGCGCGAAGTCCAGCTGCCACAAGAAGCTCCACTCTGCAGTCTGCCTCACGCGAATGTGTATTCATAATGCCTCCGGAAACCTTGACAAGCTTTCCGATATGTCCTGTAAGAAGCATTTTTTCAAATCCGCATTCAACTGCCATATCTATTGTCTCTCCAATAAAATTGCTGCACTTAACACTAGCATCAAGATCGTAGCCGTAGGTTTCTTTCATAAAATCGAGTCCATAGTTGCCCGGAGAGACCGCCGCTATCTGGCTATTCTGCGCATGTCTCATATTTAACTCAAGACGAATGGTGTCAAGAAGCGCCTGACTGCTCATTGGCTCTACTACACCACTTGTTCCAAGCACAGAAATGCCGCCAACAATTCCAAGGCGTGGGTTAAATGTTTTTTCTGCTAGCTCGACTCCCTTTGGAATAGAAATAATAACCTTTAAAGCGCCCTTATAATCTGCCATGCGGCAAACCTCTAACACCTCGGCCTCAATCATCTGGCGCGGCACATGATTGATTGCAGCATTTCCAACTGGCTGATCCATGCCCGGTCTTGTGACACGGCCAACGCCAATTCCGCCGTCAATCTCGATGGTTGCATGGAGTGCTTTCGTTTCTGTTTGTTTTTCTTCTTGTAGAGAAGTTTCTGTCTGGGACGTTTTTGAACGTTCTGTGTAAGATACCTCTGCATAGACAAGCGCACCAGTCGTAATATCAGGATCATCTCCTCCATCCTTTTCAACCGCACAGCTAACGCTTTTCTCTTTTCTGGTAATCTCTAACAGCTTTGTCTCAAACACGATGCCTTTTGGTGTTACAATAGAGATTGTTTCTTTTTTCTTTCCTGTCAAAAGCATGTAGGCAGCTGCCTTAGAGGCTGCTGCCGCACAGCTTCCTGTCGTAAATCCGTACCTCATACGCATTTTCGTCCAGAAAGTTCATAGAGAACTGCATTGCATATGGCTGCTGCCACATTGCTTCCGCCCTTTCTTCCTTTATTTATAATATAAGGAATGTCAGTCTCCATGATTTCTTCTTTTGCTTCCACTACGTTTACAAATCCTACTGGAACACCTATTATAAAGGCTGGCTTATATAATCCTGCCTGGTACATTTCATAAAGTTTCATCAGCGCAGTCGGTGCATTTCCTACCACAAATATGGTTGGCTTATTCCAAGATGCAGCAATCTCCATACTAACGGCCGCACGCGTTGTCTTCTGCTCCTTTGCCAGCTTTGCTACTGTCTCATCTGCCATAAGACATTTTGCTTCACATCCAAACACGGCTAATGTTTTTTTATTGATTCCAGACAACGCCATATTTGTATCTGTCACAATCGCTGCTCCGCTTTTTATAAGCTCCTTTAGCTTATCAAGCGCACCTTCTGAAAATACAAGTGTATGTGCATAATCAAAATCGGCTGTCGTGTGTATAGCGCGGCATATCACTGGTGCCAGTTTATTATCCAACTTGATATTTCGCTCCTTTAATTCCGCTGCGATGATCTCAAAGCTTCGCTTTTCAATTTCACCCGGAAGAACAAATTCTGTTTTCATCTAAGCCTCCTGCTAACAAAAACCCGTCAGCAAATAAAGCTGACGGGAGTTTCGCTATTATATTCATTTAATTTTCTTAATCGTTTATTCGCCTTTTATCGTTAAGGTACCTGCTGTCAAATCTTTGATGACCTCTCCTGCCAAAATCAGTCCTGCCACTGGCGGCACAAATGCAACACTTCCTGGAATGTCTCTTCTCTCGGTACACTTATGCGCTGTTCCTGGAGGGCATACACAGTGAGAACGACAGCTTACGCTCATATCTTCCAATGGACGCACTGGCTTTTCAGTTGAATAGACAACCTTTAACTTCTTGACACCGCGCTTTTTTAACTCATGGCGCATAACCTTTGCAAGAGGACACATCGTTGTCTTATAAATATCGGCAACATGAAATTGTGTCGGATCAAGCTTGTTTCCTGCACCCATGCAGCTAATCACAGGAACGCCTGCCGCCTGTGCACGCATGATGATTTCGATCTTTGCTGTAACAGTATCAACCGCATCAACCACATAGGAATATTCAGAAAAATCAAATTCATGCGCATTCTCAGGCAAATAAAAGCACTGGCGCATCTCTACCTTCGCATCTGGATTGATTTCCAGAATTCGGTCTCTCATGACCTCTACCTTATATTTTCCGATTGTCTTTCTTGTTGCTATAATCTGACGGTTGATGTTAGTTAAGCATACTTTATCATCATCTACAATTACAAAAGAACCAACACCACTTCTTGCAAGTGCTTCTACCACATAGCCGCCAACACCGCCAATGCCAAAAATGGCTACTTTAGCTCCTGCAAGCGCATCCATTCCCTCTTTTCCCAATAAAAGCTGTGTTCTTGAAAACTGATTTAACATTTCTTTCCTGCCTTTTCCTTTTGCATGTTTCTCTATCTCTGCCTTTGGTATCTTAGCATTGATAAACTACCATGTCAATAGGTTTATTCCCAACTGCTTTGCATAGGAAAGAAGTTCTTCATTGGCTTTCTCGAAGGTGCCGAAATGCGATCGGCAGCAGATTACGTGGTCGCACTCACTTAGCGTGGCTTTCGCGGCTTCTAGCGTCGTGCTTTTTATTGGCTCGAAGCTTTTTGATGCGATTACATTAGCGGCGAGTGCCTTTGCGACTGGATAATCGAGGTCGTTTTCAAAGAGAATGCCTGTGGCAAATGGAATGTTTTTTCGCTGCAGCTTTCTGTAAATGATTCGCCCGGTCCCGTCACCGGAGATGACAAAAACAGATGGCTTTCCACAAGGCTTTGGCAGCTCTGCATTCATGGTTTTCTCATCGAAGCTTCCTGACGAGATGCCAAACAGCTTCGAAATATATCCTTTTGTAAAAATTTCCTGTGGTGTTCCGAAACGCTCTGACGTTGTTCCATTCACACAAAGAATCTGATCGGAAATGCGCTCAGCGAGGTCTAACTCATGAAGTGACATGATGACTGTCAACTTTTTCTGGTGCTTCATTTCCTGTAGAATTGATAAAAATTCAAGCTTATATTTCACATCCAGATAGGAGGTCGGTTCATCTAAGATCAAAATCTGCGGCTCCTGACAAATCGCACGCGCAAGCATGACGCGCTGACGCTGTCCATCGCTGATTTTGTTAAAGTCAAGATCCTTTATCTGTGTTACCTGCACCAATTCCATTGCTTCCTTTATCACCTTCCAATCGGACGAAGAAAGGATTCCAAAGCGCCCCGTATAAGGATAGCGGCCTGTCGCAACTACCTCCTCACATGTCATTTTTTCTGCGCGAAGCTTTTGTGTCATTACGACTGCCATGCTCTGTGACAACTGTTGTCCAGACAGCCTTGACAGTTCTTTATGATCGAGATAAATACTTCCGCCAAGTGTTTCAAGCTGTCTGGCAATGCTCTTTAATACAGTTGACTTTCCTGCACCGTTTGGACCAATCAATGTGAGAATCTCACCCTGTTCAAGAGAAATTTCTATATTATCTACCACTATGTGCTTTTGATAGCCGACGCAAAGTTTTTTCGTTTGAAGATATCCTTTTTCACTCATCTTAAATTCCTCTTACTCCGCCGTTCTTTCTTTATTTCTGCGAATCATAATCCAAAGTACAATCGGTGCACCGAAAATTGCGGTAACTGTACTGATACTAAGCTCTGTCGGTGCCATCACCGTTCTTGCCAGCAGGTCACAAAATAAGCAGAATACACTTCCTCCTAAGAAACATGCCGGAATCATTAAGATCGGCTTTGTACTGGAAAGAAACTGCTTTGCCAAATGCGGCACTGCAATCCCTACGAAAGAAATCGGTCCTGCAAATGCCACGATACACGCAGAAAGAATACTTGAAAGAAGTATCATAGCCGTGCGAAGTCCACTTACATTCACACCGAGATTTTTCGCATACGATTCACCCAGCTGATATGCGCTAAGCGGCTTTGACAATAGAAAAACGGCTGCTGATGTCACTGCCACAGTGACTGCCATCACAGTCACATTATCCCAGGTTGTGCCTGAAAAACTTCCTCTTGACCAGTTATGAAGATTAACAATTTGCGCATCATCTGCAAAGGTCACGACAAGTTCCGTTATGGCTGAGCAGATATAGCCGATCATTACGCCGGCGACAACAAGCATAGCCATACTGTCGACCTTTCGCGATACCAGTAGCACAAATCCCATTGAAATCATTGCCCCAACAAATGCTGCCACAATCATCATTCCAGAACTTACGCTAATAGCCTGTCCCATCAAAAATACCATGACAACCGATACGGTCATCTTTGCACCAGAGGAAATACCAAGAACAAACGGTCCCGCGATCGGGTTATGAAAAAAAGTCTGCAATAGATAACCTGCCAGGCCAAGCGCTCCTCCGAGAATCAGAGCAGCCAGCATTCTGGGCATACGAATATCCCACAGAATCCTGGCATTTTCAACTGTTTTTCCCTGAATGGATGCCAAAATATCGAAAACAGTAATTGAAACGCTTCCAATGCAGATATTTAATACACAAAGCAGCACCACACAGCCTCCTAAAAGGAGAAATACAATTATGTATCTTATTTTTCGTTTTTGTTCCATTGTAAGGCAATCTCCTTTCCAAAAATTGACAAAGCTGTGTACTGTTCACGCGTCATGTTTTATTTATTAGTCCAAACGATACAAATAGTTCATTTCTTTATCATCTGCACCTTGAAGCATGTTGTGAATGTCTTCAATTAAAAAGCCAATCGACATCGACTGCTGGTAAACATCCTTTTCGGTACACCAGACGTCACCACTTTTTACTGCTTTAAAATCAGATAAAACTGAACATTTTTCTATAAGCTCATCAACTGACTTTACACCACCATCAATCGTACTGTTGTAAATCAGATAGTCGGCATCCTTTGCTTTGTTATAAAATTCCTCAACCTGCATATTCATTGTTGAGCGCTTTGAATCATCTCCCAGGTTTTCAAATATATAGCGTCCCCCAGCAAGCTCAATCATTTTAGGAATATAGTCGTTGCTCTGGCGCACCTGAACAAGACCATTTGAGGTAATATAGAAAAATGCAACCGTCTTGTCAGTCTTCTTTGTCGCTGTGACATGCTTTACAATCTCTGTCTGTTTTTCAAAGGCTTTTTCTGCCTCCTCTTCCATTCCAGTCAGCGCGCCAAAAAATTTAATCCACTCGACACGGCCAAGTGGATGCGTCTCATAACTCGAATACTCGATAATGACTGGAATATCAAAATCTTCTAGCATTTCCTTAACCTCTGGTGAATGAAGAATCATGCTGTTCTCGATCGCAAGTGAACATTTTTTTGAGACTAACAATTCGTAATCAGGGCTGCTATATTTACCAGCATAGAGCATTTTTCCTTGCTCCATTGCCTCTTTTGCCTCATCAATATACCAATTTTCTGCCTTCTGGCCAGAAAATTGGATGCAATCCAGCGCACCTAGCTCTCGAAACATATCCATAACAGCTGATGAAACCTGATAAATTCCATCAACTGGCTGCTTCAGTACAACAATATCTTCATCAAGATTATCTGGTATATCCTTGTCCTCTGGCACTGTCAAAATCTGTGTGCCGTCCTTTGTCTTTAACAGGGTATAATCACCATAATAATCCACTGAAAAATTTTCGGCATAGGAAAGAGCCATGCTGCCAGTCGGCTCTCCCAACACATTCTGCTTGCTAGTTTTATTTTCTGATGCGCTCTCATCCGCATTTGACTCTATTTTTGTCAGGATTTGCTTCTCATTACTTTTTTGTGCTGTTCTACACCCAGAAAATAACGTTAACGTACCGATCAGCGCACAACCTACAAGTAAGCTTTCTCTTCTCATCACTCTGCCGTCTTGATTGTAGAAGAATCAAAAGCAAGCGTATATTCAATCTCATGCGGCTTGCTCATCGCTACTGTATCGGCAATCACATCAAGTGCCGTATCAAATGAAGCAACTGGAATTTCAAACACTGAATTTCCCTCTGTGTTAACAGGAAGAAGCTTTTTGCCATCCACAATCATATAATCATAGTTTGGGCTGCTCCAGACAATCGAAGCAGTCACTTTGCCGTCCTTCACTGTGAGAGTTGCTGGAGACTCAATCGAAGCTCTGCCACTTCCACCCTCAAGCATAACCTCTGCTGTATAAGTGCCATCTTCAAGGTCAACTGCACTCTTTGCATCATCTTCTTTTGGCTCTGGGTTAGATACGCTTACCTTATGATCATACCATGTTCCCTTTGTTCCAATAAGAGCAACATCAAATTCTTCATCAAGTGCCGGAACTGGAATATCAAAGCCATACACTTCCTCTGTCATTCCATCGCTGTAGGTTACACTGTCTGTAGTTGGATCTAGAAGCTCGGCGCCTTCCTTTCCAGCATCTGCTGCAAGACCATAATAAAGATTTAAAATCTTCTTCGATGTAAGTGAAACATGAATGGTCATCTCTCCATCCTTTACAGTCAAAGTACCCTTTCCATCACATGCTTCATTTACATGAAACATACTGCTGTCAGTGTTAAAATCGGCAGTGTAGACACCATCTGCCAGTTCATCAGATTCAGAAACTGCCGTCTTTGTATCTGCCTCGGTCTTACTTTCAGTTTCTTTTTCTGTCTCTGTTTCAGTTTCTTTTAAAGTTTCCTTGCTTGTCTCTTTAATTGTTTCTTTTTCCGTCTTCTCTTCTGTCTGCTTTTCGGATGCTGTCTCGAAAGCAGAAGTCTTTGTTGCTGCCAAAGACTCCTGCTTATCTTTCTTCTGTCCGCATCCAACGGATGACAGACAGGTCACTAACAGCATACCAACTACAGCGATATTTTTTCTTCTCATATAATTGCTATGCCCTTTGCTTTTATGTATTTTTAATTACTGCTCGTTGATTACAGCTGCTGTATGATCAATGTAAAGCTTCTGGATACCCTCGATCTCACCAAGACCAAAGATCTGAGTATCTACACTTTCAAACTTTTCAGATGCCTCAAACTGACTTAACCATGAATCTTCATCCTCACCTGCCATATCGTTGTTTGCGTGATCACCGGCAACAACCATCAATGGACGAAGGATAACCTTTGTGTAACCAGCCTCTGATACTGCATCAATAACATTCTCGCATGCAGTATCCTCTGGCTCACCCTCTACAGTTCCGATAAATACATTGTCATATCCAAGGTCATTCATCTGAGTCTGCATCTGGCTGTAGGATACCTTTGCTGTATGAGAAGTTCCGTGACCCATAAATACAAATGCAACACCATCTTCCTTTGCTGCATCCAGACTATCATAGCCTGCCTTCTCAACTGCCTCAGCTGTCAGGATCTCTGCAACTGCTTTCTTGTCATCATTTACTACAGCAGCATCGTCGCCAACCTCACCAAGAAGCGGCTCAGCAACCTTTACAGACTCAAACTTGTCCTCATACTCCTCTACTGCATCCATAAGCTCATCATATTCTGCACCATGCATCAGATGGGTTGGCTGAATAACAAGATTCTTTACACCATTATCAACTGCGCGGTCAAGTGCCTGCTCAACATTATCAATACACTCGCCATCACGAGCCTGTACGTGATTGATGATGATCTGTGCTGTAAATGCACGTCTTACAGACCAATCTGGATATGCTTCCTGCAATGCATCCTCAATTCCCTTGATATCAGCAGCACGGCTGTCATTAAAGGAAGTACCAAAGCTTACAACAAGAATCTCATTCTCACCGATCTCATCACCGTTTCTCGGATCATCCTTAGAAGCATCGCCTGTATCTCTTCCGAAGTAATCCGGATCAGCGTTCTCACCCTCAACAAGCTCCTTCTGTGCGTCAGTCAATGCGTCCCACGCTTCCTTTGCTTCCTTACACTGCTCATCGGTCTTATCGGTTCTCTCCTGAACATAAATTGCATCAATCAGATCTGCAACCTTGTCTGCTGCTTCCTGATCTGCTGATTTACTTTCTGCCTCAGTTGATCCTGCCTCAGTTGATCCTGCCTCAGTGCTTGCTGCCTCGGTTGTTGTCTCCTTCTCACTTGCTGCATATCCTGTCATGCTCATAGTGCCCATCAGTGACAGGGATACCAGTACTGCCAGATTTCTTCTTCTCATGTTTGCTTACCTAGCCTTTCTTTTTTTTTGCAGTTTTTCTGCTTTTTCAAATCAAATATAAAGCAGCCAAAAACGATTTGCTTCCAACCATGATTTTTCCAGCAGTCATCAAAAAAAATGATAAAATGCATACAAAAAGAAAGACTCCTTTCTGATCCATTGTCAGAGAAAGAGCCGTACACAAATAAATCTGCAAAATCAATGCCTCTATCAATTTTGCAAATCCTAACGTACAACCTTTTTACTCGTGGTCTGAAACTTTCGTTTCTGTACAGCGTTCAGGCAGGTCTCCCGGCTTAAGATCATCGCATCGGCCATCTTCCCAGTTTCCCAGTGATTTTGCGGCTCCTGCTCCCTATCACGGTGACGAGTTCGTACAGGATTTGCACCTGTTTCCCTTTTCACCGGAGCCAATCGCAGTTGATTGCTCCGACACCTGAACACTTCATATTTAATTTTATCTTACTATAGCATATTTTTACAGCAAGTTCAACCTATTTTATTGATGCCACTGCGCGAGTTCCCAGTGTCCTTTTTGGCTAGTTCCAACACGTCTGACCTTCGTGCCGTCTGCCTTTACATTGCAGAACATATCCGTTACAGCCGAAGGAATACGCCCACCGTAGGACGGAACAGCAACCAAACACAAGTCCTCTTTTTCAAAGTTCACCTTCATGAGTTTATCCGGTTCTTTGATCAGGTCGATTTCTTCAGCGTCCAGTTTCGTCCCTTTCGCAACAATATTTGCTACTTTCTTTGTGCCACCGGTTGGGCTAAAAAATATATTATAAAACTTCATAATCTTCTCCTACTGATTCCTATTTATCCAATCAAACAAATGTGAACTTGTCATTCCTTCTTGTTCTTTTCAATAGCACTAATAGTGCAAGCAAAGCCTGTAATCATTGAAAGTAGTATTGCTCCACCCATTGCTTCGCTCATTCCAGCTCCAAAGAAAAAACCGACCAACGCTGCAATTACCATAAGAATGATCGAAATCATTACTCTCATAATATATACCTCCACAAATTTTGATTTATCACTTGCTATATCTATTCTCTCATTTTGATAGTTCCTTGTAAACATGCTTATTACGTTTCATCAGTTGACTTGACGCTGCCAAAACATCCTCATCTGATGCCATTTGCGTAGAATCAACCTGATTAACTGTCAAAGTGCCTGATACTCCTACGTTACTATCAACATGTAAAGACTTAAGCAAAAAATCTACGATACTCTTTTCATATTGACCCTTAATGATATTGTCTTTGCTTTCACCAACAGTTCCATCAACAAAATATTTGCCAGTTTCTTTATTGATTGATAAAGAATCAAGAGGCCATCCTTCAAATCTTTTTGATGAAGCTTTATCGATCATATCGAATACCCCTGTTTTTTGAGCTGCCTCATTGTCCATGAACGAAGAAATTACACCGTGATTATAAACTGCAATTCCATCTAAATAATATGCTGTGACTTTACCACCAAGCTTTGCCTTTATGATTGCGTTTTCTTCTGGTGAAGTACCCTTTTCCTCAGGTTCTTCTGTAATTTCGATATCATTCAAAGTAACAAATTCAATGTCATACCCTTTTAACAAATCCGAAAATCTTTTGACCTTTGATGGATTTGTTGTCCCTAATAAAACTTTCATTTTCTACCTCTTTTCCGTTGGAGCATAGACGTAAGTTTAACCAGATATTTTTCCATTTATAATATCAATGGCCTTCTGCACGAATTTCCCGTGTAGACCTTTTCCTTTAATATCTTCAGTACATACAACAAATGGCTCCATCCAATTCCATTTCCATTTATCATCATCAAGTATGACAAAATTTTTAACCTCAGGTCTTTTTTGCAGCCATGAACGTATTTCAAACGGACGACTATATGGTCCTGAAATGTTATATTCCAGTGTACATCCTACAATTTTTATCTTATATCTGTCAAAAAAATCAAATAATATTTTTACTGAAGGGTTTTCCACATTATCATGCAAATATTTTCTAACACTATATCTCCATGAGGAAGTCAAAACAATCTCCGCACCTGTCTTATCCATTATTCGTCTCAAATTAAATACAAATTGATTATCAATGATATGACCTTCATCATACCGCAATCCTTCATCATTTAAGACTCCATCTATATCAAGGAATATTACTTTCTTAATTTCATGCTCGACTAACTGCTTATGTTTAATTAAGTCTGCATATTCATCCTCCCACCATGCTCCATATTTCAATATCCGCTCCGCATATTTCGCATATTCATCCGATAAATAACTCTCTTGGGCTGTGTATACTGTATGTCCACGAAAATCTTTTTCCATGTCAACATCATCAATTACAACATAGGAGCGTAACTTTGGATGTTCATCCAAATACAGCCGAATCTCCTGATTTTTAAAAGAACTGTCTGTATATGATGTCATATCAGTAATGTATTCATCTAATCCATGCAGCCGAAACAACAGCTTTAATTCCTCTAAAGTTCTTGTTCTTTTCCAATCGGATGATATCACAATTTCAGCATCACAATTCGTAATTAGTTTTTTCAGATTGTATACTGCTTTTTCACTCCAATCATAGTACACTGCACCTACATCATACTTATCTAATTGTAAATATTTGCTATTTCCTGTCTCTCTCGCAACCATCTCTCTTGTTTCACTTAGATCATGGTCAAAGCGTTTCTGACTTAAACACGGCTGTAACACTCCATCTATATCCAAAAATATAACCGTTCTTTCTTCTTCCTTTTTTTGCCTTAAATGTTCACTGGCACTTATAGAAATTATCATACGTATCTCCATTTCTCCGCCTTTGACCGGCAGCACACATAGTATAACGATTGTGTTACATACAGCATGAGCAAAACCACAAGATTTTGCAAGGCTCAACATGTTTTATTTTCTTCTTGACTTTACAATAGCGATACTCTTTTCATATTGACCCTTAATGATATTGTCTTTGCTTTCATCAATACTTCCATCAACCAAATATTTTTCAACATTTCGATACTGAATCCCCTCAATCGTCTGATCCTCGCCGCGATACAAAACCGTCTTCGATGTAATTAGACCGTATCGATGTTCTGTCAATGCACATTTTTCTTCATCAATTAAATGACGATACTGACTTTTGACCGCTTCTGTGCTGTGCTTAATCTCAAAGATTTGGCAATTTCCCTCTAACGGATCAAAAACTACCATGTCAAATTCTCCGATTGCAAATTGAAGTACAAACACCTCTTTTTTAGGATTTGCCATTTGCGTTTCCTGCAAAACAATATCTTCCAACATTCGACCTTTGATCTCATTTAAAATTCTTTCCTGTACAGCCATGCGCTCAGCTAATGATAATGCTTCAAAAGTATGATCTAACAACAAACTACGAATCAAAGCATCAGCCTGCGCATAGCGTAAGCCTGGTTGCGCAATCACGGTTCGGCTGGATTTCTCACCAATACTCGGTAAATGTCTCACATCAATTTCTTTTATAAGATCAAGTAGCTTCAAATATTCCTTAATTTCTTTTGCATGAATGTCATCAAGCTCTGCTATTCGCTCTTCCCTATTTCGAATTTCCAACAGTTTTCTTAAATTATTGGTTACTGTTTGAAGGTCAATACGATCTAAGATATCGGTTGGATTCTTTCGATCTCGACGCAAATTACTTGCTGAAATTCCAAGATCATGCGATTTAAAATCTTGTGCAAGAACTTCCAGTGTAAAGCGGTGATTAATATCCTCTACTACACGATTAATTACGCTTGTCAGCTCATTTTTCTCATAGAGATCCCTTAAATGGCGAAAATGATCTTCATACTGATAGCATCTAAGCGAATGCTGAATATTTCTAGCAATCGCAGTATCCACATATTCGTCCGTGCTCTCTACACTTGCAAAAGTAGACGTTTCATTATAATGAATACCTCCAAGACTCATTGTTCCCCCATATCGAATATATTCATCAATTCCATGAATTCCCAACACTGACTCAAATTCTCGATATGGAATCCATGTTGTATGCAGAAGGATACAACGATCATAGAGCTGTTCGTCCTCAGTAAATAAAAATCCTAAAGAGTCTGTTCCAGACAGCACAATTTTCATACCACAAGCTGCAAAAACATCAGAAAATAATGCAGCTCCCTCAATAAAGTCCTCCATCAATGTTACTTCGTCAATAAAGATATATCGAAAGCCCTGCTCCTCTAATAGCTTTAAATCGTGATTTACGCTAGCTAATGTATCCTTTGCTGTAATTTGAATAAAAGCTGATTTTGACAATGTCTCATCGTCCATTTCTGCAAAAATCTGGCGAATCATTGTCGTTTTTCCAGTTCTTCTCAATCCGCACAAAATCAGCACCTTATCCTGCTGCTCACCGTAAACAAAATCATGAATTCTCTGATAGCATTCACGTTTTCGTAATTTCCTAACAGGTTCTGAAAAAGCACGCAGAGAATCGCCGATACGGACATTCACAGAAAAATTCAATTCAGCTGTTTTTTGACTTTTTACTGACGATTTAGGCAACTGTTTTTTTAATTGATCTCGTTCTTGTTCTAGTGCCTTACGTCTTTCAATCTGTGCTCGAAATGTTTCTACCTCAGTCAATGGAATATATTTTTCTTTTCGTTTTTTATTCTGTATCCAACGGTGATAAAAATATACCCTCCCATTCACTATCTTTTTTGTAATGGAACCCAAAGGCAACTTTGCAATTTGTTGATCTAATTCTATAATACGCGCTTGAATTTCTGATTGGCTCATCATGTCACCTCCCTAGAACTTGTTTTTATATTATTATACCCTTTATCCCCCATTTTAACAAGGGTATAAAGGGTATAAAAATGCTATTAAACTTGGCAAGACTCCTCGTACACTTCCGGGACAGCACCTCTTTAAGCCACAATGATGTTCTTACTTCTTAAAAATGCCTCTGGCGGTTTGCGGTCTGTAATAATCTGTGCCTTTGCAAACTCCTCAAATGTCACTGAACTGATATTTCCAAACTTCGAATAATCGGCCAGTATGTAGGCCTTTTTTGCCTGCCCAATAGCAGTCTTTTTAACCATTGCTTCCTCGTAATCCGGTGTACTAAATCCAGCCTTTAGGCTGACACCATTTGTTCCGAAAAACGCTTTTGAAAAATGAAGTGTCTCCAGACTAAGAATCGCCTGATTGCCTACAACAGCCTCTGTAGTTGGCTTTAACTCACCGCCTATCAGGTAAACACGAAAACCTGCTGCTGCCAGCTTTTGTGCATGACTGACCGCATTTGTTACATACGTTGCACTTTTTTCTGTTATAAAATCAATCATGCAGCCTGTTGTTGTTCCTGCATCTAGATAGACGAAGTCATCTTTTGTAATCAGTGCTGCCGCATAGCGGGCAATAAGCTGTTTTTCTTCTTTGTTGACACCTTTTTTCTGTGCAACAGATGGCTCTGCTGTTGTAATTCCAGCTTCAATCGCCACTGCACCTCCAAATACCTTATTTAACTTTCCGGCCTTGTCAAGCGCATTTAAATCGCGGCGAATTGTGGATTCGGAAATCTTTAGTTTTTCCTTGATCTCCGCCACTGTAACGCTGTTTTGCTCATCAAGCAGTTTCAAAATTAGTTCATATCGTTTTTCCGTAAGCATTATTTATTTTATGTCCTTCCCGTACTGGCTTAAATCTGTCTCAAGAATGATCTTTCTAATCGGCAAAATGCTTCCTGCTGATACTGAAAGCTCATCTACCCCCATTGCTAGAAACTCCTTTGTCAGACTGGTATCAGCACCAAGCTCACCACAGATGCCTGCCCAGATGCCTGCTTTATGCGCATTCTCTACTACCATACGGATCATTGCAAGAATTGCCGGATGATGCGGATCAAAGAAACGATCAAGCTTTGGATTCTGTCTGTCAACAGCAAGTGTATACTGCGTCAGATCATTTGTTCCAATGCTGAAGAAATCAACTTCCTTTGCAAGATCTTCACTTACCATCACAGCTGCTGGTGTCTCAATCATAATACCCTGCTTAGGCTCTCCATAGGCAATACCCTGCTCATCAAGCTCTGCCTTTACTTCTTCTACGATTTCCTTAATCTTTCTTACTTCCCAAAGGCTTGTGATCATCGGATACATGATTGAAAGCTTTCCATATGCGCTTGCACGAAACAGCGCACGAAGCTGTGTCTTAAATACATCTGTCTGTGTCAGGCAGATACGAATTGCACGATAGCCAAGTGCAGGATTTTCTTCATGCTCCATATTAAAATAAGCACACTGCTTATCAGCACCAATATCAAGAGTTCTGATAATTACATTCTTTCCTGCCATTGTCTCAACGGCTGTCTTGTAAACCTTAAACTGCTCCTCCTCAGTCGGATAATCTTCCTTCTCCAGATATAAGAACTCACTTCTGAAAAGACCGATTCCGCCTGCATCATTCTGAATGACTGCTGCAAGATCCTTGATGTTTCCAATATTTGCATAAAGCATAATCTTCTTGCCGTCAATTGTCTTATTTTCTTTTCCCTTTAACTGCTGCAAAAGCGCCTTCTTTTCCTCATCGGCGCGCTTCTTTTCCTGCATCAGTGCCATGGTTTCTTCGTCTGGATCAACATAAATTGTGCCATCACTTCCATCAACAACAGCAGGCACACCATCTGTCGTTTCATCAAGCGGAATATCAGTTCCAATCAATGCTGGGATTGCCATGGTTCTTGCTAAAATTGCAGTGTGAGAATTTGTTGAACCGTGTACAGTAACAAAGGAAAGCACCTTATCCTTGTCAAGCTGCACTGTCTCTGATGGTGCCAAATCATCTGCCAAAATGATAACAGGCTCATCTGTTGTCACACCTGTCTTTCCTGCACCAGAAAGATTATTTAATACTCTCTCAGAAATATCCTTTACGTCTGCCGCACGGCCTCTCATATAATCGTCATCCATAGCTGCAAACATCTGAGAGAAATTGTCACCAGTTGCTGCTACTGCATACTCAGCATTTACCTGCTGGGTACGAATAATATTTTCAACTGACTCATTATAATCGTCATCTTCAAGCATCATCTGATGAATCTCAAAAATAGCAGCATTCGTCTCTCCAACTTCTTTGCATGCCTTATCATAAAGCCCGCCAAGCTGCTCAATCGAAGCCTCTCTTGCTGCCTGATAACGTGCCCACTCACCGTCAGAATCTTCTGTTTTCACGCGCTTTACCTGCTGCTCACTCTTTTGATATACGGCTGTTTTTCCGATCGCAATACCGCCAAATACACTTTTTCCGTGATAAACTTTCATAAAATCCACCTTTCTGTGACCATATGCACAGCAGGCGGACTGCCGAATTTCGGTGTCCGCCCTTTTATTTTCTTATTTGATAACGTTACAGAGTTGTCTTGAAGAAATTCTCCATTGCCTGTGCTGCTGCTTCCTCATCGCTTCCCTCTACGGTAACGGTAACAGTCTGCCCCTGCTTTACAGCAAGTCCCATGATACCAAATACACGCTTGCAGTCTGCTGACTTTCCTTCCTTATTCAGCTTAATAGCACTCTCAAATGCCTTTGCTGCCTTTACCAATTCTCCTGCCGGACGAGCATGGATTCCTTCTGGATCTGTAATAGTGTAAGTAAACTCTTTCATTTTGTTCTCCTTTATCCTCTTTGATTTTATTATAAGGGCAAGCTGCCCCTTTTTCTTTTCAGGTTTTTAGTTATCAATTTTTTAATTGACGCATTTTATGCTTCTCTTGGCTTCTTTAACACACCTAATAAAACAGTAGAAATAACCGTTCCAATCACAAGTGCCAGTAAATACATAATTGCATTTCCTACTACAGGAAATACGAAAATACCGCCGTGCGGTGCCATAAGTGTACATTTAAACAGCATACTAAGTGCACCTGCAACTCCAGAACCAATCACACATGCCGGAATTACATGAAGCGGATCAGCTGCTGCAAATGGAATTGCACCTTCTGTGATGAATGCCAGACCCATGATAAAGTTTGTCGGACCTGCATCTCTTTCTTCCTTTGTGAAACGATTCTTAAACAAAATCGTTGACAGTGCAATTGCACATGGAGGAACCATACCGCCAATCATAACAGCTGCCATAACATCATAATTTCCAGAAGCGATTGCTGCGGTTCCAAATACATATGCTGCTTTGTTGAACGGACCTCCCATATCAATTGCCATCATACCTGCAAGAACAAATCCTAATAATAGCTTACTCGAACCGCCCATACTTGTCAAGCCATTATTTAATGCAGTATTTACTGCACCCATAACAGGCTCTACTACAAAGTTCATAAGAAGTCCCATTGCTAAAATTCCAACTACTGGATAGATCAAAACTGGTGTGATTTTTTCAAGTGCATCCGGCAGCTTGTCACAAACTTTTTTTAGTCCAAGAATGATATAGCCAGCTGCAAAACCAGCAACAAGTGCGCCTAAAAATCCTGATTTTCCACTATATGCAATCATTCCGCCGACAAAGCCAAGCGCCAGTCCAGGACGGTCTGCAATTGCCATTGCGATAAAACCAGCCAATACTGGAAGCATAAAGGAAAATGCTGTGCTGCCGATACTTTTTAACATTGCTGCAACAGGTGTAATGCTTCCAAATGCAGAACGCTCCTCTGCTGACAATGATGCCATATCAACGCCAAAACCATCAATTAAAAATGCAAGTGCGATCAAAATTCCTCCGCCTACAACGAAAGGAAGCATATGAGAAACACCGTTCATTAACTGCATATAAATTCTATGACCAACGCTTCCGCCGCTCTTTGCTGATGTGCTTGAAAAAGACTCGCCTGCACCAGATGCATGATACACCAAAACATCACCAGACATAGCACGGTTTAACAATTCCTCTGCCTTGCTAATTCCATCAGATACCTGACACTCAATCACCTTTTTTCCATTGAAGCGCTCCATCGGAACCTTTGCATCTGCTGCCACGATAATGCAGTCAGCTTCATCAATCTCAGCCTGTGTCAGCACATTTTTTGCACCTCCTGAACCGCGAGTTTCAATTTTAATGCGGCATCCAAGCTTCTTTGCTGCCTTCTCTAAGCCTTCTGCTGCCATATAGGTATGAGCAATTCCTGTTGGACATGAAGTAACTGCCAAAATCTTCTTAACTGGCTCAGCCTTATTCTCAGATGGCTCATCTAATATGCTTGTCTGCTCAAGACGCTCATCAATGCTTGCTTTTTCTTCATCAGCCTGATCAATAATTCTTAAAAATTCTTCAACACTTGATGCATTTCTAAGATTTTCTGTAAACTCCTCATCCATCAGCATAACAGACAGCTTGCTTAACACATCCAAATGCACATTGTCTTTTGTGTTTGGCGCTGCAATCAAAAACAGCAGTGTAACAGGCTCACCGTCAAGTGAATCAAAATCTACTCCATTTTTGATGACCATTGCTGCCAGACCTGGTCTGCTGACTGCATCACACTTTCCATGTGGAATAGCAATTCCTTCTCCAATTCCTGTGGTGCTTTCTTCTTCTCTCGCATAAACCTGACTGCGATATGCTTCTTCGTCATTGATTTTTCCACTCTTTGTCATCAGTGCTACTGCCTGATCAAGTGCTTCACTCTTTGTCTTTGGTGATGACGTAAGCGATACGCTTCGTGCATCGAGCAAATCTATGATTCTCATATATCAAACCTTGCCTTTCCTTTTTTATTTGCACTCATTAACCTGAACCTGATTATAAACCTTTTCAATCATTTCACTATCTGCCAGATATTCTGAAAATGCACTTGCACTTCCGCAGGCAACACCCATACGAAATGCTTCCTTATAATCATGTGATTTCATCCAACCTGCCAAAAAGCCTGCAACCATAGAATCACCTGCACCGACACCATTTATCAGTGTGCCTTTTGGTGCCTCTGCCATGAACACGCTTTTATCTTCGCTTACAAGAACAGCACCCTCTCCAGCCATTGAAATCAGTACGTTTCTCGCACCTTTTTCCTGAAGCTTCTTTGCATAAGGAACTACAGATTCCTTCGTTGAAAGATTAACACCGAAAATCTCACCAAGCTCATGATTATTTGGCTTAATTACAAATGGATGATATTCCAGCACATTAACAAGCAAATCTTTTGTTGCATCTACTGCAAGCAAAATTTTCTTTCCTTCCATGCGTGCTGCAATATTTCTGTACATGTCATCTGGCATTGATGCAGGAATGCTTCCGGCAAGCACAAGTACGTCACCTTCCTTTAAGACATCAAGACGCTCAAGAAGCTCTTTTGTCTTCTCCTCGCTGATGGCAGGTCCCATACCGTTGATCTCAGTTCCTTCTACATTCTGAAGCTTCAAATTGATACGCGCACATCCATTTTCCATCTGAATAAAATCTGTATGAATGCCCTGTACCTGAAGCTGACGCTTAATCTCTTCTCCAGTAAAGCCTGCACAAAAACCAAGCGCCGTACTCTCAATACCAATATGATTTAATAAGATTGAGACATTAATTCCCTTTCCGCCAGGAAGCAGCTGTTCTGACTCGGTACGATTTGTTTTACCAAGCTCAAATCCCGGTACAGAAACGATATAGTCCAATGACGGATTGAATGTTACTGTATAAATCATGACGTTTCCTCCTATTCCAAACGATTGCTTTACACTTCTTATAGTGTGATTATACAATCATTATCGCTCAAAATCAATCAATATAGTGCACGAATATGATTGATTATTTTGGTGTATCCTGCACAAGTTTGATTGATTTGTGATTGTTTGGTTGTTTTTGGCTGATTTTAGTCATTTTTTCTTCATTTTCCTTCGTAACTTTTGTTTTAAAATGCTCAAAAAAAATACTGATACAAAAAAGCAATACGCCTCACTGTATCAGTATCTTTTTCTTTTTTATTTTTATTCTTTGTTTTCTTCTAACATAGTCAGACATGCAGTCGTCTTGATAACTCTGACAAAAACGTCTTTCCCTGAAAAATGATTTTTGCAATAAGAAGCAGCACACCAATGCCTGTTGTCACTGTCACAAGCATTGTGTTATGCATAACTCCAACACAGACAAGTATTACAACAAAAACTGTTGCTATAATAGTCAGCAAAAAATAAATTCCATAATCTGTCTGGTGCTTTCTGTCCACAAATCCAAGAATAAAATATAATAAATTCATGCCAACTACTGTAAGTGGAAGAACAATCTGTACGCTCCAGCCCTTCCAGCCAGTATACCAGTCATACGCTATACATAAAATCATGCCTATGATCACTTCATACATGACCATTTTGCGAATATTTTTCCACTTTCGCTGTCCAACAATCAAAAGTGCATAGCCTCCTGCCACACCTATTACGACGAGAAAAAATATCGGCTGCCATGTGCGGTCTGATAATACCATCATTCTGTCGACCATACCTGCCACAATAACTGCTGCGAGTGCTGCAAACGTTACGATTTTCATAAAAATGAAATCTGCCTGTTTTTTTTGTGTCACAGGAAATACATCAAAGTCTTCCTTTATAGAGGAATCTTCCGTACCTTCATCTATAATTCGCTTTTTACACAGCGGACAATATACACGCTCTCCAGAAAATGTAAGACCGCATTTCTGACATCGAATCGTTTTTCGCTTTTTATCAGTATCCATCATCAGTCTTCCTTTCCCGAATAATTCGTGTTGATAATCATATCTGAATCAAACTCGGCCAATCTGCGAAAGAATGCACGCTCCGTGTCCTTTGGACTTGAACTTCCTGCGCATGTTACCATCATATGATCTTCATATGAACACATGCAAATTTGTCTTCCGGCACATCCAATAAAAAAATCAAACTGACAGACATATGGTGCCAATGCCTTTGGCATTGTAATTCGCCCGATATTTGAAAAATACATTGTCTGACGCGCTCCTGCAATCAGACCTGACAATTCCATTCCAATATCCTTAAAAATGAGCGGAATTGCTCTTGCTGCCATATGCTTTTCCAGACTAACCTGACCGGCAATCATTTTTTCAAGCTTTTCCTTTGTCAGTTCTCTTCTGAAATTTTCTGCAACTGCAGCTATAACGTCTTCTAATGTTTCTCCCTGCTTTTTTCGATCATAAGTAACTGCAATCAGTCCAAAGAAATTTCGCACCGTCGCTGATGGAAAATAATTTCTAAGATTAACAGGAACCATAATTCGCACTGCCTTCTTTCTGTCTCTTGGTTCCATTGCATCATAGATGGACAAAATCAAAAGAGACACCAAAAAAACTGTCACTGTCGTATGATACTGTTTTGCTGCCGCAATGATCTGTCTTGTTGAAACCTCTGCCTCTGTTACCTGTTGGAAAAAGTCAGGTGTCGACGGCTCATGGAAATGAAAAATCGGCACTGTCTTTTCACCTAAGAAGGACATACTTGAATTTTTCTCTTCCTTGTTATAATACTGACTGAAGCTGTCTGAATCCTTTTCTCGAAATGTACTGTCTATACCAAGTGACAAATCTTCATGCACAAGCACTGGATGAACAATCTTCAAATAATTTACTACCAGCGTTTTCAAAAACATAAGCGCGCCTGTCGCATCTGCCATAGCATGGAATATCTCAAAATTGATCCTGCACTTATAATAAGAAATATCGATCAGTAAATGATGCTCGTTCTTATCATAAAGACGGCTACATACATTTTGATCTTCCTCATGCACAATCGGCATCTTTCCTGATTCCTCAAGATAATACCAAAACATGCCATGACGGATGATGTTTGTAAAAATAGGAAACTCCTCCAACGCCTGCTCCGCTGCCTGCTGCAGCGCTTTCTTTTGAACAGGCTCTGTCAGCTGACAGGCAAAGCGAAATACACGGCTGTCTTTTTTATTCGCCAATGCCGGAAATACCTTTGCCGCATTGTCCAACCGGCTCCATCCCGGCCGTTTTGTATTCTTCACTTATCCCTCGCCTCACTTTTCTCTTTACTTATTTTTGTCAGAAGGCACTTCGTTTTCTGTCAAAGCATCTATTTTGACTGCTTCGTCTTCCGATTGTCCTCGTTTTCCAATGAAGCCTTCAATTGCCTCATAAATTTCCTTTGCACCTGCAAAAATCGGCGGAAGAAGCATCATTCCATGAATGCCGTCTAGCACACGAACGCTCTTTACGCTGCAGCCGGCCTCGCGCATTTTTTCACCTAATGCTTCACCTTCGTCACGAAGCGGATCATACTCCATCGTAACCAAAAGCGTATCAGGCAGATTTGAAAAGTCATGATGCTGAAGCGGTGCAAAGTATGGATTTTTCTCATCTTCCTTGCTGCTTCGATAAAGCTCCATGTACTCGCACATCAATGCACGTGTAAGTAAATAGTCATATCCATTTTCTTCAACTGATGGATATGGATTATCGTCACCATATGAACCATAAGCTACAGGATAAATCAGTACCTGTCTTTTTGGCATCAGCCCTCCACGATCTCTTGCCATCATACCAAGTTCCGCACAGATCTCACCGCCAGCGCTGTCGCCCATGATAACAATATCTTCCTGCTTTGCTTGATACCAATCTTCGCAATGCGCAAGAACTGCCTGCATCGCCTCATAGCAATCCTCTAATCCCTGCGGAAAACGGTGCTCTGGCGCCAAACGATAATTAACAGAAACAACCTTATAGCCAGTGCGCTCAGATAGATTTGCGCAGACATTTCCGTAGCTTTCAAAATCACCTGTCACAAAGCCGCCACCATGAAAAAATAAAATAAGCGGTGCCACTTTTCCATCATAGCTGTAGGTACGAAGCAAGATATCACGCCCCTCAAGATGGAGAATGCGATCCATTGTATTGCAGCTTCTTCCCTTGTAATACGGATACATTTTTTCTTTTTTACGGCTCTTCTCGTAGTCTTTTGTCATATCACCCTGATGACGTGACATTGTTCGAATTGCGGCTCTTAAAACTTTATTCATAAATGGCTGTATTCCTTTCTGTGGTATGCAGTCACAAAAATCTTATAACTTGCACAGTGTAAAGTGTGCCTCGCCTTCGCGGTCAATTTCCATCAATATATATGTGTGGGCAAAACCATCCTGACGCGGCAGAGTTAAACTTCCTGGATTTAAGATAGTGACATCCCTTCCCTGATTGATAATCGGCACGTGAGTGTGACCATACATTGCGATGTCTGCTCCACGAAGAAGTGCTGCCTCTTTTAGTGTCTGGATTCCGAAGTTTACCTGATAACGATGTCCATGTGTCAAAAAGACGCGGTACTTTCCGATTTCTATTAGCTTATCCTGCGCAAGATCAGATGAATAATCACAGTTTCCGCGCACAATATCAACAGGGCAGCCTGCTAAGCGTGCAATCTCATCCTGCTGTCCCTCTGAGTCACCAAGATGAATCAATCTGTCTGGCTTTCCTGTTCTGGCTAACATTTCCTTAAAATAATTAAGTCTTCCATGTGTGTCACTGACAATCAGAATGCGCTCACTCATTATTGCTTTCCTCTTTTTGCAAAATTGCCTTCATGGCACGAAGTGCTTTTCCTCTATGGCTGATCTTGTTTTTCTCTTCTGCTGAAATCTCTGCCGTTGTCTTGCCAAGCTCTGGCACATACACAATCGGATCATAGCCAAAGCCACCGCAACCTGCCGGTGTCTTTGCGATTACACCCTCGATGGTTCCGCGTGTGACAGCGGTATGGCCATCTGGAAAGCTGGCTGCAATCACACACACAAAGCGTGCACTGCGGTCATTCCCTTCCACTCCATCAAGACGGTCAATGATAGACTGATTTTTGATATCATATGATGTGTCCTCACCCATATATCTGGCTGAATGTACACCTGGTTCTTTATTTAAATAATCAACCTCCAGACCAGAATCATCAGCCAGAATGATGCCATCAGTATATGGACGAAGCGCATTTGCCTTAATCAGAGCATTTTCCTCAAATGTACTGCCATTCTCATCGATATCGACCTTGATGCCAGCATCCTTAAGAGACGTAATCTCATAGCCGCTTCCTTCCATAATCATGCGGATCTCTCGCATCTTTCCCTCATTTGTGGTTGCGAATAATATTTTTTTCATGGTGTTTTTTTCCTTATTCTTTCTTACTGTTCTTTTGTGTATGCCTTTAAGCATATATTGCACTTATATTTGTCCTGCGCAGACTGCCAGCTTGTACCTTTCATGCTGATGTAGCCCTCGTTTCCACTAAGGTTTGCAATGACAGCGCCATCCTTGCTTGTGTACTCGACTGCTACAGGTCGCTCACTGCCTGGTGTACGCACGTAGACGATCACTGCATATCGATCACCATCTGATAAAAGCACTGGCTTGTCCAATTTGACTGTGTAATACCCGGCATTTGAAAAACTGCCAGATGCCGCCTTTTTCTGGAATGTCAGATCAGCCTCTCCTGTCACCTTATTTACCACATAAACTTCATAGCTAGTGTCTGGTGCTGTGGCATAAAAACCAACAGCTTCAAGCACCTCTTCGCCATTTGCAGTATAAAGATTGGCAAAGTAAGCTTCCTCGTTTCCGTAACCAAGCTGTCCAACCCATCCGCACTTATCTGACTGGTAAATTCGATCATAATTATCTGTATTTTCAATTTTTGTGTAGGCTGCATTATAGATGCCGACATTGGAATCATAATAAGACACCCAGAAATATCCGCCGTCACCAAAGCCAGTTCCCCAGCTGTTCATGCAAAGCCATGCACCATTTCCCTCTGGCTGTGTACGAAAATTTGACGCGGCATAACCATCATCCCAACCAACAATCAGCGTATCATGATTTATTTTGTTCGTTCCTATATAACAGTATGCGTTCTGTGCATTGTTATAATATGAAGATTCGCTGTTTTCACCGCTGACCTCACAGTAGATAGATGTCTGGACACTTCCATACAAATAAACAGCCCGCTTAATTGCAGATTGATCTTTTGACGGAATGATCTGAATTTCCTGCACATGCTTGACTGCCCTTAATGATGTATCAGTTTTTCCATCACCGTATGGGTCATCTTCTTCACGCACAGGTCCTTTCCATGAAAGCAGATACGCCATTGCCATAGTGTACTCACCGCCCGTATCCTGTCCCCAGGTATATCCATTATTCAGACTCATGTGATCAACTGAAAAATTCCAGCTTTCCTCTGGAAGAAGTGCTGCCTCTAGTGCACCGACTGATGCAAATGCCCAGCATGTACCAAGCTTTCCCTGATTCATAACTGGCGCATCAAGACCATGCAGCCTTGGGTCAAATGCTGAAGGAAGCTTAGAGGCTTCTGGACGGATATCAGTAAATCGAATTGTATTGGCTGACGCATCCCACTCGACCTCATAGTCAAGTCCCTTCGCTACTACATCCGCACTTAAATAGTAAGATCCTCCCTGAAAAACAAGTGCATTCGTGATCTTTTCCTTTTCACCATTGATTACGATCTCTTCTTTATTTTCCTCTGCCTCTATGCTTCGGTCATTGCGGTATGCCTTCAGTGTTTTGTGATCATAGATTCCTACATTGCAAAGAAAGACATCGCGAAGCGTATCCACTGGAATCATCAGTTGTCTGTCATCTGCCATATATGGCTGTATATCATTCTTTGCCAAGCGCTTTCCATCCACGCTCAGACTGATTTCCTTTTGGTTTGTCTTTGCTGCAATCAGCTCATTCCATTCATCACAAACGCCTGCCTGCGTATAGCCGCTTCTAACTGTGCTTGTTGTCTGCCTTTGGTACAGACAGACAACAGCCAACACTAACAGTGCAAGAGCTGCGGCAATATACCACTGTTTATATTTCACTCGTTCTTTGTTCCCTTCTCGGCGGCTTCGGGCCGATGTACTGATAATAGTAGGTCTTAATCATTCCGTTGTAAATTTTACGGTTCTTGTCCGCTTTCTTGCCAATTGCATTCTGTGCATCCTCATAGGATGTGATTAAATACATAGACCATGTGTCCAGCTTGGCAAAACGATCACCTATTGTACGGTACAGCTCTGGCAAGTCTGCCTTCTCTTCAAGACGCTCGCCATATGGCGGATTCGTGATAATAAAGCCATACTTTCCAGGATGTGACAATGCGCTTACAGGACGCTGCTGCAAATGAATCATATGATCAACACCGGCACGCTGTGCATTCTCTCTTGCCATGCGCACAGCAGACGGATCAATATCGTATCCCTGAATATCTGTCTTTACAGACAAATCTACAAGATCATTTGCCTCGTCCATCGCATCATACCAGGTTTTCTTTGGAATCAAATTTTTCCAGCTTTCAGATAAGAAGCTTCTGTTCATTCCTGGCGCCATATTCGCTGCCATCATAGCTGCTTCGATTGCAAAGGTACCGCTTCCGCAGAATGGATCAACAAGAATACGATCCTTCTTCCACGGGGTCAGCATAATCAATGCACTTGCAAGTGTCTCACTGATTGGTGCCTTTGTTGTACTCTGACGATATCCTCTCTTATGAAGACTCTCTCCTGTTGAATCAATGCCGACAGTGAACTCGTCCTTCATAGCAAATACTCGTACTGGATAAGATGCACCTGTCTCCGGAATCACCTCTGTATGATACGCACTCTTTAAGCGCTCTACGATTGCTTTTTTCATGATGGACTGAATGTCTGATGATGAATAAAGCTTGCTCTTTACGGTGGATGCCTTTGTTACCCATACCTTGCCATCCTTTGGAATCCACTCTTCCCATGGCAGTGCCTTTGTGCACTCAAACAGCTCGTCAAATGTGCGCGCTGTAAAGCTGCCTGCCTTTAACAGGATACGCTCTGCGCTGCGAAGAAATACATTAGCGCGGCAGAGCGCTTCCATATCTCCTATAAAGGTTACTCTTCCATCTTCTGTTTTGCTGATATCATAACCAAGATCATCGATCTCTCTTTTTAACACCGCCTCTAATCCAAAGTGACACGGTGCAATTAATTCGTATGTTTTCATTTAGCCTCCAATTTTGTGTTTTTATATTTGTAAGCCAGACGTTTTTCCTGCAGCATTTATCATACAATAGCTACATAAGCTACATATTGCTGAAACGACGGTATGCCTGCAGCCCTCCATTTACGGAGAGCACATCATAGCCGTACTGGCTTAACTTTCTGCCTGCGAGAATACTGGTTGTACCCCACTCACAGTATAACACTAGAAGGCGGTTTCGGGGAAGTCTTTTCTTGTAATCTTCTAAAAAATCATAAGGAATATTTACGGCACCGGGGATATGACCCTGCTCATACTCTTCTTTTGTGCGAAGATCGATCAGGTAGGCACCTGATCTTCTATAATCATCAAGTGTACTTGCTGCGATTAGTCTCATGAAAAGCACCTCCGAAAATTTCTTGTCTTTTCAGACTATGCTATACTTTATTCTATGCGTATGTTACTCGGAAGGTCTATGAAGGGCAGCATCATAAGTTGCTGTTCACGGACATGGTTACGAAAAGCCCTTCGGTGATGGTTTCGTCGGAGCCCCTTGTTCCCGCAGCGCTGTTTCGGTAACGTTGACAACTCATTAATGTCTTGGTATAATTTAACAAAATTATCGGAACGGCGGTGATGACCATGAAATTTAAAATTGCAATCTGCGATGATGAGCAAAATCAAATTGACTATATGGCTTCGATTGTTGCATCGTGGAGTGCTCACGCAGGACATAATTGCGAAATACGCACGTTTGCATCTGCTGAAGCTTTTCTGTTTGAATATGAAGAAGATAAGGCATTTGACATTCTTCTGCTTGATATTGAAATGGAAAATATGAACGGCATTGAACTTGCTAAGCGCATCCGCAAAGATCACAACCGTGCTGAAATCATTTTTATTACTTCGCATTTTGAGTTTGTCTGGGAAGGTTATGAAGTGGATGCGCTTCATTATCTGACGAAACCGCTCTCTGCTGAAAAACTCACGCAGGTTCTGAGCAAAGCTGCAGATAAGCTTTCTGTCGAACCGCCGTCGGTGGTAATCTCTTGCGATGGTGAAACGCTCAAATTATATGAATCAGATATCCTCTATGCAGAAGCCTTTCTGCATTACATTGTCATTCACACAAAAGACAACGAGTACAAGATCAAGGAACCTATATCTGTGTTTGAAAATAAAGTAAGCGATGATTTCTATCGTATTCACCGTTCTTACCTAGTTTCGCTTAAATATATAACTCGAATTTCTCGTACATCCGTTACTATCGGAAACTCAACCCTTCCTCTTTCCAGAGGAAAGTACGACGATATCAACCGAGCATTTATCGAGCATAATTGAGAATCGAGGAAACTTATGAGAAAGAAAACATACTTAAAGCTGGTTGACTATCAGACGGAACAATCTGAAAAACACTTAAATGAAGTGCGAAGTATCCACAAGGAAATGAGAGGTTACAAGCATGATTTTCACCATCATCTTCAAACATTAAAAGGTCAACTTGAAGCTGGAGAAATTGAGCGTGCGCTTGCTTATATCGAGCAACTTGACACGCAACTAATGCAGGTGGATACTCTGTTGAAAACTGGTAATGTATCTCTTGATGCCATTTTATCTGCAAAGATCGCACAGGCAAAGGCAGAAGCTATTACGGTTACCGTGAAAGCCAATGTGCCAGATATCCTGACAATTTCAGATTTGGAATTGAGTATTGTCATTGGGAATCTGCTTGACAATGCGATTGAATCCTGCCGTACCGTCACAGGAGAACGATTTATTCGTATTTTTATTTCGATGAAAGGAACAATGCTTTATTTTTCTATGCTCAACACAGCAGGTCCAAAGAAGAAAAAGACAGGTTCTTTGTTTGCAACCCACAAGGACGGTGTTCACGGGTTCGGTTTGCGCCGTGCCGAAGCAATCCTTGAAGAACATGGCGGCTGGGTCAAGTACAACAGTGAAGACGGTGCTTTTACTTCGGAATTTTTGGTGCCAGCCATCGAGTAATTTGCAATTCATGCACAGACAAAAGCATTTGGTGCACAAATTTATAATCGTGCAACTTCGTATGTTAGCATATGTGTATAGATAGGAGGTACGCGAATATGAAAAAAACTAACAGAAGTTCGCACGATGAATTAAATCTCACCAATTATTCGGCAATGAAAAACATCCTATATTGCCTGAATAATACAGTCAAATGTCATTCTCCGCTTTTGTGTTTGTGTTCTTTAAAAATACTGATTGGCACGTTAATTCCAATTTTAACAACCATTCTGCCCAAAATAGTAATCGAGATGATTACTGCAAAACAAAGCGTATATAAATTGGCATCTGCCATTCTCAGCTTTATGGGCAGCCTTGCCATTCTATCTGGTGCTGACAAATTTCTGACTAAGTTGATTTATCATCAGAAATTCAGAATGAACACATTTTATCTCAAACATGCGGCACTGAAAGGATTGACAACTGACTATATCAACCAAGAAAATGGAATTTTTCGGAAGCTTCAAACAGAAAGTTTTGAGTGCTGTAACGGAAATTACTCTCCGCTTTCCAATATATATGAAATTTTGATAAAACTCTGTACCAGTTTTTTGGGATTATTTGTTTTTGGTTCTATGCTCATTCAGGTTCACTTGGGAATCATTATTTTTCTAATTATAATAACTGTAATCAGCTATTATTTAAATCAAAAAATCATTGCATGGACAGCTGCAAATAATAAGGAGCGGATTGGTTATCAGCAGCGACTCCACTATATTAACGATATTTCTGGTGATATTCGTTCTGCAAAAGATATTCGTCTATACAAAATAGCTGTATGGTTTTCCGATATTTACAACACCAATATGAAAGGAATTGCCGACTGGTACAAACGATTTACACGCAAACTTTTGGGTATTGCAGTATATGACAGTAGCTTAGCTTTCCTTCGTGAAAGTATTGTTTATTTCTATCTACTCTATCTTATCTGGAATGGTCAAATAACGGTTGCAGAATTTGTCATGTATTTAAGTGTTGTTACTAACTTCTCGTCATGGCTTAGCAATATTTTTTCAGATTTATCCTCGCTTAACCAGATAAATTTGAAAATCAATTATTTTCGTTCCTACCTTGAATACCCAGAAACATTTAATCGAAACAATGGCGTAACAAATTCGGTGGACGATTGTCCAAAAGAAATTGAACTCAAAAATGTGAGTTACCGATACGAGGGTGCAAATCACAATACATTACAAAATATCAACCTGAAAATAAATCCCGGTGAACATATCGCAATCGTGGGATTAAATGGTGCAGGCAAAACGACACTTGTTAAGCTGCTATGCGGTTTGATTGATCCGACAGAAGGACAAATATTCTATGATGGCATTGATATCCGCAAATACAATCGCACCGCATTTTATAGACTCTTTTCTGCTGTATTTCAACAATTCAGTATTCTGCCTGTGACCATTGCGGAAATTGTTTCCGAAACTACGCCAGAAAATATTGATTATAATAAAGTGAAACGCTGCTTAATTGTCGCAGGGTTATGGAATAAAATCGAGCAACTGACCAATGGTGTAAACAGTCAATTTGGAAAAACAATATACGACGATGGTGTCGAATTTTCCGGCGGCGAAATTCAGAAATTGTTGCTCGCGCGTGCAATGTACAAAAATGCTCCTGTTATGCTTCTTGATGAACCTACAGCTGCCCTTGATCCCATTGCAGAAAGCACATTATATGGAAATTACAATCAAATAAGTTTTCAAAAAACGACTGTATTTGTTTCGCACCGACTGGCAAGCACAAGCTTTTGTGACCGCATCATCCTGATTGAAAACGGAAAAATCTGTGAGGAAGGCAGTCATAATGAACTGCTTAAGCAGAACGGAACGTATCGTATGCTTTTTGAGACACAAGCAAAATATTACAAAAATAATCTCGATAAAACGGAGGTGGCAGAATGAGCAAAATTGCGCTTACCAAAAGAGTTTCTATCACCATGCGCGGATTTTCAATCTTAAAGCAGTACTGTCCTGGGCTTGCACAGGGAAAGGCTGCGTATGAATTGATCAATTCCATCCAGCCCTTCATTTCCGTTTGGTTTACTGCTCAGATTGTAAACGAAATTTCATCACAAAGAAGATTCAATACAATTTTGCTTTTTATTCTAGGTGCAGTGTTACTCAACTTTATCTGTTCTCTCCTTAAAAACATACTCAATCACGTCTGCAACGAAAAAGAGGCACAAATGTGGAACTGGTTTGAAAAAATATTCTCAGACAAGCAGATGTCTCTTGATTTCGTTGATCTGGAAAATGCCGCAATCCAGCATCAACGACAGGAAGCACAAGAAAACCTCTACATGTTCGGTAACGGTCTGGCACAGCTCTTTTGGGGGATATCCGCACTTGTACGAACACTCGTATATATCGTACTCTCTCTTGCAATGACAATCTCTTTGTTTCTTTCTTCATCTGGAAACCGATTTATTGATCATCCTATCTGGATACTCATTATCCTAGTTTGTATTGCGATTGGTGGTTTGAGCAAGTCCAAAGCTACTATCAGCGAAAACGATATCTTCATGGAGTATTGCAAAAACACAGTTTGGTTTAATCGCGTCTTTCTGTTTTTTGGCAAAGAACTGTATATGAATCCAGAAAAAGCCAAAGACGTTCGCATATACAGTCAAAACACGGTTGCTGAAAAAATGCTGGATAAACTCATCTCGCACGAAAAAGAGAACCAATCTGATATCGTCAAAATGGCTCTCTATCCTGCTATTGCTCAAATCATCATTGTTTTTGCAAATGCAGTTTGTTATCTGTTTGTGGCATCAAAAGCCTTGTTTGGTGCTTTTGGCGTCGGCAATATTGTACAATATGTTGCTGTTTTATCAAGACTCGGAGAAGGCTTACAGGAATTGATGTATCTCTTATCCGATAATGAAGTATATTGTACCCACCTGCAAAACCTGTTTGCGTATCTGGATTTGCCAAATCATATGTATCAAGGTTCGTTAACTGTTGAAAAAAGAGATGACAACGAATACTATGTGGAATTTAAAAATGTTTCGTTTCAGTATCCAAATGCAGATGCCTATGCGCTTAAGCATGTGAATTTAAAATTTAAAGTTGGTGAAAAATTGGCTGTTGTTGGAATGAATGGATCTGGCAAGACCACGTTTATTAAGCTGATGTGCCGCTTATATGATCCAACCGAAGGAGAAATACTGCTCAACGGTGTGAACATCAAGAAATATGACTACAACGAATATACTTCCATTTTTTCGGTCGTTTTTCAGGATTTTCGTCTTTTTTCCTTCTCTCTTGGGCAAAATGTCTCTGCCAGTGCTTCTTATGATGAAGATAAAGTGATCGAATGTTTGAAGAAGGCCGGATTTGCCGAACGTCTCAACTCATTACCAAATAAGTTAAATACGTTTCTTTACAAAGATATTGATGCTGATGGCGTAGAGATATCCGGCGGAGAAGCACAAAAGCTTGCTCTTGCCCGTGCTCTCTACAAAAATGCACCGTTCATCATCCTTGACGAACCGACTGCTGCACTCGATCCAATTTCAGAATACGAAGTCTATAGTAAATTTAATGAAATCGCAGGAACCAAAACCGCTATCTATATCAGTCACCGTCTTGCATCATGCCGCTTCTGCGACAAAATTGCTGTATTTCATGAAGGAGAAATCATTCAACTCGGAAGTCATGAAGAACTCCTTGCCGACAGCAGCGGAAAATATTATGAACTGTGGAATGCACAGGCGCAATATTATACAACGTAAAATTTCAAAAATGCCGCTTGCACAGATCTTTTTTGTCGGTGCAGGCGGCATTTCTTCTATTCCTGCATTTGCCAATATAGATAATCATCCCATGCTCTGTCACTCCATAGTTTCTTCATCACTCTACCTCAATCAACTCATGTTCTTGTGCTTTTCCCGCCTCAAACTGTGCAATACTTCGATCAATCATTGCAAGATATTCTGCATTTTTCGCAGCTTTTACCAATTGATTGTATTGCTCCAAGCTCATCAGTACAACATTTTTCTCCACTTTACGGGTTACACTGACTTAACCCAGCGGCAAGCCACTGGGGTTCCATTGACGGAGTTCTAGTGTCT
>ERZ1673737.670-NODE-670-length-39434-cov-36.918459_pt1 | contig 39434 bp, 37 predicted proteins | sample MGYA00580211_ERZ1673737 | MGnify/ENA primary metagenome ERZ1673737 (study PRJEB41218, sample SAMN15661789) | gut metagenome | host: Homo sapiens | place: Canada: London | collected 2015-08-20/2019-03-30 | study: EMG produced TPA metagenomics assembly of... | reverse complement strand
AAATGTCATGCCCCTGTTGACATGACATATAAGCGACTGCCTGTCGCACAAAAAACTGGTACACGAGGTACCAGTTATGCCTTTCTTTTTGCAGCTTCTTGTCTATTCTTTTGTGCTTTAATAACTTTCTGTCTTGAGAATTCTTCTCTGTCCTTTTCATCCAAGGCTTCTGTAATCATCTTTACAGTGGCTTCAAAACGAGGGATAGAGATGTTCTGTAATGCGTTAGCACGCTTTTGTGTCTTACGAATATTATTCGCTAGACGATATACAGAGTTTTCTACTTCTGCAAGCTTTACTGTCATTTCTTTTACATGATAGAAACAGATATAAGCATAGTCTACCTTAGAGTTCGCACGTTCAAAACCATAACCAACTCTTAATGGTGTTTTCTCATATTCAATCTTAGGTAATTCTACACCCATAACTGAACGATACTTAACACTAATACCTTCATCAATAGGTACACCTTCTACAACATCAGAAATAATACCTAAAGATTCATTTGCTTCACGTAATGCTGCATAAGCACGATCATAAGAATCTGTGATGTCATCACGAATTTCTTTTACATCATCAAGTAATGACATCATTTCTTTAATTAAGACATTTCTTTTCTTATCGAGCAGGTCGTAACCAAGTCTAGCAAGTTCAAGAGACTTCTTGGTTGCCATCAAATTCCCTTTAGTAGGGACAACCTGATTAGCCATTAGTTACAGCGTCTTTCAATTCTTTGATGACTACATCTTCGTGTAAATTAAATTCTTTGACTGCTTTTTCATGATCATAGAATTTATCTACAACAGCATTATCAATACGGTCCAATGTATTCTTTGGAAGAACTGATAATAGTAACCATCCAAGGTCTAGGGTTTCTTCGATAGATCTGTTTGTATCGAATCCCTGATTAAGGAAGTGCTGCTCGAAAAGACGACCAAATTCCATATATTTCTTATCAGCTTCTGATAATTCATCTTCACCGATAACTGATGTTAATGATTTAACATCCTGTACATGGGCATAACATGCAAATAACTGGTTGGCAACATCCTGGTGGTCAGCTCTTGTAAAGCCTTCACCGATACCATCCTTCATAAGTCTTGAAAGTGATGGAAGAACACCAACTGGTGGATAAATACCAGTCGCATTTAATTCAGGATCAAGAGTAATCTGTCCTTCTGTGATGTAACCAGTTAAGTCAGGAACTGGGTGTGTAATATCGTTGTTAGGCATTGTAAGGATTGGAATCTGTGTAACAGAACCCTTAGCGCCCTTTGCAATACCAGCTCTTTCGTATAATGAAGCAAGGTCAGAATAAAGATAACCTGGATAACCTTTACGACCTGGGATTTCACCTTTACTTGAAGAGAATTCACGTAATGCTTCACAATAAGAAGTAACATCGGTATAGATTACAAGAACATGCATATCATGCTCAAATGCTAGATATTCAGCAGCAGTTAATGCACAACGAGGTGTTAAGATACGTTCGATGATTGGGTCATTAGATAAGTTCATGAACATAACAACTCTCTGCATAACCCCTGCTTCTTCAAATGATCTTCTGAAGTAGTTAGCTACGTCATTAGTAACACCCATTGCAGCAAAGACAACAGCGAAGCCTTGTCCTGCTTCATCGGCAATTTTAGCCTGTTTTACAATCTGTACAGCTAACTGGTTATGAGGTAAACCAGAACCTGAGAAGATTGGTAGCTTCTGACCTCTAATTAGAGTCATTAGACAGTCAATAGAAGAAATACCTGTGTTGATATAGTTTCTTGGATATACACGAGAAACTGGGTTAAGAGGCTGACCGTTGATATCAGCACTCTTTTCAGCATAAATATCTCCTAGACCATCAATTGGTCTACCTGCACCAGAGAAGACACGACCAAGCATTTCCATTGATAATGGTAATTCCATTGGATGACCTAATAGTCTTGTCTTAGTATTCGCAAGTGATAAAGCGTTTGTTCCTTCAAATACCTGAACAACAACTCTTTCACCTTCAATTTCTACAATACGACCAGAACGTGTTGAACCATCTTTTAACTGTAGTTCAACCATTTCATCATAAGATGCATCTTTAACGTGATCTAATACGACGAGTGGTCCATTAATTTCACTTAAACCTACATATTGAAGTGCCATGTTACCCCTCCTTAGTCAATAGATGCACAAATTGCATCAATCTTCTTATAATAGTAATCAAATTTACTTAAATCATTATTAGGTACATCATATTTCATCTTAACAACTTCATCGAAGATACCTGTTTCAATGATTGTACGAATAGGTTTACCCTGAGCAACAACCTGCTGACAACGGTTATTTAAGTAAAGAATTACTTCCATCATCTTAAGCTGTTTTTCAAGTGGTACATAAGTATCATCTTTATGGAAAGCGTTCTGCTGTAAGTAACCTACACGAACTACTCTGGCTACTTCAATAACAAGCTTCTGATCATCTGGTAAAACGTCAGAACCCATTAACTGTACGATTTCCATTAATTTAGTTTCTTCTGCAAGAATAGAAGCTAATTCCTGTCTATCTCTCATGAATTTAGGATCAACATTCTTTGAATACCATCTTTCAAGATCTGGAATATATTCTGAATAAGATAAGTTCCAGTTGATAGCGAAATAGTGTCTTGCATAAGCTAATGCTTTATCAAGTGCCCAGAATGTACGTACGAAACGTTTAGTATTCTGAGTAACTGGTTCTGAGAAGTCAGAACCCTGTGGAGATACGGCACCGATGATTGTAACTGAACCATTTGTGTTATTTAAGTTCTCCATATAACCAGCTCTTTCATAGAACTGAGATAATCTAGAAGGTAAGTAAGCTGGGAAACCTTCTTCTGCTGGCATTTCTTCAAGACGACCAGAGATTTCTCTTAAGGCTTCAGCCCAACGAGATGTTGAGTCAGCCATGATAGCAACATGGTAACCCATGTCACGATAATATTCAGCAAGTGTTACACCTGTATAAATAGATGCTTCACGAGCAGCAACTGGCATGTTAGATGTATTCGCAATTAGGACAGTTCTGTCTACTAATGGCTTACCACTCTTAGGGTCAACGAGTTCACGGAATTCTTCAAGAACCTGAGTCATTTCGTTACCACGTTCACCACAACCTACATAGACGATAATATCGGCATCACACCATTTAGCAAGCTGATGCTGAGTCATTGTCTTACCAGTACCGAATCCTCCTGGGATTGCAGCTGTTCCACCTTTAGCGATAGGGAACAATGTATCGATAACACGCTGACCAGTAACTAGTGGCATACTGATAGGTAAACGTTTGTTGACTGGACGAGGTGTCTTGATTGGCCATTTCTGAGTTAATGTACATTCATGAGCTACACCTTCATCATCAGTGAAGACCATAACTACATCATTGATTGTATACTGACCATTTTCTTTTACTTCAGTAACTGTACCTGACATACCTGGCATAACCATACATCTATGTTCGATCATGTCTGTTTCAGGAATCTTGGCATATACAGTACCACCTTCAACATGGTCACCTACTTTAACAGTAAGAGTAACATCCCATAATTTCTTTGTATCTAGTGGTTCTACAGCACTACCTGTAGGAATGAAAGCACCACTTTCTTTTGCGATTTCTTCTAGTGGTCTTTCGATACCATCATAAATATTTCTTAAGATACCAGGACCAAGTGTTACAGAAATAGGCTGACCTGTTGGGAATACTGGTTCACCTGGTTTAAGACCTGTAGTTGTTTCATAAACCTGGATAGTAGTAAATTCTTTAGTAATAGAGATAACTTCACCCATTAATTTACTGTTACCTACATACACCATTTCAAGCATTGAAAAGGCATCTGTATCTTTTACTTTAACAACCGGGCCGTTGATTGAATAAATTAAATTTTCTTTCAACTTGTTTATCCCCCTTCTTTTATTTATTAATGATTAAACCAGAATGCTGGTTAAACCATTCTTTCTGATTCTTTAATGCGAATTCTAATGTTTCGTTATGAACAATAGAGCTTTCTGTGTTTTCAACAATTAAACCACCAATAGTGATATCTCCAGCTTTCACTTCAGCATCACCATAAGCAGCTTTTAAATCATCAGCAAGACCTAAGTCTTCTTCTTTTACATAAATAACTGAATGAGGCATATAATCACCTGCAAGCTTCTTAGCCTTGTTGACCATGAATTCTTTGTATTCAGGTGTTTTTGTAAATGCGACTAATTCTTCTCTCGCATTCTTGAAGATTGTAGCCACATACTCATCACGTTTATTAATAAGCTTTTTCTGTCTCTCAACATGGGATTCAGAAATTTCTGCAGCTGATTCTGACTGCATTTCATCTAATTCCTGTTTAAGTCTTAAATCTGCATCTTTCTTAGCTTCAGCACGCATAGAAGAATAAGCTTCTTCTTCCATCTTCTTTACTTCAGCCATGATTGCATCGACTTCTCTTTGAGACTGTTTTTCAATCTCATTCTTCATTGAGAGAAATACTTCTTGATTTTCTTCCATTGTATACTCTCCTATAGCTTAACGCCTATTGCCTCAGAGACATAACCATCGATGGCTTCACCAATCTTAGAGTGTCCATGACGGTCAGGAATCTCTGTAATAAGAGGCTTTGGCTGTTTTAATTTAATTTCTGAGATAATATCAGGACAAAGTTCAATTAACTTAGTAGTGACCAAGATAATTGCGATTTCAGGATCTCTCATCTTATTTTCAAGTAAGCTTAAGAAATCATGACGGGTATGAACAACTTTGCCTTCAATACCCACGAGTCTTAGACCAGTGAGGGTATCGATATTATCACTGATCAGAAAGAACTTCATAGTAATCTCCTATAGTGTGTTGATAATTAAGATTGAGATTAATAGACCATAGATGGCAACACCTTCACCTAAGGCAACGAAGATCAATGATTTACCGAAGTTTTCAGCATTTTCAGAGAATGCACCAATTGCAGCAGGAGCAGCAGCAGCTACGGCAATACCAGCACCAAGAGCAGATAAACCAGTTGCAAGAGCAGCACCAATGAAACCAAGACCCTGAGCGATAGAACCAGTCATCTTGTCAGCACCAGCAGCTAATACTGGGCTATTTGCATATGTAAGGAATAATACAAGTGCTACAGCACCAAAGAAACCACAGATATGAGTACCAAGACGCATTTTAGCGCTCTTAGCAGTAACTTTACCTTTGAATACATTTACTAGTGGTAAAGATAATAATACAACAATTAATGCAGGGATAATGAATGTTAAGATAGTAGTCATTTTTTCTTCCTCCGTTATTCTAGACTTTCTTTCATAGATACAAATGGTTTACCATTACCTTCATAGTAACGACTGAATAATTCATAGAATTCAAGACGTAATACCTGGATACCGACAATTAATCCTTCTAGACACATTACAAATGCGTTACCAATAATTAGAACGATAATATAACCGAATCCACCGACCATTTCAGCTAATGTGTAAACAACTAGCATCATACCAGCGTGTGATAAGACGAAACCGCCGACACGTAGGAATGACATAGTGTTGGCAACAAATGTCAACAATACTTCGATCATTTCGAAGAATGATTCAGTAAAGAAGTTACCAAATCCATGTGGGAACATCTTCTTACCTTCAAGTTTGTAAGTAAGAGGTTCTTTTAAGAAGATCATTACAAGTGGGGCAATGATAAAGATTGCAACATAGATACCCATTGGGATATTTAAGCCAAGGTTTAATAACATATTCATTGCGAGTACTAATACTGCAACATAAAATATTAAACCAGCGACACCATTTTGAGAGAATAGTAATTCTCCCCAATGTTTCTTCTTCAAATTTAAATAGATATTGAATAGGATTGAGATGATGATTAAACATACACCTACACCAATTGCAACACCTAATAGCGTCATAGTATTTTCAGATGCCATTGGTGCAAAGAATGGAACGAGGATTTTTTCTGATCCAAATACTGAGCCAAAGATTACACCGAATATTGCAGATGAAATACCAATACGCATACCTACTTCACCAAGTTTCATGCCTTTTAATTTATAAGCAAGGAAACCAATGATTGAAAGCAGGATACCTTGACCAACATCGGCGAACATCATACCGAATAAGAATGTATATGTTACCGCAACGAAATTTGTTGGGTCAAAGTCTGTATAAGATGGAACACCATACATTTCAACGAACATCTTGAATGGTCTTGAGAACCAGTTGTTCTTGAGTTTTGTAGGTGGATAAAGTCTTGAATCTCCCATTGCTGGTTTGATTTCAACATGCACCTTGTCCATCTGTTCAAGTTCTTCTTTTAAAGAGTGTGCATAATGTTTATCACAGAAACCATAGATAGCAGCATTGTTTCCAAATACTACGACATATCTCTGTGCTTCACTTGTCTTATTAAGTTCCTGACATGAAGCATAAATGATTGATAAATCTTTTTCTTTTTTACTGAATAAATCTTTTAATTTACCATCATATTTCTTGATAGAGGCTTCTGCAGTTGCATTCTCTTCTTCAATAATTTCTAATGATTCACCTGGAGTTCCATGAAGGAATTCAGGAATATGAATACGTTCAAAGAATAATGAAGAGAATATGTTATCTATTTCAGGAGCGTTAGAAGGAGATGTTATATAGAAACAATAACATGTCTTTGCATCCTGATAAATTGATTTAAATAAGAATTCCTGTGAATCATAATAAGATAACTTATCAAGGTTCATTGTAGGTAACTTACCAAATCTAACCTGAATATATTCGCTTGAGAAAAGGTCATCGAAGTCCATATCGAGATCCTTCATATATTTCAAGTACTTCTTGGCCTGATTGTTTTCATCAATCATAACCTGTAATTCATTTTTAACACGTGAGATTTTGTTTGCTTCATCAAGACATTCGCAGAAGTAATCATCTGCTTCTACAATATTGATGATCTGAGGCTTTTCTGATGTATTGATATGAATACCATACTTTTCAGCTGCTTCATCCATACGTCCTAATAAATCAGCATAAGGATTATCCTTATTCATGACCTTAAGACCTCTTACTGAATCCACAAACTTTGATGCTGGCTCTGGATGAAATTTTTCTGAATCAACAAGCTTAGATAATACTTCATCACTCATTGTTTCAGGGAATTCTATCTCAACGAGCTGCAATTTTGAGATAGCCATAGTATCCTCCCTTCTATTGTTTCTTATCGAGCGCTTTCTTAATGAAGTTCAATACAATGCCTAATACAAGTACAACAACTAATGGTAAATAAGAGACATGCCAAGTTGTATCTACAGCAATTGCAACATAAGCAGCTACTGCAAGTCCCATGACGATGCCAACGACACCCTTGATAGAGAATACCTTATTAATCATTGATTGTTCGTTATAGATAGCTTTTACTTTACCAATGCAGAACTGTCCTACAATAAGTAAGAGAATCGCATTAATGAAGCGCTGATAACTAAATGCATCTGCAACAGGGATTACTGATGGATAAAGATGAATACTGTAGAAAGCATCACCATAAATTAAACCTCCCACAAAAGATGCAATACCAAGAACAGTAATCATCTTTCCTGAAGTTTTCTTTCTCATAAGTAATCCAAGTAATACAAGCACAACACCTAAACCAATATCACCTAGCATTAATGCAAATACTAAGATGAATAGTACTGCAGTGGCTAAAGTAGTATCCACATGATCACTCTGTTTAACTTTAGAGATCGCTTCAAATGGTTTAGCCCATGGATAGTTATTAGTAAGTGTTGGTGCAATAATCTGCTGATCACCATAAATATTCGCAGGTAAGTCCTGATATTCTACGTTGTACTTTTCAAAAGCCTTCTTAATGTCTTTAGCGACTCTTACAGGTACAAATCCATAAATAGCATATTTAGATTGATAATCAACAACAAATACTTTGAATTCTTCAATTCTAGCAGCAAAAGTAAGATCAGCAAACATCTTTAATAATTCTTCTTCATGTGCATCTCTAATACCTTCTAAACGGCTGTCTGCTTTACGAATAGAAGCATTCATACTTTCAATTTCTTCTAGTAATTCCTTCTTTGCGTCTTCCATTCTACCATGAACAAAATCAGGAATTTCAATTTCTTCAAAGCCAACTGACTGGAAGATGTTATCTACCTTTAAGATAGCAGCCTTAGTTGTCATATAGAGACAATAAACACTTTTAGCATCTTCACCAAGATTTAAGAACATAATTGACTGTCCTCTATAGTAGTCAAGTTTGTCTTTGTTTCTTCTAGGAATACGGCCAAATCTTGCTTCCATATATTCGCATTCTTTAACCTCATCCATATTTAATTCTGTATTAGAAAGACCTTCTAGTATTTCATAAGCAGCCTGGTTCTGTCCACGTTCAGTCACAAATTCTTCTTTAATATCAAGATATTTCTTTGCTTCTTTTGTCACATCATCGAGTGCCTTACGATAATCTTCTTTTGCGAAATGAATAGATCCTTCTTTTACACTTGATGTATCAAGCTTTACACGTTCAGCAAGCTCTTTTAATTCATCAAGCATGTTCTTATAATCCTCATCAGGTGCCATTGTAAATACATCTTTTACGTTATTTACAATCTTTGTTGCTGGCTGAGGATAAAAATACTTTGTTTCTTTTAACTGACATAGAACCTCTTTTAAGTATTTCTTATCAAAGGTCATATCCAGCAATTCCATTTCTTCTATTGCCATGTTATTCCCCCTAGTAGATAAGCAGCTGGGCTATTTTTTCAGCCTCTTCACCATATCTTAAGCCTTCAATGATATGTTTTAGATTTTCAACTTCGTTTTCGAATACAATCAGATATGTCATATAAACCATGGCAGCATCTGTAGTAAATCTCATATATCTCTTTGCAAGATTATATTTGATTTTATCTGTATAGTATTCAATATAAACGAATTCCTGATCATCCACATATAACTTGTAAGGTGATGAAGCAAGCTTCTTTAAGAACTCCTCTGCATCTTTTGTTTCAATCAGTTCATTCATTACTGATTGTGGAATACGTGAGTAATCCAAGATCAGCTGTTTCTTGATTTGTTCAGGCTTAGAATTAAAGAATCGTTTAAATCTATAGATCTTCGTAATATTTTCTAACTCAATCTGAGTATAGATCATAGTAAGTAGATCCTTCTGTTTTTTACCTTTAAATGTAGATTTCACTGTTTCAACGAATAACTTATAGTAAGCACGCTTGAAATCAAGTTCCATCATGTTTGTATCGATTTTCTCATCATCTACAGGCATATATTTCTGTAATATATGGTAATAACGTGTTTTTTCCATATATCTTAATAATGATGGGTAATCTTCAATACTTAATAAGCCATAAAGATCAAACGTTGAATAACGAGGTAGGTATGAAGGTATATCTAATTCAGAATTCAATGTCTCATCACTATTGAATAAACGTACTTTACTCAATAGCACAGCTATTTCACGTCTAATAATACCTAACTGATAAAACTTCTGGTCACCCTTAGGTGCATAATGAATCAATCTAATAGCACGTAAGAATTCTTCTTCATCAAGAAGTGATTCTAACTGTCCTCTATGAATACTTGTTTCTTTCAAGCCTTCAAGAATAGGACCATAAGCTGTTTCACTCTTTAAGTAACTGACAACATCGTTGACAGTTCTTTTCTTTAGAAGTTCATCATAGCTTTCAGGAGTGAGATGTTTACCATACATAGATCTTGCTTTTGCAAGAACTGCATTAGATGAAAAACTCATAATCTCACCTCTAAACTTCTTTACATCTGTCTACGATAGATGCAACCCACTCCTCCTTGTGGGCTTCATAAAGGCTGGTGATCTTCTCAACAGAAGAATTATAATCCTCTTCATTCTTCTTCTTTGTTGCGTCAATTCTTTCCTGTAACTCTTTCTTCTTTGCATCAAGTGTAACCTGATACTCTTTAACGAAAGAATCGTAGATTTCCTTCTTCTTACTGTTCATATCTGCAGTTGTATCCTGTCTCTTCTTTTTGGCATCTTTTACAGCCTGAGCACATCTGTGGTCTACAGCTATGATATCAAGAATCATTTTATCCAATCCACATACCTCCTTCTTTTTGATTCTATAGGATAATACTCCTAAAAATTTTAAAATTCAACCAAAAACAATTCATCGTGATAAAAAAGCGTCATCTATATCAAACAGACATATTCAGACATATCAAATGTATATGTATCTTGGTTGATGAATCCATTATACTCTTAATTTTGTAAAGCGTTAACATATTTTTTGTGAAATAACGAACATAATGGATATCTTTTTTAGGAAATAGGCAATATGACCATAAGTCATTTATTTCACACCTATTTTCTGCATTAGTTATACACCTATCGTTTGAATGCAACAATAAACAAATATCCACCTTTGTTTAATGTAAGCGTTTTATGTCACTTTACTATGGCTTTTTTTATCTATTTTCCTTATTCTTATATATATAGGAGAGAAAAAGATGAAAATTTTGGCGAGTGATTTTGATAATACATTATTTTTTAGTGATGGTGTACACAAGGAAGATGTAGAAGCGATTCGTACATTCCAGAAACAGGGAAATCTATTTGGATTATGTACAGGTAGACAGTTAGAAGGAATTAAATATCCTTTTGGTGGAAATAGAGAGCATCCATTAACTGATATAGACTTTGATTTCTATATTACTTTAAGTGGTGGTGTGATTTTTAATAAGAAAGAAGAAGTTATTTTTGAAAAAGATATTCCTATGAATATAGTAAGAGAAATATCAAAAGCGATTCCTGTACATATGTCTATTGTATATAAGGATGAGATTTATATGTATCGTCCAGAAGATAAAAGCTGGGGAACTACTATTGATTCTTTGGATGAACTTACATTTAATGATTCAGATGCATTCTCATTTCATTTTCCTGAAGGGGATATAGAGGATGCGAAAAACGCTATGGATTATATTAATGAACATTATAGTGATACATGTGCGGCATTCCAGAATAAGAATCATGTAGATGTATGTGGTGTAGGATGTTCTAAGGGAACAGGAATTAATCATGTTGTCGATTACTTTAATATTAATGAGAATGATGTCTATGGTATAGGAGATTCATGGAATGATCTTCCTTTATTAGATAGTGTCAAACATGGTTATACATTTACTTATGCCCCAAATGAACTTAAAGATAAAGCTGAAAGGGTTGTAGGAAGCTTAAGTGAAGCTATTCAGGATATCTTAAAAGAGGATTAATTCCTCTTTTTTTGTTTAATTTCTAAATATTCCAATATTTATCGCATATTATACAAATTTTAACTTATAGATAATTGACAGCATTATATGAATATGGTAAATTTTATACAATTCTAATACTATTGGGGAGGAATTTTAAATGATTATTGGTGTTATTGGTCTAGGAACTGTTGGTTTCGGAACTGTAGATATTCTTACAAAAGAAAAAGAAAGACTCGAAAAAACAATTGGGGAAGAAGTAGTCGTTAAGTACGGTTGTGCACTTGAGGATGTAAACCTTCCTGATGGTATTATTTATACACAGGATTATCATGAAGTCATCAATGATGAAGATGTGGATGTTGTAGTAGAACTTATTGGTGGTACAACTATCGCAAAGAAAATCATCTTAGATGCTTTAAATAAGAAGAAACATGTAGTAACTGCAAATAAAGCTCTTATTGCTCATGATGCGAAAGAACTCTTTACTGCTGCAAGAGAAAATGGTGTCAACCTTTATTATGAAGCAAGTGTTGGTGGAGGTATTCCAGTTGTTGTGCCTGCTAAAGAAGATTTAGTAGCAAACAATATTAATAAGATTGAAGGTATCTTAAATGGTACAACTAACTTTATTCTTACACTAATGGAAAGAGATAATCTTGATTTTGAGGAAGCATTAAAGATTGCTCAGAATCTTGGTTATGTAGAAGCCAATGCTGCACTAGATTTAGATGGTTATGATGCAGCACATAAAATCTATATTCTTACTATGAATGCTTTTGGTACATTCTTTGATTTTGATAAGATCAAATGTACTGGTATTCGTAATGTCACTAAGAAAGATATGGATTATGCAAAGAAGCTTGGTTATAGAATTAAGTTGATTGCGATGAGTAAAAAACTAGAAAATGGTTTAGGTATTGATGTATCTCCTACTCTTGTTCCAATGAGTGAAATTGTAGGTAATGTCATGGATGCTTATAATGTAGTAGAAATTACATGTGATTATCTAGAAAACGTATTATTCTATGGTAAGGGTGCAGGACGTTATGTCACTGCAAGTGCTGTAGTGGCTGATATTATTAAGACAGCTAAGAAAGATGTATGGACACATGATTATGATTATACTGAAAACGTCTATCCTATTACATCTTCTAAGTATTATGTAAGAAGTGAACAGCCACTCAATTTAAATTATGATGAATACTATTCATTTGGTGAAGATCATATTTATATTACTGATAAAGTAGAACTTAAAGATTTAGAAGACGCTTTAAAGGATACTTCAGCAACATATTTCAAAGTAAGAAGCTAAAAGGTGGGATTTAACCCACCCAATGGCATCAACTTAAGGATTTAAACATCCAAAAAGTGACATGATGACCTCCCAGTAGACAGTGCAAATAATCAAAAGCACTATTTGCTGAGGAGGTTTTCTTATGGGAAGAAAAAGCAAGTTTTCCAAAAAACAAAAAATTGAAATATGCAGAAGGTACTTAGATAGCAGTGCATCAGTTATTAGTCTAGCTGAAGAAATAAATGTATCTTGTTTAGCGTCACTTTATTTAGTGTTAAAAGGTATATAATTATTCAAATTAAATGAAAAACTTGTTTTGACGAGGGTATCCCTTTTACCATACATCGTTCAAAAGTCGCTATTTGTCGCTTCCGTGTAACGAAAAGCGCCGTATTTCTACGACGCTTTTGTCTTGCTCGGAAAATCGAGCCATAGAACTCTATTCAATTATCTGTTGTACTTTTTCTTTCTGCTGACAACCGTTGTAGTAATGGCTGCACCGCTGACAAACAGCAAGGCAATCCACACTGCAAGGTTGCTTGTATCGCCGGTCTGTAGACTCTTATCGGATGTTCCCGGTTTAGTACTGGCAGGCTTTTTCTCAAGAGCAGAAATGGCATCTTCGATAGCCTTTGCCATCTTGTCTACTTCAGATTGCTCCGTAATATTTTTACCACGGACAACAGCATTGACAGCAGCTTCCACACTAGAGAAATCCTTGTAGTCATTCTTGTTCAAAGCATTTGCTTTTGTAATGGCTGCATCTACCTTAGTATAATCAGCGTCCTTGTATTGCAGTGCAGCAATGGCATCTTCAATAGCCTTCGCCATTGCATCAACTTCGCTCTGTTCAGTGATATTCTTGTCACGGACAACAGCCTTCACGGCAGCTTCCACATTAGAGAAATCCTTGTAGTCATCCTTCTTCAAAGCATTTGCTTTGGCAATGGCTGCATCAACCTTAGTGTAGTCGGCCGGTAAATAAGTCATTGCAATGGTCTGCATATGAGTTGCTGTATCAGCCGTAATCGTAATATTGTGATTGAAAACCTCGCAATTATCTGCAATGACTTCGACAGTATAAGTACCCGCTTCCAAATCAACAGGGTTTGCTACTTCCTGACCATCCACTTTAATGACTACATTCGCCAAATCAGCAGGTGTTACGACAAAAGAAACTCTATGCTTAGGTGCAGGCAAAAGAGGCGTTCCATTAGAATTAAATAGATAATTGCCACCAGCAGCAGTAAGCTCATTAAAGAAATCCTTAGTTTTCATATATTCAAGGGTCTTTGCTGTACCTGCTTCCGTATACTTACTACAAGCAGTAACATTATCAGTTTCCACAAAATAGTTATTTTCAAAAACAGGTGTATTAGAAGAAACGCCACCTACAATACCGCCTAAACGCTTATAAGGTGTAGTGGCAGTATAATGAGATAGATCTACTTCACCAGCGAAATAACAATGTCTTATTTCTGTTCCTGAACCAACTGTACCTGCAATCCCGCCGAAATCCGTAGTTCCCTTACCAAGAGGAACTATTTTCCCAGAGGAATAACAATTTATGACCTTTGAGTTCTGAATCAACTGTCCAACAATTCCGCCAGAAGAAGGTGTCCAAGAAGTCATATCGCCCGTATTGGCACAATACTGTATGATACTGTTTTCAGCAAGGCCTGCAATACCTCCCATCCAAAATTGGGAAGTGTCCTTCATTACTGAAAAATCACCCTTGTTTTGACAGTACTCAATCGTACTATTTATTGCATATCCACACATAGCCACAGTACCGTTAATATATTTATCTGTATCTGTGAATGATACATCTGAAATGCAATCAAAAATTTTGCTATCTGCTGCAACGCCCGCAACTGATCCAAAAAAGACGGGGTCAGAATTAGACACATCAAGTTTTCCCTGAATTGTCAAACTAGAAATTTCAGCACCATAAACCTCGCTGAAAAATCCAAAAGATGGGTACTCTGTCTTTCCATAGTTTTCGGAAAAATCTAAGTTAGAAATCGTATGTCCATTTCCGTAGAATTTGCCGCTGAAATAATGTTGAAGAGTTCCATCAGCAGCAAACATGCTACCAATTGGTGTCCACGCAACACCTGTTAAATCCAAATCTGCATCAAGAGATACAACCGCATCTGTTTTATCGTCATATTCGCCGTTGTCAACAGCTTTTGCAAATTGCAAAAGCTCATCTACTGTCGTGATTGAGATTTTGATGCTTTGCTCGTTATCTGCAAACGCTGTTATCGGAGCAAATGCCATCACAAGGCACAACGTAAGCAGAAAGCTTAAAAGTTTCTTCTTCATTTTCATTCCTCCAAAATAATTTTATCCGCTATTTTCTTCATCCGGCAGCGAACAAACCGGAAAAGATTGATTTGCCGGTCGTAGTTAGGACTTCAATATCAAATACCATACTTCTAGTAAACGCAAAAATCAAAATTAGATATTTTTCTTTCCTTTATTATTTTTTTAGAGCTCTAACAAATATGTAACCGCCTTCATTCTTGGCTATATTATACCATGTTTATATCGTTATTTACAGATTATCTACTTTTTATTCTTAACTACATTCTGGCAAATATACACTTATAGTAGGATAATAAGCAATAAAAAAGGAGCCAACTTCTTAGGTTAACTCCATTGGGCGGAATTTTAATACCCCGCCCTTTTTATTATGTTGATATTCTCTTTTCCATATAAATAGAATGATATAAGAATAAGAAGTGTAGAGATAATAGTAAGAATAATAGAAAGAATATAAGAAATATTATAGAAAATAATATGTATAATGATCGTAACATCTAACATGAGTGTCGCTATTTTTCCATGCCACTCAGCTCCATGTACTTCCCCTGTCATCTTAATCACAGTCATACCAATACATGTCATAAAGAGTTCTTTAATCACAATACAAATAAAGGGAATTATAAGCCATCTAAAGCGTGTTACTAAACATAAGAGTACGACTGCCTGTGTGGCTTTATCTGCCACAGGATCAAGTATTTTACCTAGATCACTCATCATATGAAATGTACGGGCAATATAACCATCAAGTAAATCAGTTATTCCTGATACAAGTAGTAATACTCCCGTTAACACATAATCCTTTTGATTCATATACGTATACACAATGACCGGCAACAGTAATAATCTGAACATAGATAATATATTAGGTATTGTGAAGATATTCTTATTTCTCATACAATCACTTCCTTATTATTAATAGTAAAGCGTATTGTGTTAATTATCAATCATAATAATGTAAAAGAGGCAGTTGCCTGCCTCAATGTGTGTTATTTAAGTGTTACATATTTGAATACGTATGGCGTACTTACTGTATTATGAACTAATCCCTTAACGTTCTTAGCCTGTAATGCAGCTGTACCAGTTTGAACAACTGGTATATTTGGCATATCGTCCATCATTACTTTTTCAGCTTCAAGCAATTCATTCCAACGTTTATTTACGTCAGTTTCATTCTGAGCCTGTTTTAATAATGAGTTGTACTGCGCATTTTCCCATTTACCATAGTTGTTTGAGTTACTGCTTGCAAGAACGTTTAAGAAAGTAGTTGGATCAGCATAGTCTGGAGCCCAACGAGTGCAGGCAATCTGGAAGTTACCACTTGCTTCTCTGTTATAGATTCTGTCTTTCTTAACAGTAGCTACCATGTTAACTTTTAAGCCCTTTAACTTAGTAAATGAACCCTGTAAGTATTCTGCAAAAGTATCCATTGGAGATTCATCAGTACCATATAATAAATCAACTGTGATTGTATCAGTACCTAATTCTTTCTTAGCAGCATCTAAGTATTCCTGTGCTTTCTTTACATCATAGTCTACATATTTACCAGATTCTTCACGGAAATCCTTACCTGAAGGACTCTTACATAACTGAGCTGGTACAAAACCAGTAGCTGGCTGTGAACCATCTTTTAAGATGTTATCACATAAATCTTTTCTATTGATTGCATAAGATAATGCATGTCTTAAGTTTTTGTTTGCAGTAGTATCTGCCTTGAAGTTACAGATTAAGTAAGCAAGATATCCTTCTCTGATAGCCTTGAAAGTATCTTTACCTTTATACTTATCTACTAATGTAGAATTGATTGTAGCATAATCAACTTTACCATTATCGAAGTTCTGAGCAGCAGTCTTAGGATCCTGTACTAAGTACATTTCTAAGTTCTTAGTCTTAACAGACTTTGCATCATAGTACTTATCATTCTTAGTGAATGTAGCCTTGTTACCCTTGATCCACTTAGTCATCTTATAAGCACCATTACCTAAAATATATTCAGGCTTAGTTGCATAGTTCTTACCACATTTTTCAACGAACTTCTGGTTCTGTGGGAAATAACATGGGAATGACATTAAACCTACAAAATATGGAACATTCTTTTCAAGATCAACGACAACAGTCTTGTCATCAGTTGCTTTAATACCAAGTGTGTTTAACTGTTCATCAGTTGCAGTAGTACCTAAATCAATTAAAGAATCAGCATTCTTAATTGAAGCACCTTCGCTACCTAACATATAAGCGTAGTTACCTGCATTCTTGATGATTCTGTGCCATGAGTATACGAAGTCCTGCGCAGTAACATCATCACCATTAGCCCATTTAGCATCTCTTAAATGGAAAGTATAAGTTAATCCATTGTTGCTTACATCCCAGCTCTTAGCGATACCAGGGATTGTGTTGCCCTTCACATCAACAGTTGTTAAACCGTCTGTGATGGCAGTGATTGCATTGAAAGACATTGCATCATCAACGACTGTGCTATCCATACCAACGATATCTGTATCATTCGCAAATCTGAATGTATCAGTATCTGTCTTAGAACCACAGCCAGCAAGCATACCTGCAGCAGTAGTTAATGCAAGCAATACCTTTACTGTTTTACCTGTTTTCATTAATTTTCCCTCCAAAATTTATTATTAATGTTAACAGTTATGTAGTTTACGCTTTACATCAGATGTAGTCAATTGTTTTGTACATTTTCTTTGTAAATATATTAAAATTTCATTACATTTTAGTGATATCGGAAATATTGTAAATGTTTAATCAAAACACAAAAAAGGAGACGGCATTTCTGCTATCTCCTAGGCCACTCTGTTTTGACACAAAGTAGAGGTTATTTTAATTTAACATATTTGAAAGTATATGGAGTTCCTACTGGTACCACTACTAATCCTTTTACGTTCTTAGCCTTTAATGCTGCAGAACCTTTTTCGAATACTGGGATATAAGCCATATCTTCCATCATAACTTTTTCAGCCTGGATCATTAAATCCCAACGCTTAGTTAAATCTGATTCTTTTTGGATCTGTTCCATTAATGCATCATACTTAGCACTAGTATATTTACCATAGTTGTTTGAGTTATCAGTTGTAGCTAAGTTTAAGTAAGTTGTTGGATCTGCGTAGTCTGGTCCCCAACGAGTACATACTACCTGGAAGTTACCATTTGCTTCTCTGTTGTAGATTCTGTCTTTCTTAACAGTTGCAACCATGTTTACCTTTAAGCCTTTTAACTTAGAGAATGAACCCTGTAAGTATTCAGCCATAGTATCCATTGGTGATTCATCAGTACCATATAATAAATCAATAGTGATTGTATCAGTACCTAATTCTTTTTTAGCTGCATCTAAATATTCCTGAGCTTTCTTCTGATCATAGCTTACATATTTATCTGCATCATCACGGAAATCTTTACCAGCTGGGCTCTTAGATAACTGAGATGGGACGAAACCAGTTGCAGCCATAGAACCATCTTTTAATACGTTTTCACATAAATCTTTTCTATTGATTGCATAAGCTAAAGCTTCTCTTACGTTCTTGTTAGCAATAGTGTTGTTCTTGAAGTTTAACTGTAAGTAGAATAAGTAACCTTCATTGAAAGTAGTGAATGTATCTTTACCTTTATACTTATCTACTAATGTAGAGTTGATTGTTGCATAGTCAACTTTACCATTATCGAAATTCTGAGCAGCAGTCTTAGGATCCTGTACTAAGTACATTTCAAGATTCTTAGTTGCTACTGTTTTAGCATCATAGTACTTATCGTTCTTAGTGAATGTTGCTTTGTTACCCTTAACCCACTTAGTCATCTTATAAGCACCATTTGATAATGTATATTCTGGCTTAGTACCATAGTTCTTACCACATTTTTCAACGAACTTTTCATTCTGTGGGAAGTAGCATGGGAATGCCATTAAGTCTGTGAAATATGGAACTTTGTTTTCAAGTTCTACTACTAAAGTCTTATCATCCTTAGCTGTAACACCAAGAGTAGCCATCTGTTCGTCAGTTGCATTAGCACCTAATTCCATAAGGGCATCTGCATTCTTAACTGATGCACCTCCGCTACCTAACATATAAGCATAGTTACCAGCATCTTTGATGATCTTACGCCAAGAATAAACGAAGTCATTTGCAGTAACCTTATCACCATTTGTCCATTTTGCATCTCTTAAGTGGAATGTATAAGTCTTACCATCATCACTTACATCCCAACTCTTAGCAATTGCAGGTGCAGTCTTACCTTTTTCATTAACGGCTGTTAAACCATCTGTAATAGCATGAATTGCGTTGAATGACATACCATCATCAACTACTGTAGAATCCATACCCTGGATATCTAATTCACTTGCAAATCTGAATGTATCAGTATCTGTCTTAGAACCACAGCCAGCTAACATTCCTGCAGCAGTTGCAGCGGTAAGCAATACTTTTACTGTTTTACCTGTTTTCATATATTCTCCTCCTGTAGTATTTTGTTTTCTACTATGGTGATAAGTTTAGTCTAAAAATTGTATACTGTCAACATAATTTCACATAAATTTTTGTTTTTTAGTGACATTTATTATTTTTATTACTGTATTTACTAAATTTCAAACAAGTGTATCTATTTTTTTGGTAACTTTTTATCACTTTAATAATAGATTGTGCTAAATTTTGTACAATATTTTAAATTGTAAAGGACGTATATACAAAAAATGAACAATACAATCCTGTATTGTTCACTTTATGTGTTTTCTATTTTTTTAACTTATTTTGATAGTCCTGCAGGGCATCTGTAGCATAGGATCTTGCATTAGATTCATTGATCTGATTGTAGTATTTTGCCTTATTTGTGACCTTTGTAGAGAATTCTTTCTTATAAGTGGCAATGATACGATAGTCAAACAACTTACTATAATCACTGCTCATTGTGTCATAAGATTCTACAAGGGCATATTCATAAGCATGATATGTACTATGAAGCAATGCCTCTAGTAGAGTTGTAGAAGATGCATGATCTAATTGACTGATATCAAAAGTAATTTCTTTTGATTTATTATTATACTGACAATAAACATGTGTTAAGTGACTTCCAGCCCCTACTTTGATTCTTGCAGATATACCGAGATAGTCTCTTTCGTTATTACATATAGTCTGTAATGTATTGAGCTTCTCTTTACGTGTGAGTTTAGACCAGTTATGTAAGCTTTCAAGTGATTTTTCATCATATTTTCTCATATAGACATCTGTATTATTTGTAATCTTTGTAGATGATTGAATGATAGAAGAACCAAATAAAGTAAAACTTAATACAATGACAAGTGATAAAAGAGAAGCTAAACCAATCACAAGCTGTGATTTTTCTAATAATGAGTTATAGTTTCTTCTTTTTACTTTATAGAAGTAAAATCCTACATAAACTAGATCAAGACCAATAAGTAATACCCATACTATTCCTAGGGGTATAGGAAGAAGTAACATATAGGCAAGTGTTGTATAGATGCCAAAAGGTATGAGTACGTTTGTCGCAATGCTTAAGTAGTTTCTTCTTTCATCCTTTTCAAAGTAGATGAGTCCAAAGCTAAGTACTGTGAGCAAGAATAATACAAGCTTAGATTGTAGCAATGAACAGCCCGGAATTACTTTAAAGATAAATAAACAGAATATAATAAGAGTAACACAATATGCAATGACTGCCCTAATAATGAAATCTTTAAGTGTAAATGTATTATGTTGTTTCATAACTTCCCCTCCTAATATTAATTTTATCGTAAATACAAGTGAAAAAGAAGGCCAAAAGAAAAAGCCAGAGAACTGGCTTAGACATTCGTGAGTTTTTTCTTTTTTACAACTAAATAGGCAATCACAATGGATGCAGAAGTCACTGCCCAGCTGATTGGGTAGACAACTAACACTGACTGGAATGTATGGATTCTTGCGAAGGCAATAAAGATCCAGGCAAGTCTTAATGCACATGTGAAGATGATACAGAGTACTGTAGAGATCATTGGATTTCCTAGTCCTCTGAGTGCACCTGACATGATTTCTATAGTCATATTGAGTACTTCAAATGTGACTACAATAGAAATACGGATACAGGCTATTTTCACAATGGCAGGATCTGATGTAAAGATTCCTGCTAGGACTGGTGAGAATGATACGAAGAGTGCACTGATAGCACCTGTAAAAAGTGCACCAAGTAACATACACCATCTAATAGACTGGATACATCTTTTATAGTTCTTTGCGCCATAGTTTTGTGATGTAAAGGTAATAGCTGCCTGAGCAAATCCTGTAACTAAGAAATAAGAATACATTTCAAAGTTCAAGGCAACCGTAGAAGCTGCAACAATATCAGCACCTAAGCTATTGATTGCGGATTGAATGATGATATTAGAAATATTGAACAACATTCCTTGTATTGCAGCAGGAATACCTATAATAAGTATTTCTTTTGTATAGACCCATTCCATCTTCATATTGTCTAATCTAACCTGCAAAGCGCCTTCTTCTTTATAAAGAATCCTAAACAACAATAAAGAACTTGTCGCATCAGCAATCGTAGTAGCTAAGGCTACACCAGCGACATCTAACTTAAACACAATAACAAATACTAAGTTCAATACAACATTAATAGTACCTGAAATAATTAAACAGTAGAGTGGTCTTTTGGTATCTCCACCTGCTCTTAGTATGGCAGATTCAAAGTTATAGATGGTTAAAAAGAACATCCCTATGAAACATACTCTTAAGTAGAGTACTGCAAGAGGTAGTACTTCTGTTGGTGTGGACATAAGTTCTAGTAGTGGACGGGCAATGATTTCTCCAATAATAGAAACAATAAAACCAGTGATAATAGATAATACAAGTGCTGTATGTATGGCCTGATTAGCTCTATCTTCTCTTTGTGCTCCTAAAAAACGTGAAATAATCACATTAGCTCCTACTGAGAAACCTACAAAGATTGTGATAAATAGATTAGTAATTGGGGCAGTACTCCCTACTGCCGCTAGTGAATGACTTCCTGAAAACTGTCCTACAGTCGCTACATCACAGGAGTTGAATAACTGCTGAATAATACTTGTAGCTGCCAAAGGTAATGCGAATGCAAGGATCTTATCCCATAATGATCCTTCTAATGGATTAATTCTTTTAGCCATAATTTCCCCCTTCTTGCCTATTCTATCTTTAAAGCACGCTTTAAGGTCAATACTTTTCCTACTAGAATACTATACTTATTTATTTTTTATGATGCATTATTTCACAATTAGAAATTATTTTCCTATATAATTAATATGAAAGGAGGTTTCTACTATGAAGAAACTATTTACATTATTATTATCGTGTATGGTAGTGTTTGGTTTAAGTGCATGTACCAACAATAATAAGGATACAGGACAGAGTAATCCTACTAAACAAACTGATACACCAACACAAACAGAACAATCAATTGATGAAGCATTCTATAAGGATTTTAAAACAGCATTAGAAGAAAGATGGAAAATAGAAGAAAATGATGCAGAACTCACTACAGAAATCTATACTCGTTATGTAGATACTGAACTTAAATATCTAAGCAAGTATGAACATAAAGAAGATTCATTTAATAATCATGAAATTGGTGAAGCAGCTGAAGATTATGTAGAAGCCTTAGTTGAAGGTAAACAGATGGCTTATCTCATCGATAAGGATTATACTAAATGGCACCAGGAGTATGAGGATGAAGTATTCGAAGAAAGTACTGAAGCTATTTATAAGTTGAACGCTATAAAGAAGATTACTTTTGAAAACGAAGAAAACCAGAAGAAGTTTGATCGTCTTGTGAAATATGGCGAAGAATATAATAAGAGGGATGACTAATGGATAATATTGTCGTATTGAATGATAATGATGGAAATGAATTAGAGTTTGAATATCTTGATTTAATTGAACATAATGAAGAAACATATGTTGTATTATTACCAGCAGACGAAGAAGCAGATGAGGTAGTGATATTAAGATGTGAAGAATCAGATGATGATTCTGATGAAGAAAACTATCGTTCAGTAGATGATGAAGCACTACTTAATGAACTGTTTGAAATCTTTAAAGAAAAGAATGCAGATAAGTTTGATTTTGATTAAGAACGAGGGGCACCTGGTGCCCCTTTATTGTGATTCTAATTTTAATAACGCTTCTTTTCTATCAATACCACCTGCATAACCTGTTAAGCTTCCATTACTGCCTAATACTCTATGACAAGGCACTATGATACTAATTCTATTATGTCCTACTGCTCCGCCTACTGCCTGTGCAGAGAACCTTTTAACACCTCTTCTTTGTGCTAATATATTTGCAATTTCTCCATAAGTCATTGTATGGCCATAAGGAATATCACATAGAATTTCCCATACTTCTTTTTGGAAGTCTGTACCTATGAAATGAAGAGGAAAATCAATAGGTGGCTGTTCTTGTTTAAAATAGAAATCAAGCCATTTTTTTACTTTTAGAATAAATTCTGTATCTTTTTCTTCATAAGGTTCTTTTAATCCTGATGCATAATACTTCTGATTCTCAAACCATAAGCCATATACACCTATTTCATCTACTGCGATAAGTATATCTCCTAGAGGAGATTGATAGTGTCCAATATGAGTCATAAGAAGTCCTCCATCATCTTCTTAGCAAGCTTATAAGCACCATATTCTGGTGTATGAATAGGTGGATCTATTGTTTCATTTAAAACAGGTAGAATATATTGAGAAGCCTGTTCAAATACGCCTCCTATATAAGAAATACGAGGTGTTGAGTTATATTGTTTTAAGAGTGTTTGTATGAGTGAACGAATTTCTAAGGCTGCCTGTCTATATATTTCTATTGCATAAGGATCTCCCTGATTGGCAGCTAAGCCATTGATATAAGCATAGGATGCAATAGATGTACGATTCAGGCTATTCATAAATGTGATGATATCATAATCAATATCTAGATGACATTCTTCCATAATTAGATCATAAAGAACTGTTTTTTCTAGTCTACCATCTATTTCTTTACAGAATGTATTGAACATCTTCTTCGCAATCCAATAAGCACTGCCCTCATCCCCTAATTGATAACCCCAGCCTCCACAACGTGTGAGCTTATTATTCTTAAGTGATAAGGCAATACTGCCTGTACCTGCAATAACAACAATACCATCATGACCATCTAGTGCACCTTCTATCGCAATTCTTACGTCACTTTCTACTACAAAAGATCTAGGGCCAAATGCTTCTTTACAAATATATTCTATTTTATCTCTTAATTCTTTTTGTTGGCCATATCCTGCTAGTCCCGCACCAATTATTGCAATATGATCAGGATCTAACTGCTTAACACCGTTTCTTAATATTTCAATGGCTTGATCTTGTGGCTGAGTGAGAACATGTACTGTAGGAAGAATCAAATTCTTTAAACGTGTTCCGTCCTCATTAAAGAGAACCATCTTTGTCTTTGTGCCACCACCATCTATACCAATATACAACATTTCTGTTACCTCATAGTTTTAGGGATACTTCCATTGTTTTTTAGTAGAGCTTCTTCGCATTCTTTTTCATCTTTACCTGTTAAACCAGATAGAATCGCAATCTTTACATTGTAGTGACATTTAGTTAATAATTTAATTGATTCTTCCTCAGAACAATCTAAAGATTGTGAGACAATGTTGATGGCTCTTGTTTTAAGTTTTTCATTGGTAGGTTGTAAATCAACCATGAGATTTTTATAGACCTTACCTCTTTTAATCATGACAGATGTAGAAATCATATTTAAAACAAGCTTTTGGGCAGTACCTGCCTTCATTCTCGTAGAACCAGCAATAACTTCTGGACCTGTAATGACTTCAATTGGATAGTGGGAGTATTTTGATATTTCCCCATTGTGAACACAACAGATAGAAACTGTCTGGCATCCTAGTGTGCGCGCATATTCAAGTCCGCCAATGACATAAGGTGTTCTGCCTGATGCTGCAATACCACATACAACATCTTTGTCTGTTAAGTGAATATTCTTTAAGTCCTCCACAGCAAGATCCTGAGAATCTTCTGCACCTTCTATAGCTGCTGTGAGCGCTTCTTTTCCACCTGCGATTAATCCCTGTACTAGACGAGGATCAACACCATATGTAGGAGGACATTCCGAAGCATCTAATATACCTAATCTACCTGATGTACCTGCACCAATATAGATCAATCGACCACCTTTACACATCTGGTAATAAATACAATCAACCGCAATTGATATTTTTGGTAGAACTTCTTTTACAGCTAAAGCCACCTTCTGATCTTCATTGTTAATAGTAGTAAGAATATCTATAGTAGACATTTCATCTATATGTAATGAGTCAGGATTAGACTGTTCTGTATCTAATTGATTTAAGTTCATTGGTGGTTCCTCCTTTCTATTTCATTATAAGCGTGATGAAATGTTATTTCTATAATAAAAGACTCATAGTGAAATATGAGTCTACTTTTTGAGTATAGAGACATTGTCTTTAGAATCTATGAGATTCTTTTTATGTTCTTCAAAGTTCTTCTTAAATACACCATAGTACAATAAGTCAGTTATCACAAATGAAGAGATACGAGAAGAGACTGCACCAATACGCAAGGCTTTTTCTTCACTTGGTACTTTAAGTGAGTAGGTACTTAGTTTAGAAATTGGATTAGAGTTGATCTGTGTAATAGAGATAAATGGTATTTGTTTTTCATGTAACACTCTAGCAACATCTACTAAACCAGTTGTAGAACCTGAGTAACTGATAATAAGTGCTGCATCATTTTGATCCATGCTTTGGGCAAAGGTCATCTGTACATGTAAATCAGCGTTATAGATCACCTTCTTGCCTATACGCATGAGTTTTTGGTAGATATCTAAACCAATGACTGATGAACCACCTACACCAAAGAGATAGATAGTAGAAGCATTATTGAGTAAGTCTATTGATGCTTCTAGTGTATCTATGTTTATTAACTGGTATGTTTTTAAGACTGTATTCATGTTTAATCTACAGCCTTTTTCTACTAGTGTACTGATATTATCTTCTGGTTCAAAGATGAGATCTACTTCTTGTTGTTTTTCTTCTTTAGTTGATTGAGCTAAGTTCATCTTTAGATCACTAAAGCCTTTAAAACCTATTTTCTTTGAGAAACGGATAATAGCAGCTGCAGAGGTATTTGTCTTCTCACCTAGTACCTGTGCAGAATCCTGTAAGATATCATTTTGTAGTATATAGTCAGCTATTAGCTTCTCTGTAGTAGTATAGCTATCATTGTATTCTTCTATTCTTAAGTATGCATTCATAGGACCACCCCCGATTAACCCTATTATAGCATATGGAAAGAGTTGTTTTGTATATAAAAATATCCCCTGAAAAGGGGATTGCGTACTTGCCATTTTATACTGTCAAAAATTCAGTTTTCAACTTTTTATAGAAAACATCATAATTAAGTTGTTCACATCATTTTAATCAGTGCTTAAAAAGATTACCAAGATTCAACCTATTTCATTGTCCTTCTTATGATTTTTTGTTTATTATTCTTATCAAATTATATTCTCCCTTCAAGAATTAAATATATCACTTTACCATAGAATATAATTCTTTTTACCTTTATGTTTTTTAACTTTTTTCCTCTATTCTTACCCTTTAACATTTTATCCCAATATTCATCTATTTCTTTATTAGTTAAACTATCATCAAATACCTTTGAATACTTTTGGAATTGTTCTTTGAGATCGTCATTAGTCACATTATCGGAATTATTTAGAATAGCAACAGCCATTTTATTCCCAAACATGTTTTTACGTTGTATCCATATCCCTAATTTATCATTTGATATATCAACTATACTAGGCGAATCTTTTCCTTCAAGTTTTTTCATACTTACCATATCACTGGTAATATCTGGATCATTAATTTCGTTATATTTATTCAAAAAAGAATTAATACTTTTATCTTTTTTATAAATCAACTTTTCTTTTACCTTTTTCTTAACTCCAAAGAAACTATTTTCTAATATGCCTTTAGTTGTACTTTTTGATTTATTTGTTGTACCACAACTCACTAATACCAAGCAAAGAAGCAGTATGATTACTTTTCTCATATCAACACCCCTCATTCATTTCACATTTCCACTAATCATCACTATCTGTAAAGTCCATATTTCGCTTTCACATTTAATCCATAACCTATTATTGCACCAACTATATGTGCTATATTTGAAATATCGTTCTGAACTGCAATACCTTCATATGCCTGCTGCCCAATATGCAACCAATATGAATGTGATTAGAATTTCTCCTTCTCTAAAACTAGCAAATGAAGCAAGCATAATAAAGGCGAATACTACTCCACTCTACTTCTTGTTGTTTTTCTTTTTTAGTAGGTTGAGAAACGGATATTAGCTGTCACAGAATCTCGTAATATATAATCACTATTAGCTTTTTGTAGCAGTATAACTATCTATTCTTAAGTATGCATTCATAGGGCTACCACCGATTAACCATATTATAACATATAGAAAGAATTGTTTTGAATATGAAAATATCCCCTGAAGAGGGGATTGAGAACTATTTTAAATAATCTTAATTACATTACTTGTCATCTATCAAATTAAAACTATTGTGCATTTTATGTTTTACTTTCTTAACCATATCTTGATCTAACTTATTCAAAAAAATTTCAAAATCAATTTGTGATTTTGCTTTAATTTCTTTTAGTTTTTTAGCATCCGAAATCTTTCTTTTTGCTTCACTTTTAGGATATCCACCACCAAATGGTTCTGAAAATAATGCTTTGATTGTTTCCTCTAAATTCTTTTCACCTGTATATGTATATTCTTCTCCAAGAGGTAAAGATACTACATTTCCATTATTGATCTGTGCAAATAAATAGGCATCTTTCGCAGTTGGAACATACCCGCATAAAACACCGGGCATACTATTACAAGCAAGCATCATCCCTTGTCCTGAAGAACATCCAGTCACAGCAAAATCAACTATATGACTGTTTATGAGTATTCCAATCAACAATGCAATCTCAACATAAGTATAGTTTTCATCTTCATCTACAAAACATCCAAGATTAATAACTTCTGCATCTTTAGCATATTTCTTTGTATATTTATAAAGCATCTCATTTTTTGATACTTGTGAACTTGCTTGTACAACTGCTATCTTCATTGTTTCCTCCAATAGTGTATCTATGTTAATACTGTATTCGTATTTAATCTGCTTTTTGCATCTTTAGATCACTAAGCCCTTAAAACCTGTTCTCTTTGAGAAACGTATATTAGCTGCTGCAAAATCTTGTAATATATAACTAGTTATTAGCTTTTCTGTAGCAGTATAACTATCTATTTTTAAGTATGCATTCATAGTACTACCACCGATTAACCATATTATAACATATAGAAATAGTTGTTTTGAATATGGAAATACCATAAGCAAAGGACCTAGAATCAACCTAGGTCCTTTACCTTAAAACTCTATTTCATACTTTAAAATACTTTTCTCTTCATTTTGTACTTCACTTAATACAGTTGTATTCCCAGCCATCTTCAAACTTTTCAATATCATATCAAGCTTTGCAGCATCATTTTCTTTTAAACCTGATGTACTGCTTAATTTGATACTTAGTGTCTGATGGTTTATAGGTCCATTAGTATCCATACGCATATCTATTAAGTTTTGAACATTCTGATCATACTTCAGATATCTTACATGAGGTTCAGCTGGATCATGTCCTGGGAAACTATTTTCAGCTTCAATCTCTACTTTATCGTATTGTTTTGATAGTTTATCAACATCAACTGACACTGTACCATCTCCATCTTTAGCTTTTCCGTCTGCTTTTCCATTCCACTTCTTCTTAATAAGTGAAGATTTTTCTCTCATATATGTAACTCTGAATTTTTTTGCACCTAAATCTTGTGCAATCTTCTGTAATTCATTCACACGAGCCTGCTTCAAACGATCAAAATATTCATCTAGCACAATATAGTTATCTTTATCAGTAGGATCTACATAATAGAAATTAACCTCTTCGTAAGGATAGAAATTCAACCCAAACTTATTGACTGAATCTTTAAAGATATTCACCCATCTCTCACCCTTACAGGTAGCCCAATATCCAATTGATCCTCTACATACTTCTATATCAAACTTCTTATCTCTTTCTACAATTCTCACAAGTCGTGAATATTGCATACCATTTAAATCTTCAGAGAAGATTGGTTTCAGTCTTTTCAAATCCCATTGACGTTTCATTTCATCCATCTTTACTGCAACATCATGGGCTTTTTCTGATGCAGTATCTCCTAGTTCTTTTGCTTTGCCTACTGCAACATCGCCTAGTTCCTTAGCATGCTTATCTAACTCGGCCTTATCAACAACATCCACTACTTTTTGTTTAGCATCATCAATACCATCTTTTACATTATCAATCACTTTACTGATCTTCATAAGTTCTTCCCTCCTACATACCTTGTTCTTGTCTTATTTGTTTAATTTGATCTTTATAAGTCTTATTATTCTCTTCACTCTTTGCTGGAATAGAATATCTCTGTATATATTCTATCACTTTCTTTTGTTCCTCTAATACTCTTATCGTATTATTGATTTTATTTACTTTCTCTTCTATTACAGTTTCCTGCTTCATTCCTTCTAGAATCTGTTTGATTCCTTTTAAATCAAATCCCATTTCTTTATACCATAATATTTCCCATAGTCTTTCTATAGTCTCATCATCATAGAGTCTATAATTATTCTTAGAGCGCTTCACAGGTAATATACCTTCATCATCATAATATTGTAATGTACGCTTACTGACTCCTGATAACTTACTCACTTCTTCAATCTTCTTAAACACGTTATTTACATCCTCGTAACTTGAGAATACGCTATCACGTAAACGTGATAGCAATACCCACCCTACGAATCTCCTTTCTATTAGAGCAGATGTAAAAATCGCGTAAAAAAAGATGGACAAAATGCCCATCTTGAGTCTTATGCGTGTTTATTTCTTTTTTACGTCTTTCTTTTCTATTTTGAGGTGAGGATTCTGCCGTTTTCTTTAGATAAAAACATATTACTAGAGAATATGAATAAACCGATTGATTTCTATACAGGTGATGAATTAGATATGGATGATATTAGTGTGGATCATGTGATTCCTTGGTCATTTATGTATAGTGATGATATATGGAATCTTGTACTCACTTCTAAGAGCCATAATTCTTCTAAATCAAATCATATTCCTAGTAAAGAAGTCTTTGAACAATTAAATCAAAGAAACAAAGCTCTTATTGAAACTATAATTTTTTCTAGTTTTTTGAATTTTATTGAAATTAAGTATAGAGTTTTCTACAATAATCATAGAGGAACTTAAGCAATCTTAAGTCATTCCTTAAATAAAAAAGCCTATTGAGATGCTCATCTCGCCAGGCTTTTTTAGTTTGTATAAAATAATATTTATAAGGGGTTTTAATTTAAGTTTTTTATTTGTTTTTTTGTATTCATTTGCATTGATATCAGGAATTTATTAGTATACTTATAGAATGTTTTTTTCATAATATATTTTCCTTTTTGTCTGGCCTGTCTATTATTAGACAGGCTCTTTTTCTTGTATACATTCAAGTGATTCTACAGCTTCCCTATCATATTGTTGCTAAGTCCGTGCCACTTGCACATACTGGATTGGGATTGGCAGTATTTACGATTACATCTGCTTATCCGATGCCACCAGATACATCTCATGTATCTCTCTTGAAATCTCATCTATATATGCATCGCCATACGAAGCGTTTTCCATTCCCCTGCTTAAGAACTCGCCTACTTTCAATACATTTTGATAAGTTCCTCATTTACTTTTTTTAATGCATTTTGTCTAGATTCCTCAATTATATGGATTAATCCAGCTGCCGACATCAAATCATTACCCTTACAAATATTCCACCTTCCGAATTGTGACACCAGTGGTGTCACAATCTCATTTTTACTATTTTAACGAGAAATTCCTATATTCCAAGCAACTTATAAGACTTATTTATACAAAGTTAACCAACACTTTGCAACTTTGTCAAAAAAAATGGATATGCAACAATATCATTGCGAACTACCCCGACTTACGATTCACTTAGAAGTCAGAAATTCTTGCTTCAACCACCACTGTCTGGCTAATAACCTTACACTACCGTCAAGACTAAATGATGTCTACAAGCGTTATATTCGACTAATCCCTAACCTATATGTCTTAAGATAGATTCTCAAACATCTCCCTGAGACGATTTGAAATCACATCATCTATCACCTTATTACGATGTTTAATGCACATTTTAAGCTGATAATAATGGCAAAACGAAACGCCATGTTTACCGCAATCCCCCCTATTTTAGAAGTAATGGAATTCTTGCTCATGACGTATTAAAGTTCTATGAATAGTGCCTCTACAAGTGTAGGCCTAAAAATCAGTTACCTCCACCAACTATCATGTAAACTTGAGTTGACATATGTTCCTTTCCCAGGAAATAAAAAAGCCCCAGAATAGGGGCTATACATCAATTCTCTAATAATGATGTAGAAGATGACATCGCAAAGACAAATGTTGAACCATTATGAATAAGTGATGTTGTACTTGCTGGTAAGATACCAAACATACCTAATAGAATCAATCCTGTGTTCAATGTAACTATTCTTGTATAGTTACGTTTAATACGTTTCATTAATAATGCTGATAATTGTTTAAATACCACAATTTCTTCTAGTGAAGAAGATGTTAATGTAACATCTGCAAGTTCTCTCGCTATATCTGAACTATCCTGTAAAGAAATAGATACATCCGCACAAGATAAGGCTGGGGTGTCATTGACACCATCACCTACCATAACAACTTTATGTCCTTCATCTCTTAATTTTTTGACATAGTTTGCTTTATCTTCAGGTAATACACCTGCTAAGTAACCATCAATATTAAGTTCTTCCGCAATATGCTTAGCAGCATTCTCACTATCACCTGTCAACATAATGATATTCTTAAAACCACTACTTCTTAGATTCATAATAGTTTCTTTTGCTTCTGGTTTAAGTGGATCATAAATAGAAATAATACCAGCGAGTTCTCCACCTATTGCGAGGAATATCAAAGAACTTGCACCTTCACTTTGTAAGTTATTGATGAGTGTTTCTATTTCTTCTGTTTTAGTAATATGTTCATCTTCAAATACAAAATGATCACTGCCGATAATAGCACGCTGATCACGATAAATAGTCGCAATACCATGCGCAATAATATACTTCACTTCAGCATGTTCTTCTTCATGATGCAACTGTTCAGATGATGCCTGTTTTACTATCGCATTAGCCACACTATGTGGGAAATGTTCCTCTAAACAAGCTGCAATACGTAATACTTCATCACGTGTATAGTTACCTATTGGTGTCACTTTCTGTACAAATGGCTGCGCATTTGTAAGGGTACCTGTTTTATCAAAGACAATTGTATCTGCCTGGTCCATTGCTTCTAGGTATTTACCACCCTTAACCATAACAGAATGGCGTCCTGCTTCCTGCATTGCACTAATAATAGAAATGGATGTAGAAAGCTTAATTGCACATGAATAATCTACAAGTAATACTGAAGAAGCACGTGTAAGATTTCTTGTCGCAAGAAGTAATCCAAAGAAAGCTACAAAGCTATAAGGTACAATCGCATCAGCTAAATGTTCAGCACCAGATTGGATACCAGCTTTAAGTGATTCGTTTGTATCAATCATATCTACAATCTTATTAATACGGCTTTCTAATTGTAGATTTCTTACCTTGATATAAATCTTTCCTTCTTCTACAACAGTCCCTGCAAAAACAGAACTTCCTTGTTTTACCATCTTACTTAATGGTTCACCAGTAAAGCTTGATTCATTGATCATGGCTTCACCATTTACTACTTCACCATCTACTGGAACCATAGAACCTGTCTGTACGACTACAATATCTTCTTTCTGTAAATGAGTTGTAGGAATCTGTTTTTCTTTTCCTTCTTCTAATACCCATACTTTATCAATATTCACAGACAATGTTTCTTTAAGCTGTAATGATGTTGTTTTCTTTGTATAGTCTTCAAGTAATGAAGAGATATTCAATAAGAACATGATATTACGTGCTGTACCCCATTGTCCTGATAATAATGATACAGAAATACTAGTGGCATCTAGTACTGGTACATCTATACGTTTATGTACAAGAGAATCAAATCCTTCTTTCACATACTGGATGGTATGATAAATGGTTAATATGTTTCTTATTGGTAATGGTAGAAACCATTTAGAGACATATCTTTTTGCGATAATACGAGTGAATTTTCCAATGTATTGATCGTTGATATCACGGTGATCTATAAGATATTTGTTTTCTTTAATGAGTTTTTCATAGAGTGTGTCATCAAAGTGAGGGATATCTAAAGAGTTGATTTTGTCAATCAAAGCATCTCTTTGATCAACACTGTAGGTGAACAAAATAGAACCTGTTCTTTCATTGACATCGGCTGATTCAACCATGTCCCATTTACATAATGCGAAATGTAAGGCTAGTGCCTTATTTCTAGAAAAGCGATAACGTCCATAACGTATTCTCATACGTCCTGGGATGTCGTGTACTATACGATACTCTAACATTATCTTATCACCTAAAAAATAGGAAATGACTATTTCCTATTTTGCTTCTTTCTTGCTTTTAGCTTCAGCATAGATATCTTTTGCGTCTTCTACGATTGTATCATATGATGCAAGTGCCTGATCCTTTAACTGCATACCAGTCGCAACTGATTTTACAGCTGCATTTCTTGCGCAATCGCTCTTTACGAACTTACTACCTGCCACTGCAGCGGCTACGCCACCTACAAATGACCATAATAATTTGTTTTTGAATAAGTCTTTCATATTCTTTTCCTCCTCCGTTAGTCCTAACTAACAAAATTATAATAACACTATAGAGAAGTTTTGTGAACAAAAAAAGTTAGAGGAGTGTAACTTTTGTTAGAGAAGCATAACCAAGGTACCAGATACTACTAGTATTAATCCAAGTAATGATTTCTTAGAGAGTTTCTCATGAAAAATAAGATAAGAGAATAATACAGTAAAAAGAATACTAAGCTTATCTATAGGAGTGACTAAGCTAGCTGGACCACTTTGCAGGGCATGATAAAAGCATAACCATGAACCTCCTGTTGCAAATCCTGATAACACAATAAAGAGATATTCTTTCTTTGGAATACTTTTCATATTCATTTGACTATGTGTTACAAGGACCACAATCCAGCTCATAATAAGTACAACACTTGTACGAATAGCTGTTCCTAGGTTACTTTCAATATTTGTGATACCAATCTTACCAAGTATAGTCGTCAAACTTGCAAAGACAACAGAAAGAACGGCATAAAGTAACCAGGCATTATTTGTCTGTTTATTATCTTCCTTCTTTTCTACCATTAAATATGTACCTGTTATAAGAATGATCATACCTATGATCTTATATATTGTGACACTTTCTTTAAAGAATATAAGAGAAAGAATAATCGTCAATACAACACTTGTCTTATCTATGGCCGTAACTTTATTAATATTACCTAGCTGTAATGCCTTAAAGTAACATAACCAGCTCACTCCAGTAGATATTCCAGAAAGAATTAAGAATAGAAATGTCTTATGCGTGATTGTACTAATAGAAGAGAATGATCCGACTAGTCCTACCATGATCCACGAGAAGATAAGTACCACAATTGTACGTAATGCAGTCGCTAAGTGAGAGTTTGTATGTTCAATACCACATTTTGCAAGTACTGCAGTTAAACCTGCAAAAAAGGCAGAACCAAATGCATAAAGAATCCACATAAAAAAAGCCTCCTTATAATACTATTATAGGAGGCTAAAACAAATTTGTTTAGAATTCTTTGATAGCTTTGATTACATCTTCTACAGTTAAATGGAATTCCTTGAATAAATCTGCTGGCTTACCTGAAGCACCAAATGTATCCATAGTGACATATTTGCCTTTGAATCCTGCAAATTCACCCCAAGATAAACGGCTTCCTGCTTCTACAATAATTCTATTTTCTACACATGATGGTAAAATAGACTCCTTGTATTCTTCAGACTGTTCTCTGAATAATTCCTGACAAGGCATAGAAACAATTCTGATATTTAAGTTAGGGTCTTTTAATTGTTCTTTGGCTTTAACTGCTAAGTCTACTTCTGAACCTGATGCAATGATGATGATATCTGGCTTACTCATACAGTCATCAATAATATAACCACCTCTTAAGGCACCTCTGTTACTGCCTACCATCTTAGGTAAGTCCTGTCTAGAAAGGATAAGAGATGTAGGTGTTTCTTTTGAACTCATTGCGACATACCAGCCTGCTTTTGTTTCGAATTCATCACATGGTCTAAATACATACATGTTAGGCATTGCACGAAGCATAGTCAACTGTTCTACTGGTTCATGTGTTGGTCCATCTTCCCCTACACCAATACTGTCATGAGTAAATACATAAGTAAGTGGAAGCTTCATTAATGAAGATAAACGAGCCATAGGTTTTACATAGTCACTAAATACAAAGAATGTAGCCACATATGCTTTTAATCCACCATACAACATTAAACCATTACCCACTGCAGCCATAGCCTGTTCTCTTACACCAAAGTGAATATTACGTCCACCATAGTTGTCTGCACTGAATTCACCTTCACCATTTAATACTGTCTTATTAGAAGGTCCTAAGTCAGCTGAACCACCAATGAAGTTAGGAGCAAAGTTCTTAATAAGGTTCATTGTTTCACCACTTGCAGCACGTGTTGCAATATTGTGATGTTTATTAGCCCAGAATAATGGGTTATCCTTGAAGATTCTTGCAAAGTCAGGATTAAAATACTGCTCCCATACAATCTTCATTTCTGGATATTCTTCAAAGTATTTATCCTGCATAGAAGTCCATGCATCATATAAATCATCTACACGTTTTTGTGTTGATGCAAGATAGTCATATACATCTTCTGGTACATAGAATTCTTCCTGTGGAAGACCAAGTTTTTCTTTAAGTGCTTTGATGTTGTCTACACCAAGTGGTGCACCATGAGTGCTTTCTGAACCTTCATTTGGACTATCTTTACCGATTGTAGTCTTGATTTCAATGAACTTAGGTTTACCTTTAATAGTTTTTGCTTTTTCTAATGCAGCAAGTACTTCATCTAAGTTATCTCCATCTTCTACAGTTAATGTTTCAAAACCAAATGCCTTTACTCTGTCTGATACATTTTCTGTAAATGTGATGTTTGTGTTACCTTCGATAGAAATGTTGTTTGAATCATATAAGATGATGAGCTTTTCTAACTTAAGTGTACCGGCGAGTGATAATGCTTCTGAAGAAATACCTTCCATCATACATCCATCACCAGCTAATGCATAAACATAATGATCAAATAGATCATAACCTGGTTTATTAAATACAGTGGCTAAATGAGCCTGACCCATTGCCATACCAACAGCCATGCCTAAGCCCTGTCCTAGTGGACCTGTAGTGGCATCTACACCTACTGTATGTCCATATTCTGGATGTCCTGGTGTAAGTGAACCTAACTGTCTAAACTGCTTTAAATCATCCATAGTTAAGCCATAACCATATAGATGTAATAAGCTATAAAGCATGCTTGAACCATGTCCTGCTGATAAAATAAAACGGTCTCTGTTAACCCATTCAGGATGCTTTGCATCATGGTTTAATACCTGTGACCATAATACATGAGTGAATCCAGCAGCCCCTAAAGGAAGTCCTGGATGCCCTGAATTTGCTTTCTGAATCATATCTGCACAAAGTGCTTTAATTGTATATACTGTTTTTTGATCAATCTTGTTCATTTTTTCTGTTTTCTCCCATTCATCATTGTTAAATATTATACCTTTTCTCTTTTTGTGAATGCAAGATATTTAGTACTTCACATTCCAATTCATTGCAGCATTATATAAGAAATACAGGCCATACATTAAGCAGCCTTCATCAAAGATAGTGGCTTTGTTATGAAGACCATAAATATAACCATCCTGTTTACATCCTGCAGCAAGAGTAACAAAGAGTGAAGGTACATTGGCAGTAATATGGCCAAAGTCTTCTGAGATAGTAAGAGGAAGTTCTAACTTCTTGATATAACCACCAAATACATCTTTTTCTACATCCATAATAGATTTAAGTAATGCAGGATCATTATAGACACTTGGTGCCTGCTGTAAAATTGTGATACCTGCCTGGGCATGATACATAGAAGCAATACTTTGAACTAATTCATTCACTCTACCCATAATATATTCCTGATCATCTGGACGATAACTTCTTAAAGAACATTTCATATAGGCTTTTTCTGGAATAATATTATGTGCTTTACCTGCATTCATAATACCAATTGTAAGTACATCATCATGACTCATGCTGATTTCTTTAGGAATGATTTCCTGTAATTGCTGGTATATATGAACAGCCACACGCAGTGCGTCAATACCTTTTTCTGGCATAGAACCATGTGAACTCTTACCTGTAATATTAATTTCAAAGATTGTAGACGCTGTCGTCATCGCTTTACGGATTGTACGTATAGTTCCTGTCTTATCTTCTGTGGCAGGCATAACATGTAACCCTACTGCAGCATCAACACGAGGATACTTTAATACCCCATCTTCAATCATCATCTTACAACCCACTAGTCCTTCTTCATGAGGCTGGAAAACAATCTTGATCTGCCCTTTTAGTTTCTTTTCATTCTGTTTTAATAGTTTGGCACACATCAACATCATAGATGCATGCATATCATGTCCACAAGCATGCATGGATCCATTAATAGATTTAAAAGGTAAGTTTGTATGTTCTACTAAAGGTAATGCATCCATATCACTTCTAAGTAAAAGTATCTTCTTATCATGAGGTCCTACAAGTATTTCAATACTTCCTCCTGGATTCACAATAATATTCTCATAACCATACATTTCAAGCAGTTTCACTATATATTCCTGTGTCTGAGGAAGAGGATGACCTACTTCTGGATGTTCATGAAAATGTCTTCTCAATCGTATTAATTCCTGTTCAATATCCTTGTTGTTTGATATCCATTTTTCTATCTTTTCCATAACTTACACCTACTTTTCTATTTCTTGAATAATACGTCTTGTATTAATAATCTTTTGTGCATATTCTTCTTTATTACGTTTCACTAATCCATAGCAAAGAAGATCAACAACAATAAGTGCAGCCATATCTTCTTCTGGATGTGATAAAAAACTTTTCCCTTTTTTATAATTACCCTTTAAAAAAGTATACCATGATTTTCTTTTTTATCGCATTTTTTATGCCATAATATAAAAATTATGCATGATTTAATAATTTTTTATCGCTTTATAATATTTTTTATTATCTTTCGATAATTCATTTTATCATGAATAAATGGTCTGTTTTTTCGCTTATTCCGATATACGTACATGATAATTTAATATTATAATGATAATTTCTTATTGACATGACTATTTTCTATTCGTATAATGCAGTCATACCAGAAAGGTAAAAAGAAAACATAAACATGATAAAGGGGGAGTGCTTATGGCAAAGGTTTTAACTGAAGTTTTTGGTATATGGTATTTAATTGGTGCCGCGTTTGTATTCTTTATGCAGGCAGGCTTCGCAATGGTTGAAGCAGGGTTCACCCGTGCTAAGAATGCCGGAAATATCATCATGAAGAACTTGATGGATTTCTGTTTAGGAACTGTTGCTTTTCTTATTGTAGGTTATAGCTTCTTATGTGGGAGTGATGTAGCTAACGGATTTATTGGATGGGTTGGTTTTGGAAATGGTCCATTAACTAACTTTGCATCAACTGAATGGTCTAGCTTCGTATTCAACTTAGTATTCTGTGCAACTGCAGCTACTATCGTATCTGGAGCCATGGCAGAAAGAACTAAGTTCTTAAGTTATTGTATTTATTCATTCGTTGTAAATTTGTGGCGAAAAAATCACACGCTTGCGTGTGGGATGAAAGCCACATTTTACTTGATAAATACTTAGAAAAATGATATATAATCTATGTATATTAAAGTATAGAAAGTAAACAGATCATTAGTAAAAGTAACTATGATATAAACACACATACAACAAAACAACCATCACTGTAATCAGAAAAATCCTAATAATACTGCACATATAGCGAACAATAATAACCATGCAGAACAGTGCAACTCTGATAATTCAACATATCATTCAAGTTGTGGAAAAAAGTAACGGCACGAACTAAAAGTGACAATGTACAAATAAATATTTCCATTCGTACTGGATGGAAAACAGAACTTGAAAACCCTGCACGTATCTATTCTGTTGAGGAAGGTGAGAGTATCATATTTCTTGACTTGCTGCGTAGAGGAATTCAGGAAAAATATCAATTAGGTGAACAAGACGGTGAGGAACAATATCATAGTGCTTCGTATTGAAAATATCTGATACAGTATCACATCATCAGGTATTCTAAATTC
>ERZ1673737.665-NODE-665-length-39792-cov-4.231069_pt1 | contig 39792 bp, 41 predicted proteins | sample MGYA00580211_ERZ1673737 | MGnify/ENA primary metagenome ERZ1673737 (study PRJEB41218, sample SAMN15661789) | gut metagenome | host: Homo sapiens | place: Canada: London | collected 2015-08-20/2019-03-30 | study: EMG produced TPA metagenomics assembly of... | reverse complement strand
ACAAAAGTACGAATAGAATAGATTACTTGCCCAGAGTGCGCCTGCACTCATCACAGTACCACGTCCCAACGGGCTCACGAGTAAGCCCAACACACTTCCAATGGAACCACTCGTAGGGACATTCATCATTGTCACAAGCGACCATGTCCCCATGGCTAACCGTACGGCAGGTACAGTAGACCTTCGAATCCTCGTTTCCCTCATCCTCCTCATCCTCCTCCATATCGTCATCGACCGCACCGCCATCGCTCTTATCAGAGTCGGAGGTATCCGCACTGCTAAGCATAGAATCATCATCCTCCTCGCCCTCGCCATTAGGAGACTTCTTCGACGCTTTGATGCGACCACTTGCGCTGGAAGAGCGCTTGAGCGGCTTGCCGTGGTGGGATTTGAGTTTCTTGACTTGGTGATGTGGCGCGACCTTCTTCGTCAGTGCCTTCTTGACGCCGACGCTGGAGCGTGGGCCGACACTGCCTGCACGGCTACCTGCAGGCGTGCCGGGCTTCGGTGTGCCAGGGCCAAGAGATGATTGGCGCAGGTTTGATGAGGCAGTTGGGAGTGTGTTGAGGGATGGGTTTAGTCTGCGGCGCTTACTGTCCACTGCTCCGGCGGAGGACTCGCGCTGTCGTTGCTGGAGGTGGACGACTGCGGGGGCTGGTGTAGCCGGTGCCGAGCTGCGCGCCGCGGTTTGACCTGGTACGGTGATAGATCCGGGAGTACGTGGTGCCGTGGATTGGCTGAGGCGCTGGGCAGCTGCTAGAATAGGATTCGCATTTCCAGAGGTTGGGTTGAGAGGGGCGGAGTAGGCAGGGGTTTCGGAGGGAGTAGAGTCAGGGAAGAAGACCTTGGGCGGGTTGCGGTATTTGTTCTTCGAATCGAAAAGAGATGGAAGAGGAGGGTCGTTGGTGAGGAGGCCTTCATTGACCAGGTCGCGAATGCGCACGTCCAGCCGTTTGATCTGGCGATCGAGAAGAACGCATGCTTTCTCGCTGAGCTGGATCTTCTCGGTCTGCAGTTCGAAGGATTGGTCCATATTCTCCAGGATAGTCTTGCCGTATTGCTCTTCCTTCGGATTTGGCGCTAGACTGCCGTTCATCTTGATGAATTTCTGGATGCTTCCGTCGCGCGAGTTGATAGTGGCGCGACATTCCTGCATGGCCTTATCCTTGGCCTGAATCTCCTCCATCAAATGGTTGATCTCAGCTGGAAGATTCGCCACATCGTGAACGAACTGCTCCAGCACGGTTGCGCAGTCCTCCGCGCCGTGTGCCATTCTTGATGCGGTCGCAGGGCGGCTTGGGGTTTGCTGGTGTCTGGGCGCTGGAGACGTCGTGTGGTGGTCAACGACGATCCAAATCACCCCTAGCTTCGGTACGAGTCTTGATCCGTCAGATATTTGATGAACAAATGGATGCTTGGGGTTCGGTCGCGTTGATAACGTTCATCGCACGGGGACAAATTGGCCGAAGTTCGATCCTCGCTGACTCAATACTGACTCAGCCACAAGAAAACGACTTGACTAAGCAACATCAATAAAATGCAACACGCTAGTCTTATCACGTGTACCCCTCCCCTTTTAGATGACCCCCATCGTCCTATCAAAAAGAACCTGGCATTGTCAATATGATTATGGATCCTGGTAATCTGGCTGCCATTAATTGCGCTATAATGGAGCTTGCTACTTGGCCGCCCAATCGACATTACCTTTTTTTGCGTGATGCTCATAGGAATACTTTGTCTACTCGATCCCACGAATTCCTTTGGAGGACTACCAGAGCTAGGATATTGGATCAGTCTACTTGGAGATCCCAAAATGTCCCGACACAGATGCTAACAGAGAAAGATCTTTAGAATGTGGAGAATGAGCACCGCTTTGCCAATAAGCGTATGTATTCAGACTTCCATACGCAATCGTATTCTCTTTTGTGAGGCTCCAAAAATAAAAAGACAAAACTAACTCCAGAAGGCAATTCACCGGTCCTCGATTTACACAACACAAATTCGATGCGTAGGATAAATCAAATTAAACATGTGAGCAGTCTTGAACATCTAGAAATATCCAACCCAAGATCTTCTTCTCTCGTCAAGCCACAGCTTCCCTCCATAGTAGACTTTCGTCACTCTCACCAAGAAAGCGGAATCTGAAACTTCTCCCAATGGTCAGGCGTATCAGCATCCTTGAACTTCTCAATCCCACCAGCAACCCCATTTTCATCCACCTCCCAATCGCCCATCTCAACTCTTTCCGCCCAGTTCAATAGCACCTTATGAAGCTGGACGCCATGGGGTTCTAAAAACCCATTCCAACCGCAGACTTGATAAAGATCATGAGCACCCCTAATCTGCCTCCCAGTGCTATCTCGCGCGTATCCTCTAGACCCAATGCCAAAGGGAAGAAGTAGCCTAGACATATCTCCGAAATCCTGTGCTCTGCTTTTACTGATTTCTTCCGTGTATAGACGAGCGGGGATATCAACGTTGTAATATGGACGGCTCCAAGGTGACAAATTAGATCCATCTGCTCGGAATAGGAGAAACGGCATTTTTTCATCTTCTCCGTCCGACTTATCCTGCCTTGTAACACTAAGGGCTGCAAAGGGCTGAGACTTTAATTCGTCGAAAGACTGTATCCGAATTCCTGGGGCGATATAGCGGAAATGAATCTCACGCGGCGGAAGAGCGGATAGAAACGACCTGACGAAAGACTTGTTGGGGGTGAAGGCTTTATCAAGTATAGGTTATGGATAGTTGATATATATTTTGTCCGATTGAACTGGTAGAACTGGTAGGCGACGTTCAATTGCATCAAGTAGCCGATTGAATATAGTGATTGACTTGTCGATATCTCGCTGCGTATATTGATAATACTCCCATGGGAAAAATTGGTCAAGCGGGAATTTTACTTCCGTGAATATCTCCACCTTTCCCTCATCAATCGTCTCTAGGTAGGCCCCAAGGATCTGCTGAAGTGGCATCCAACTATCGGGATTACCGATAACATGTCCGCTAAACTGCCAGTGAGGGATAAAGGCAGCTAGCTCTATATCTTGGTTGAATCTAACGCGAGAGTTAGTACTTAGTCAAATTTTCTTTCAAAGGAAAAAAAAAAGGACTTACACAATGTCAACCTCCTCATCATATGTGTAACAACCCGTCGCTTGATATAGGTACACGAAGCGGTCACCCTCGGAATCAAGCACGGAGTACTGGAGCATATGGTCGCTGGCTTGTAATCCCACTAGGAAATAGAAAGGATTGAAACCGGGATCCTTCTCTGACCATGCCCTTGAGGGAGTTGATCTAGCTGAACGGAGGAACTCAGCGAGGTTAGGGGTTAAGCGTGACTCGAGGTCAACTGGGGAATACTCTTCCCACCAAGTCGTGGATGGAAGCGAAGCAATATCATGACCGGCACCAGTCCATGCATGCTGCAGGATTCAATTGTGAAGCTCAGCAGATCGCCGAGGATCGAAAGTCATCTCGGCAAAAAAGAGCGATTGCGTTTTTGGTCAGGGGAAAATAATTTGGGTGGGGGCCCTAGCATCCGTTCAGGGCCAAACCCCGAGGCGAGATGCAACATTAAGCGTGGCGTTAGGACTACAACGACGGTTCATAAGTTTTAATCCCTATAGCCGTGACACGGGTGCGGCTTAAAGTCTTGGCAAACCTTAAGAGAGAACAGAGTCAATAGAGATGAATGAGATTTAGGCAACGATTGGACTTGGGAGCTATGGCTAGGCAGCTCTGAATTGCCTGTCACATCTTCCATGCTATAGCTACTTTCCGTTTTGCGTCTGTGGTAGTATAAAGTCGCATTCAACGGGACCTTTAAGCTAGCTAAGCCCAGAGTTGTCCCTCTATCCTTCCTTGTACACAAGATATGATGCCCGGTTTCTTGGTGATATTGTCAAAGTTATCTAATATTGAACGAATATCGTGTGTTGCTTTACAGTCTTAACCTGTTGGCCCGCATTCTCCAATTTGTATTGTTTTCGCTTTCTAGTAAGCTGTCGAGTATATATATATTATCTACTAGACAATCATCCTGGTCATCCACTTTCTTCTCTTATCACTTTCGCCTACCCCCGCGTTAGGAAAGTATAAGCTTGAAATAACCGCGGGGTTGTTGCTATTCTAAAACTGACAATCACATCCGCTTTTAATCGTACTTTTCAAGGTGCTTTCGAGATACCACAAGCCACTGCTCAATAGTTACTGTAAAAGGGGTTGAGCCTGTTTTGAGGTTATCCTGCTCTTAATATTGACTCATTGTAGCCCACGTTGTAATTTACGGTGGAATTCGCCTATGGCCGCAAATTAGACACTCTTCAGCAGCTTTATCTAACTTGACCCTTATTTTCTTTGTGCTTTTGCAAAGTTTTGTGAAGATACTAGGGGATGCTCGTCTAATGTAATTTTGATCGATTCTTAATTCTAACACAATAGGCGAGTCGCTTATAGCGGGTGTGCTTCGGATTAGTGAATATTTCTATATTTCGAATAGCTCCAAAACTGGTTTCAAAAGCGGATTTAAAACAATTTCGAAAGCTAACGCCTTAGAATTAATAACTAATAATCAACAAAAGAGCGTGTATAAACGACGAGCTATCTGAGGCGATCCGGAAAAGCCGAGATCCCCAGTTCGGGAAATTCCGTCCCCGCACTGCAGAAACATAAGAACCGCGCGTCTGGCCTTGATTCTTCACTCAAGCATCATGTCTCTCGATGACCCCCTGACAGTCCTCTACAAAGAGTTCAATGGCAGCAAAATCACAACAGATATATATCTCCCGTCTACATCTTCCGCATCGCCACAGAAATACCCTGTGGGTGAGTACCATGTACACCAAACACCAACATAAGGACTCCCACTAAAATAAAAGTAGTAATCGACATTCATGGCGGTGCCTTCATGCTCGGTCATTCACGCATGGTCTCCCTCCCTCAAGTTAAAGACTGTCTCGATCGTGGCTGGATCGTGCTAGTTCCAAACCACCGGCTGTGTCCGGGAGTGAATATCCTCGAGGGTCCAATGCAGGATATACGCGATTTGTTGGCCTGGATCCATGACGGACATTTGAACAAAGTGCTCTGCAGTCATGGGGCATACAGCGCTGATATTGACAATATCGCTGCCTTTGGGACATCGTCTGGCGGGACACTAGCTTTGGGTCTGGTATGTTACTTTATACTTACGTACATCACACTAAAAGAAACAACAAAGCTAACAAAAATACAGGGCTTTGATATACCCAGACCAGTAAAAGCAATCCTGTCCCTCTACGGCGCAGTCCACTTCACAGACCCATTCTGGAAAACACCTCTCCACCATGTCGCCCCAAAACTCCCCCCAAACCTGGACCCAGCCTTCCTCTCCCAAATCTACCAGGAAATCCCAATCCCAACAGATAGCTCTGTTTCCCTAGAAGGCCAATCTGAAGCCGGAGGCAGCAAAGGCCCTAATTTCTCTCGACCGCGCGACGCTTTCGCTTTCACGCAGATTGCCAATGGAACCGTTATGGATGCTATCTACCCAGACGGTAAAGCTACAGATCCAGATATGGAGCGGATTGATCCGGTGAAGAACGTTAGTGCCGAGTTCCCGCCTACGTGGATTGTGCATGGACTTGAGGATACAATGGTTCCTATCGGGCTTAGTCGTGAATTGTATGGACGGTTGAGGGAGGCTGGGGTGCAGTGTGGGATGACTGAGGCTCCAGGGGAGGAACATACTTTTGCGATGCTTATGAAGGTTGGGTCGAGGACTTGGTGGTTGCAAAGGGAGGGATTTGATTTCTTGGAAGGAATTATTGGGAAAGGGCCTCAAACAGCCCCCAACTAGAGATTTTCTTTACTTTGCAGGTTTCTATGCAGCTTGGTATAGATATCACCTGGATTATAGTTATTGCTGCATCTAAAGCCAGATAAGCCCCACCAATGCTATTTTGTTTCCATGCTTCGCGCTCCTGCAGTCTACTGCGAACTACACAAATAAATATGACACGTCGGTGGCCCAAGTACTACGCAATCGCAAAAGCACAATCTTGAATCAAATTCACACGCTGCCCAAAACAAACAAATCTCAATATTCTCCTATGGCTGGCAGATGTTTTCACCCAACCGAGCAGGGATGACGTTGTATAGCTCTTCCTTACTGTAACTACTGTGCCTAACGTCTACTTAATACTTTATTATTCTCCAGACGGCAAGCGGGACGCCACAAACGGCTCCTATTGCACCGCTTTTCCGCCGCCCAAGCCATACTATCTACCAAGACCAGCCCGCATTAGGGGAACTTATTAGCGCGGGGTCCGCCCTCTGCCTTATTCCGCGTTGCACACTCATTTACCTTGAAACATACCCTTGTTTAGCCCCCAACAAGCAATTTTCCCCGGCAAAGCGGTTTTTACAATGCCGGAAGAAGAATTAGAGGAGGGAGCCCAATACGGTGCCTTGCCATTTGATTATTATGTCACAGTACGCCCAACCTTTCTAGGTTCTAAGGTTCACATTAAGATTTTATGTCAACTAATGCCAAACAGGAACATTGGCCCGAGGGGGTAAAGGAGCGCCCCCAGAATGGGAGCAACTAGCGTGGAAATACCAAGAGTTATCGCTTATTGATCGATTTGTCTGGCTCCCTAGCCGAGTTCCTCGACGTCATGCTAACATTGGTCAGAGCTATCATGATAGGGCGAGATTGGTCCTTGCTCAGATAAACTCGCCTGATTTTACAAATGAGCAGATCCAAATTTTGAGCATTCACCAGTCAATCCATGAGCGAAATATTTGTGCAAATGAAGAAGGTACCATGCAGACAGTCTGGCTTCGGACTTGCTACGATAAGGACCTATGCGAAAAATACGAAGTTATAAAGGCCTAGGGCAAGATCGACGTTGAGATCGGTTCTAATCGGCACCTGGATGATAGCAACCGCTACGCCTTTGACGACGGAACGCCAGATCATTGGCGACAGGTTCTCGTCCGAGTGCCAGGTATCACGGACTTCATGGGCATCGATAACGAAGGAGGTGTCCTCAAATACCGGTCGTGCCAGAATAACGATAATATTCGGGCCCAATGTGAGGAGCTAGAAGATGAGGAAGATAGAACCTTGGCCCTTAAAGAGCTGGAGTTCCAGGTTGTGGTGTACCTACTAGACCGCGAAGCTATTGAGACGGGTTTGATCAAGATGCTTTGGTTGGATGAGCACGGCAACAGTGCATGGGAGAATCAAGTTGAGCCATCTACTGTGGAACCGCTTGCCGTAGCTTTTCTTAGCGCCACTCAGCTGAGCGAAATGTCGGGTGGAAGCTCTGGTCGAGGTTCCTTAATTAGACAATAGTCCATCTGAATTCTCCGATGAAGGGTCCCGAAGAAAACATAGATTACTGGTTAAGCACTATAGCCAAAGCCTATTATGGCGAACGCAAGGCAAAACTGTCATTGCCTGAGGATTTGCACCACTTGAAGCCTTTCGGAACAGTATATAACTTGTATGTCCTAGCGTCTCGTGGGTTCATATCATTCTGGCTAGCAAGAACCCGAATTATGATATAAGGGATTACCTTAATCTTAGTTATCTTGATCCGTCTCTCGATTAGATAAAACAAACACCTACAGACCTAGAGCTACTGCGAAGGAGCTTGAGGAGAAACATTGGACCCGCTCGTATACGATACATCGTTGTTTAAAAGTTTCCTTTAAACTGAAGGCATACATCAAGCGGGAAGGTCTGCGAAAAAAAAGTTCCCTTATGTAGAAGCAGCAGAATACTTAGTACACCAAACTTTTGCACAAACAGAATTCAGACTCCTAAATACGGTAATCTGGCTCATTAACCCGGCCCATTCCGAATAATCATTATAGCTCATCCCTCTTTTCAGAAAATGGATATCCAACAAGTGTCCAAGCTTCCCTGACCTTATCCACATGCTGGCCAGCATTCTCAATTGTGAGATTGGCGAAGTCCTTGAATGTGGCATCTTGCCGAAGCTTACCGCTGCTCATAGCGCGATACCAGATAGGACCAGCACCTTCCCAAGCATATCCTCCGATCATAGTAGCAGCAAGGAAGAAAGCGCGATTTGGGATGCCAGAGTTGATATGAACACCGCCCTGGTCGTTACTGTAAGGGAGTTTCTTGAAATCCTTCCAGTGCGCGGGCTGAGGATCTTCCCCCACTTGAGCATCGTTATAAGCTGTTCCAGGATTCTTCATGTCGCGGAGAGCCCTGCCATTGACACCTGCAGCCCAGATTCCCTCTCCAATAAGCCAGTTGGCTTGGTCAGCAGTCTGCGGGTTGCTTTCACCCCATTGTTTAACCATAGTACCAAAGGCATCCGCAAGAGACTCATTGAGAGCACCACTCTGGTATCGGTATGGAAGTGGACTTGTATACTGCACCACTCCATGGGTAAACTCATGACCGATGACATCGAGCTCATCTGTGAAGCCATTAAAGATAACGCCGTCTCCGTCACCAAAGACTAACTGCTTGCCGTCAAAGTAGGCGTTATAGAGGTCCCCAGCATGTACGAAGCCGTCGAGACTTATCCCCTTATTATCAAATGAATTATGCTGGAAGAAATTGAAATAAAAGTCATAAGTCTTCCCAAGACCAATATAACACTCATTTGCATTATTGGTTGGATCCTTCGCCGTGGAGAGAAGTTCACCACCCTCCTTAAGCAGGATGCTATCACGGGGAGGAGGATTATCCCGTGAATTCTGCGCATCGTATACTGTACGGTTTAAGTGACGTACACGCCCTGCCGCTATTCGATGTTCAGTACGTTGTGCGAGTGTGTGGCGAGCTGCCTCGCGTTGTTGTTCTGTCACAGCATTGCGGGCAATTGATTCAAGAATATAAGGTGGAATAATACCTTGGGAGGGTTGTTGCTGCTGCACCGCTGCGATACTCTGCCCCTGAGCTTCACGAACATCCTGAAGTTGCTTTGTTTTTTCAATAGTGGATTGGCACCGATTGATAATGGGCTGTGGCGCCAATCCTTTTTCAATGATGCCTTCTAGGACATATTGTGGTACAATGGCACATAAAGGAGCCATGTTCAGGCCTGGTAGAGTGGATATCCTTTGTTTTGTTTGAAGAATAAAGAAACAGGATAGTAAAGTTCGGGTTATCACTTCTTGAAATGACGCTAGACAAGATGTCCAAAATTCTCTTCTAATCAAGAATACCATCCCTTAAATATACGAGGACGCATATATTTATTACACACCTAGCGTGACCATCTGACCCTTTTCCTTGCGTCATCGCCAAGCCATTTCATGTCAAATGATCTAGATAACTTAGTGCCTCTTGGAGAGGGTTCCACTGCATCGCTATTCTTTCGCTAGATTGTTCTATGTTCTATGAGCATCAACGCAATATCCCTAGCATTTCAGCCACCACTTCCCTCTCAGCTTCAGAGGAAGCATCCCATTTAGTATATTCGTGAACTGGCGCATGTCTAATTTTACACGTCGTTTGGTATGCCTTCTGCAGCTGGGATGGCAAGGAGGCTATCCAGCACCGTGCGGCCTTTAGTTAACAGGTTTAGCCATTATAGCATATATAGAACAGACTAGAACGCCCATTCATTATACAATAGCGCTCGATTATGCTTTAATGGAATATCGAAGGATAACATTAGCGTATTAACCATAGTTTGAATGGGCTCGAAGAGCCTGAAACTAGCTCTGAACTCTATCCCCGGAAATAGTTGGGCAAGGATAATAAGTATGGTGATTACTAACACATGTGAGAGGATAATTAAGGTTTGACTGAGCCGGTAGCTAGCAGAACCCTAATTAAGATTGAGTTGTGTGGATCATGCTGCATGCGGCCACGTTGGTCAACTGAATAGACTGTCGTGTGACCTCCACAAAAGGTGGTACGTTGAGACTTCCTTAGGGAGATCATGTGAATCTTTGCTGGGGCTTTTCATTGAAAGAAAATGGGTCGTCGGACAACTGTCTGTCGGTGCTCCAAAGAATCGATTCCCAAGGTTTGAAGCAAAACGGCCGGGAACAGCCACTCAGTCGTATACTACTCAGTACGGTGGAGGACAGCTCTTTCTGCGCTAAAACCCAAGTATCAAGGATAATCTATTTGCGTGCAATTTCGGAAATTTGCTTTTATACTTTCACTTTGAACTTGCACACGTGGGCGTTCGTCTTATCAAATTGTAAGTCTACCATTAAAAACACTCTCATTACCGCGTACTTTCCGCTCCGTCAAATTTGCATACCAAGCAAACTAGTCCATTTTCGGGGTTTTCCTGGCCCACTGCTGTTGTTTGCTGCTATTTGTTGATATCAGATTTACGTAGTCGAGATATCGTACAAAGTAAATCTTTAATTGATGGAGTGTGTAGACGTAGTTGTTCTCGGTAGAGGGGGGTTTTGGTGTGAAATTCCGGCTTGATTCCCTACCCCGGCGTTGGGCTTCGAAGATAGATATCAAGTTTTGAAAGCACCTACACCGAAGCTATTTGAATAGTCCCCGGTTTCAAAGCCTTGATCCGTGCAGACAGGTAGGATGGCTTCGAGGAAGTCTAATTTGTCGATATGGTTGATCCCATTCCGCATTTTCTGTTCAACCATCCGGCCGTAAGAATGCTTTGACAACGCGAAACAGCCGATATCGAGCGGCTGTAAAAGGTGAGACGAATGTGCAGGCATACAAATTGGTATAATATGGTTTATTTCCCCCCCAAACACTTTGGTGTTAAATGACTTCCGTAGCTGTCGAGTAACAAAAGCCGAAACCTTCCCTTCGTGTGAGAAATAGCCGACGGAATAGACAGGGGCTGATTTCATCGTCTCCATCTGACAGCCGGGCGTGTGCTTGCGGTTTTCCGAGATGGATTTACGGCGTGTGGCTGTCGACGCAGAGCGGGCTTCCTGTTGAAACTGGCGCGCAGCCCATGCGTACACATTTTTCAGGTCAGGGTGCTGAGGGGTTTTAGTGTGGGCGAACCTTTCCACATCTCCGATGTCTTCGGCAGGCCGTGAGCGTTGAGGAGTATGAAGTCCGTCTTGGTATCTGCTGCTGGTAACGGCTTGTTTTGGTCTGCTTGCATCGCCTCTCGACGCACCTCCAGACTTGGAATTTGTTGACCATGCAACCAACTCCTGGACGAGAAGCTGGTGTTTTGGGTCATAGAGATTCTTCTCGATATTATGGTGGCCAGGGAAACCCATCACACGCAAGCACACATTTAGATTTAGCTTTGGGAAGTATAACCATTTCGCAATCGTGAAGCTTTTCTAGCGTTTTGCCGGAGGGTTTGGGGGCTGGTGAAGAGCAAAAGGATAACGATTCAGCAATGTCATTCTGCAGTGCTACAGTCGAGCTAGCGGCAAGGAATTCTAACGTACAGGGTGAGCCGATGTCGTCAATTGAGACGAATATGCCACCGTATCGAACGAGGAGGATGGCAAGCGGAGAGTGCGACGGGTGGATGTCCACGGGCGCGCGGGTTCCATGGGAGAGTTGGTGTGTCGAGCTTTGCTGGTGCCAGGAGTATTGTCCGGAGTCGTGCTATCGAGGTAGGTTGAGTAGCTTTTGGAGCGACGCAATGGCCAATTCTCCTGCTCCGTGCACTGTTTCTTCAGTAAATTAAAGATATCCATACTTTCTACACAGAACAGCAATGCTACGTTTTAAATTTACAGATTACAGCTTACAGTACTGTACTCCAAGTTAAATCTACTGATAGAAAGTAATGCAGGTCATATCTCGTTATTCATGGCATCTCAGAGTAAGACCTAAACCAAAGCGAGCGCCGCGAAACAGGCGCACCACGTCAGTGATTTTCCTTGGTTGATGTTGATGAGATGCCGAGTCATACTTCGCTGGATGGACATAAATGGAATGTCCTTGCGAAAATGTTGTCGGTTCTTATAGCTTGTGCCGGGGTTGCGGATCTTGACCGGTTCAAGATAAGTTTGTCGGCGTCCACTGTGCTGGATTTCCAGGTGGAGGTTGTCGGTGTTGGATCGATGTCGATGTACGAGTACTTCGATATCTTCTTCTTCTCTTCCTCTTCTCTTCTCCTTCTCTCCTTCTCTCATCTCACAATTCTCATCCCCGCCCAACCGCGGCGTGAAACCGGTTCACCCGCGGCTCAGGGCTTTTTTTTCCTTTTTCTTTTTTTCCGAAATCAAAAACGCAGTGAAGTCAAGAGACGTCAAGCGCAAGATAGATCAACACAAGTTCCAGGTCGAAACCCAGACACCGGAGTGACCATCTACCGGCGAACAACAATACCCTGGCGACGAGCAGCATTGCGAGCACGGCAGTACTCCTCATCACTCTCATACTCAGACTCGGAGCAGCTATCATCAGAAGACTCAGTAAGATAGCCACAGCGGGAACCACCACAGTCAAGCTTGACACGGTCACCCTTGCGGGTAATACCGTAGCGCTCACAGCGGCACTGGACGGGCGGGTCACTCATAGACGAGAGCGACGAGGGCGAAGTAGAACCCGACGAGCGAGAAGACAGACTGGAGCCGGCAGAGCTGGGAGGCGAGTTGGAGTAGGAGTACTCATCGGACAGACGGGAGCCGGCGAAGCGGCGGGTCAAGTCGTCGACGGTGGGGGCGAAGTCGGCCTCGCGAAGCTGGCGGGAAGCATAGGGCTTTGATGGCTTGGGGTGTTGGATGCGCGAGGGGGACAGGGCGCGACCGGTGGCGATGTTGGCGCTGCGGGACTTGCGGGTGCTGGTGCTGGAGGACTTGCCGCCGGGGACATCGAGGATGTTGAGCTTGCGGCCGGTGGTGGGCTCGACGGTGTACTCCACGGCGGGGTCGTGCGAGACGTGGTAGCCGTCCATGATGTAGTAGTACCAGTAGCGGCCTCCGAGTTGCAGCATTGAGGTCTGGAAGCGGAACTTGCCGACCCAGGCACCGGGCTTGTCCTCTGCGGAGAGTGGGATCTGGCGCTGGTAGTTATCCCAGGAGCCGACCAAGTGGACGGTCTTGACGTTGGACGAGGTCCGGAGGGAAAACTTGAGTTGAACGGCGGCCATGATGAACAGGTAAGATAAAATAAGATAAAAAATAAGGTCGTAGAGGGTGAAAGAGTATCGTATAGTTGGAACAACAGAAACTACCAGAGTTCAGTTGTGTTAATAGTGACTCTTTCGGGAACCGGTCCACGAAATGAAAAATAATCGAGCGAGATTAAATTAGGCGTGTTTGTTGCGATAGAAACTGAAGGAACAAGTCGACCGGCGACAAGCTGTAATCCTGTATATAAGTCAAGTCGAAAGATCCGAAGCAAGGCAGAATCTCAAAGAGCACAGCTCGTTTGAGGAGTAAAGTTGAAAGGAAGAATTAAGATAGTATAGATAGAAAGAAAAAAGATCGGGCAACCAGTGCCAGGATCGATCGAATATGCAGCACTAACACAACAAACGCTCGCTGAAGAAAAGAAGAAAAAGAAATCCGCCTAGGGTGGCTATGGCATCTTTTATGGGATTCGATTTGATCAGCACTGTAGAATCCGAATTGTCGTGCAGACCTCACTGGGCGGTTATTGAGCGATGTTGGTTGGCCCGACGCGGTGGTGCGCAGTGATGGGATGAGGGCATGGCGGTGGCCAATGATCGCCCATCAATTCGCGCTGGGGCTCGGACCGGGTGAGGGGAGAGTTTTGTGAAGAGAGTCAGCCTCATCAGACTAAACAAGAGGTCGAGACTCGAAGTGCGCAGTGCGCAGTGTGTGTGCAGGTGGATTGCGAGGTTGATGTTGGTGGTTGATTGCGCAGTCACCGCTCAAAGGCAGACAGGCAGACCACCTGGACAGAGAGACACTCGACATCCACACTTGGTAGCCTCGGAACAGTTGAGTTCCCCTCTCAATTCTCAGCAGGTCGGTGAAAATGTGCCGAGACCAAAGACGGGAAGACGACAAGCCAGTCAGAAGTCGCAAGTGGGCTGGCTGATGGAGTGACGACGCATGCAGGTCTTAGAAGCCTCGACATGGAGGGGCATGTCATAGCACAAGCACAAGCACAAGCACATATGACATCGCACAGATCATGTAATTGACCCGTCTTATCCTGGGTACTTTAACTTATAATGTGGGAAAGCGGATGGAGGTCCGGCAGTACTGTAAACATCCCATATTCGACCGGGGATAGTTCCGCTAAATGATTGACTGACTCGTATGATGGATGCATACTGGATAGGGCAAACAAAGTCCCATTCTAGCGGACTGGCAGTGTTGTTAAGGAGACGGTGGACTGCCCAAACAAAGAAAATCTCTTAATCGGATGTCAAAATTTTCAAACATTTCAGGGAATCCGCCAACAAGAATGTGCCTATCTTTTGCACTTTAATATAATTCATATTCATCTTTCCGCGAATCCAAGCATGTCCGACATACTCGAAGTCGTAAGTAAGCCGCAAAGGCCGCGTGCGCCTCCCGGCTAACACTGCCAGGATCCCGACTGCTATGACGCTCGGCCTTATAAACCGGGGGATTTTGAATCGTGAGAATATATATCCTCCGATCGAAATAATCAATCTGATCAATTCCAGAGAAACGACTTCCCTCGCATCCACCATCTATCGCGGGGTATTCGAAAATGGGAGACGGTATGTGCTGTGATATCAATCCAGGGGCGCCCGCTAACTACGCATAGCTACCAAGTCGTCAAGGAGGGCAGATCCTGGTATATACCATTGGAATCAATGCAACTGAACGGATCTTAACTTATTTTATACAGGTGTCCATCAGATGAACAGCAGTGGGAGAGTTTAGAGGCAGGGTGTGTCTATTTCCCCATACTGGAACCCAAAGCTGACCCCGACAGACATCTGATCGCTATAATCCTAGACTCGCACAGGGAAAATCCACTATTTTATGCACCTGTTGAAAACCCCAAGGTATCTATCTATCGACTATAATCAGACAAACAACCCGCTCACCAATTCAGCATATTCTAGACATTGGAACCGGCCGAGGGAGTTGGGCTGTGTATGCATCCACCCCGTCACTCCATGATATCAAACTAACAAGCACAAAGTGATGCGGCAGATCTGTTCCCAGAAAGTAAGTCCTCAACCCTCCAAAATGACCCCAAGCTAACATAAACAGCAATCGTCCGAGGCGTAGACCTCTTCCCCCCACCAGGAGAGTGGCTCCCCCCAAACTGCATAATGGAAGTAGACGACATCCTCCAAGAATGGACGTGGCGCGATCCATTCGACCTAATCCACCTGCGACACATGCTAGGCTCATTCACACCCGAGGAATGGGATATCGTATACAATCACTGCTACGAGTAAGTAACCATCCATCTCCCCCGTCCCCCGTTCCCCATTAAAACAATTCACCAATGGAACAAACCCGAAAAAGCAACCTAAAACCCGGCTCTTGGATCGAACACCTAGAAATGGACCCGCGAATAAGCTGCAGCGACAACAGCCTCCCAAAAGATGCCTACACACCCAACTTCAGCGAACGCGTCCTCGACGCGGCCGAGAACTGGAATCACCCCCTCGACACAGTGCGCACAATGCGACAGAGTCTTGAAAGGGCCGGGTTCGTGGATATCCACGAAAAGCGCTATCGATGTCCGATAGGCCCGTGGGCGCGTGATGCGACGCTGAAAGAGGCTGGGCGGTTGCATTATCATCATTGGGCTACGGGGATGGAGGGGTGGGCTATGTTTATGCTTACTAAATGGGGGACGCCGAAGCCTTGGACTAAAGAGGAGGTGCAGGTTCTTGTTGCTAAGGTGAGGGGGGAGTTGAAGGATCCTCGTTTGCATATGTTTCAAAATACGTGAGTTTTTGGTTTCTTTGATATTGGTGATGGTGCGATGGTGGGCTGACCTTTTGGTAGGAGGAGAGTTTGGGCTAGAAAGCCGACTGTTGAGGAGATGGGAGGGATTCCGGTTAAGGAGGAGGATGTTGTCTTTATTAAGAGTGAGGAGGTTGGGGGGTGATGCTGGTATAGTTCGGGTCTAATATCAGGGTATAGGAACACAAAATGGACAAATCGGACACGGGCTGGAGTCTATAGATTATCAAATTGAAGATACATTGGCAACTACATCAAGATGTGCACGAAATGTGATCCAACTATGTATGGCAGAACTAAGTTTCAAATGCGAACCCTCCCAGACGCCGCAGAAACAAGCCAGAATATGCGCATTTTTCGCAGATCATTAAAATACAAATAAGAAACCCAAGAATCACCGCACTGACACCCCGGACCGATTGGTAAACATCCGGGCGGCAATGTTCATGGAGGCCAGCTCTTGGAACAGAAGCTTGGCGGCGTAGGGAATGTGCACTTGCGAGATGCGGTGCTTATTGTTGCACAGGCGACACTCGAATAGACCCTTTTTCAGTTTACTAAAAGATGTTAGTAATGTATAAACGGATAGAAAGGGCTAGGTAAACTTACGCAACAGGAGTCATCAGACCGCAGTCGTCGCAAATGTGCACACGGAACGGATCCGAGACATCGAACAGACGCTCTTTCAAGAATGCACTGGCACCGTGAGCGATCATACAATCGCGCTCCATCTCTCCGAAACGGAGACCACCATCACGAGCACGACCCTCGACAGGCTGGCGGGTCAGAATCTGGGTAGGACCACGGGCACGGGCGTGGATCTTGTCGTCGACCATATGGCGCAGACGCTGGTAGTAGGTGGGTCCTAGGAAGACCTGGGCAACCATCTTGCGACCAGTGTGTCCGTTGTACATGACCTCGAATCCACGAGACTGGTAGCCGTGTTCACGCAGCAAACGGGAAACTGAGTCGACAGTGACATCGGTGAAAGGAGTAGCATCACCCTCGAAACCACGCAGAGCCGAGACCTTGGACAATTGACACTCGATCAAATGGGCAATAGTCATTCGAGAAGGAATAGCGTGGGGGTTGATAATCAGGTCGGGCACCACACCTTCACGAGTGAAGGGCATGTCCTCCTGACGATAAGTAATACCAATGGTACCCTTCTGACCGTGACGAGAGGCGAACTTGTCACCGATCTGGGGAATCTTGGTGGTACGCATGCGGACCTTGACGAACTTGAGATCGTCGTTGCCCGTCGAGATCAACACCTGGTCAACAATACCATTCTCGGTGCTTCGGAGTGGTGTCGACACGTCAATCTTGGTGTGCGCCTTGGTACGCTGGCCGAGCTCTTCGGCATCAGGGGCCAAGGGAGCAGTCTTTCCAATAATGATATCTTCACCAGAAACACGCACACCGGGTGCAACAATTCCATCGTCATCCAACTTGTCGTAGGTACCCTTGCGCATGCCAATGGTGTCAGTGCGCATGGGCTTCTCGAAGCGCTCAACCACTGAAAGGCCGACCATCTTCTCGGTATCCGTGTAGGTTCGGTAGAACAAACTGCGGAACAAACCACGATCGATACTGCTCTGGTTCATGATGACGGAATCTTCCTGGTTGTATCCGGAGTATGTAGCGATAGCGACAATGGCGTTCTGACCGGCAGGCAATTCACGGAAACGCAGGAACTCCATTGAGCGAGTAGTGGCCAGAGGCTTCTGAGGGTAGTAAAGAATGTTCGCCATGGTCTCCATGCGCTGTGCAAAGTTCGTCAAGAAAACACCCATGGCTTGCTTACCCATGGCAGATTGGTATGTGTTACGTGGCGACTGGTTGTGATCGGGGAAAGGAATGATACTGGCGCAAACACCCAAGATCATACTCGGGTGAATCTCACAATGTGTCCAAGTGTGGGCACGCTGGCTGAGAATCGAGCGAACGCGCTTGTTGGGATCGTTGGTCTCGTCCTCGGGCAGAGCATAACCAGCCTGGAGTTGTCGGGAGATCTCGAGATCTTCGGGCGTCATGACAATCATGATAGTCTCCTCTTCTTCAGCATCCACATATTCAACTGCACCAGAGCGAACAAGACCATCCCATCCGAAGTACTGCTCGCGACGTTCCTCTGGATCCATATCGGCCGGTAGGTCCTTATCCTGTTCAAGCTTGCGAATATGCTCCTTGTTGAGGATCAACCCACCAGAGTTCTCACTCTTGGGGTCATTGTCGATAACGAACAGGGGACGGCACACACGACCGGTGTCGGTGAAAATCTTGAATTCACGCTCACGGATGTCACGAATCAAACTGACCTCGTGCGAGATCATGTTTCGTCGGCGAAGGTTCTGCATTGTAGCGACAAGATGCGAAGGGTCTCTGTGAATACCAACCCAGACACCGTTGACAAACACCTTAGTTGCATTTGGCGTAACCTGAGGTTCGAACTCCTCAAGAACTTCCATATTTCGCTGAATCATGAAATCAATGATGGGCTCACTCGGCGTACCAACAGTGATGTAGCACATGAGGGCCAAGTTCTTGACTAGACCACAAGCTTGACCTTCAGGTGTCTCAGCTGGACAGACCAAACCCCAATGGGTGTTGTGTAGTTGACGTGGTTTGGCAATCTTTCCATCTCTGCCAATGGGTGTGTTGGTACGTCGCAAATGGGACAATGAAGATGCGAAAGTGTAACGACTCAGCACCTGGGACACACCAGCCTTGGCGCTGGCGGCCTTCTTCTGCTCACCCCAGTTACCGGTAGCAAGAGCATACTTCAGACCTCCTGTGAGTGTGGCAGCCTTGATGCCAATGTTGAGATAGATCTCACGGTTGGTCTCGACGCTGCGCTGCACGTAACGCTGAAGGTCACGGGTCACTCGGGTGAAAAGAACACGGAAAAGGTTGGCCAGAAGGGGACCAGCCAAGTCAAGACGCTTCTTTCCGAAGTGATCACGATCATCCACGTCGGTACGACCCAGGGCACACTGAAGAAGTCTGTGCACCATGTATCCCAAGAAAAATGCCTTACGGGTTTCACTGCCCTCGCTTTGCGAAATATGAGGCAGCAATTCCTTCTGCATAATATCACGGGCATACCGCACACGCCGGTCGTGGTTCAGATTCGACTGTGATTCAGAATATCCTCGTCGGATACGACGCCCAGCGCACGGAAAACGACGACGATCGGGATATCAGCACGAACGTATGGGAGGGTCGAGCGAATCGTCGGGCCAAATCCACCCTTGGCACTGTCTCCCTTGGCGAAGAGCTTCAAAGAAAGCTGAGAGAGAAGTCGCGAGCCCTTTTCCACAGCACTTCTAATTTCGGCAACGTACGGCGTGGGACTGGGAGGAGCCTTCTTGAAGACCTGGACAATGTTTCCAGCACTGCGTTCCTGTGCGATCAAAACCTTCTCACTGCCGTTAATAACGAAGTAACCACCGGAGTCGTAAGGGCATTCATTCCAGTTGTAAAGAGACGCTTCGCTTAGGTCCTTCAAGATACAGTACTTGGACTTGAGCATAATGGGCATCTTTCCGATGAAAACTGTCTCTTCCTTGCCCGTGTCTCCAGGGAGGTGCTTCTGCTCCCACTGGAGGTATGTGCCGCGGTTCTTTTGATCAGCATCGCCTTCGTTCGCATCGTCATCATCGGGGTTGGATGATCGCTCGCGACCTTCCATGATCTTCTTTGTCACCCCGAGGTAGAGGGGGGAGGCGTAGGTGAGGTTTCGGAGACGCGCTTCTTGTGGCAACATGATGGTAGTCGCACCATCGCCTTCTGTGACCGATGGTCGCGAAAGCATGACGGTGCCAAATTTGAGCTCATATCGGCGCACAACGACGGGGTCGACTTCATCTTCGGAGGGGGGGAGAGTTTGATCGAGAACAACCTGTCCTTGTTCCTCCACAAGTTCTTGCATCGTCGAAGAAATGAACTCGTCGAATGAGTCCAACTGCTGAGACACAAGACCCTTCGAGTCAAAGAACGAAGAGATCACGGTCCAGCAATCTTCGGAGGTGATGCCCTCGTCCGCATCGTCGTAAAACTCCTCCTCGTAAGCTTCATCGTAATCCGCCATGGTGGCGATCAAAAGGAGACCTGGTCAGGTCGGAGGCGGGTTGGAGAAGGTGCTGTATCTGAAAAACGAACGGAGGCGCGTCGGCCTGGGTGCACGATCCGAAGAATCACCCAACGCGCTGCAAGCCTGCCTGTCGGTGATAGAAGGTAGTATCGGCAGGGGACAGAAAGTCGGAGGCAGATGCGAGGTGGAGCCTGACAACCTGAAAGGGATGGAAAAGAAACTCCCCGGCAATGATGAGATGAAGGGACTGATCTCCAGACTCTTGATGCTTCTGAGCCCGCTAGGCAGGACGCTAGTCCTATTCGGGTAGTAGTCATGTGATCCAGTTCTCACCGCCTCCGAGTATAAATCCCTTCACGGAATATTGTTCAGTCGCATTTATTGTACATGTATTCATTTACGCGCCAAGTTATGGATTCTCAGATTCTTTGACTGTATATTACATTTAATGCATGAGAGATTAGCGCTTAAACAAACTGAAGAAGTGTGCTCAGCATATCCTTGAAGTCTTTCTGACCTGGTTCCTCCTCTCCAAGTCCTTCGAGTTGTTCTGCAACAGTTAGTTTTGCTCAAACAAAAATGCATGTATTGCTTACCCTGTAGCGTACCACGGACCAGAGACAAGTCTTCATCGCGGTCCGCAAGAAGTGCGAGGATCTTCTGCTTGGCTCCATCATCCTCGGCAATAAGCCATGCCAAGATGACATCGATAGTCTAGATGGTTAGCAAAGAATGATATGAGTATGAAAAAGGAAGGACACACCTGTAATGAGAACAGACCGGCATCGAACCGCCTCGACAGCCATTCACCAGCCATGAGTTCTTGCTCTTCCTTGTCAAAGGTTCTGCGCTCTTTCGCGATGGCCTGTTCAACAGGTGACACGCGCGATGCGTATTCGCGCCTCAGCTTAACCAGCTTTTCAATCTTTCCGTAGTCCTTTTCCATGAATTTTGCTAGTGTCCGGATACGTGGCGCAGAGCCACCAGGCAGGAGACGCAGAAGGGAAGCAAAGATTCCCAAGAAATGCTCGATATTTTGTCCCTCTTGCTGAATGGATGTTAGTTTCAACCAATGCCACAGGCATAGAGGTATTTACCTTCTTCATGAACATTCCGAAAATGGTCTTCAGGCCAGCCGCCTCCACCAATCTCTCGCATGCCGGGGCACCTCCGACTCCACCCAAAGCGTGATCAAGTACTCTCAAAGAGCGAGACTTGCTGAACTTGCCCTCTCTGAGCATGATCAACGCTAGTTCAATTCCCTCGTTCTCCACGAATTTCTCCTTGCCTGCGTCCTCTTCGACGAGGCAGATAAGAGAGTCGAACAAATTCTCCACGTATTCTTCTTCGTCAGAATCTTTCACTGGGTCACGTTTCCTGTAAGCGCTGAGCAATTGGAGAAGAACATCTATGCCATCGACCTCGATAAACTTCGAGCGGTTCTTTGGTGATGACTGCAGAAGAATCGCCAATATTTCAGCGGCATATTGCTTGTTCTGACTAACAACGGCTTCTTTCTTCTGGATGCGGGAGAGAATCCATGGCAAGATTGAACCATCCTGTCCAATTGTCTCGGCGTGGGAAGTTTGGGAAGCCAGGTTTTCCAGTACACCTGTTTTAATCAGCAATTGTTCGATATCTAAACCATTAATACCCACCTAGCACGTAATATACTCCGGCTCTGTCTGTCTCCGATCCTTCATCAAGTCGTGAGAGATTTTGCGCCAATAATTCGATGAGATCGGCTTCCATCTATACCATATAAGTACTTGTCCCGTGTAATTGTGAGTTCAACATACCATGGCATTTACCAGAGCATCCCATTGTTCTTGCTCGGCTTCCACGTCCTCGTCCGTTAATTCACTGATGATCTGAATGGCATCGATCGCAATGTCGGCATTCTCGTGCGACAAGAGAGAAATCAAAGACCCAACGCATCCCAGCTTCGCAAACTCTTCGTAGAGCTCAGGATGCTCAGATAGGATTGATAAGCCCTTGATTTCAGTATCGAGATCGGCCTCGGAGACCATGAACCTAACTCAATCAGCACCAGTACAAATATCTCCCACAGTTCCACATACTTTTGAGGGTCGCTTTCAAACTTTGCCCGCAATTCAGCATTCTTCGAGATCTTCCGCTCGAAGTTCAATGCAAAGCGTCGCACCCATGCGGAGTCGAACTTCTCGGGCTAGATGAAAGCCGTCAGCACCTGGCCAGTGATCATGGAGCATATACCCCATACCGCAGTCTCGTCGTCCTCTTGCTGGTCAATGTATTCCATTGCCTGTGTTGTCTTTCGGTCCATTCCACCTCCGAAGAACCGTCCCTCTTCGTCGTCTGGAACATCCTCCTCGTCAAAGTCCGGAGGGAGCTCCGGCCCAGCTTCGCCGTCCTCGCCTTCATCCTCGACTATAGATGCCTTTCCTTTAGACCGTGCATCGCCGTTTGAGTCTAGCTTCGCGGACTTGTAGACTTCATCTTTTGCGAATGTTAGAAGGTTGCGACCAGGGTGTTTACGGGGAGCGACGTACTTGGATCTTGGAGGGGCTCGAACTTGCGCTTGGCATTGCCTGTGGAGGACGGTTTCTATTCTGTTAGATATGTAAATATCCCGGTAGATACTCTCAGACTCACTTTGAAGAGCTCGTCGACGTTCATGGTTGCTGAAGGACGCCTGCTCGCGAGACAACGCTTTGGCCACCAATCTTCTACGCGAAGAAAATGAGACGAGGGCGAAGGATAGACGCGCAACAGCAGTTGAAATAAAACGAATTCACGTAAAGGGTCAGTCACTGCAGACGCTGTCGCATTCACGCGGGCAAAGATATACGGTTGCGCGCGGGAGCTAAAGACGCAGTGATGCCAAGCCCGTTCCAAGTCCGCAGATTTCTCGACGTCCGATCATCACCTTCTACAACAACATCAACCCACGTTCTCTATCCTCTAATCTCCATCTGACACAAAATGGCCCCCAACCAGCGCATCGTTCCCTCCGGCTCTGGCCGCGCCCAGAAGGGCTTCGTCAGCACCATCTACGATGAGGCCACCAACCCAGAGAACAAGACCATTGTCCGCAGCCTCCTGATCTTCGGTGTACGTTTCGATTCCATCGGCATTGCATCAGGCCATCAGAAAAACTAACATGTTAATTTCAGGCCGGTGTTGCATTCCTCCACAGCAGCCTCGGAGAGTTCCTCCTCCCTCCGTAAGTCGCATCCATCTCAGTCCGTTTCCCGATGAGCAGCCTCTGACTCGACGCAGCATGTAAAATCTTTACACCTTTTATACCTCCGGTGATACGACTCGGACCTCCCCTTTTCAATCCTGTGGAAGCATACGGCGTCAGTCAATGGAAACACATGAATAGACAGTTCGCTCGGTGGTTTTCGATCGGATAATTTGTACAATAGTTTATTGAAAGGGCATGTATCATCTCGCATGCTTTGTCCCTGTTTCATGAATACGAGGAATTTGCCATTTACTGGGTGTCCAGTATTGTGGTTCAATCCATTTACTGTGGCTTCATACATTTACTGCTCCATGACAAGTTACTTGTGTCGGAACACTTGGACTGTCTAAGATTCCATCAATACTCTGCCGTACAATGCCACTCGTCGGTGATAGCGCCATGTAGTACAAGACCAGGGCAGTTACCACCCGGGTCATGGAGAACATGGGCTTGAATATGCGACAACATGTGATGCAGAATGAATGCGTAGGACAAGCTGAGTTGCAGTGATAAGAAACTGGACTTGAAATCATTCATTTCATATCTGGCGGAGAATCTTAAACGACCGTTCACCTTGAATAGAGTGTTGTGCTCCCTAACCTCCCACCTTCGGAAAATGCCGCTCAATATATACATAGATGCGAATCTGAAGAGATAGTCCTATGGACCATATTCAGCCTCTTCGATGGTCTGCAACTATACAATTCAACTTTCGACATATACATCCGGCACTAGGCTCGTTTGCACATCTCCTGGTCCTTTCATACGTCTTCAGCACTTTCAAGTTGTCTTTTACTAGATTTTTCAAAATAGAGAGATACTGAGTTTCTGCTTCTATCTCGCATCATATGTTCTCGGTCATAGCATCAGAAAATTAGTGACAATAACGAGTGATATCAAATAGTATGGTTGCTTCTTCGTCAATCACGCAACATGTGAAGCTTCCAGCATAGTGACAAGAATACTTTTTGAAAGGAGACACATGTCTAATTTAAACCCTTATCGTCCTTCATCCGAATCAACTACGAGCATTTCCTCCAGAACCGTTCCAAAGCCATAACAATCCATATTAACTCACTATGGCATCAACGCAATCTCAAAAAAGAGCGGTAGAACTCGCCCACGGCAACCTCTTTGACGTCTTTGGCAACTACGACGCTGTTTCACGTCGCGAGGCAGTTATATCAATGTACCACGAAGATGGCATCGTCTATGAGCCCAACGGCGTGGCCATCAAGGGACACGACGCCATCGACAAGCACATCCAGGGGTTGCTTGAGAAGAACGCTGGCTGGGAGTTCAAGACCGTTGGGCCGGTGAAGCAGGTGCAGAATCTCGTGTTTATCGCATGGACATTCGGGCCGAAGGGGAAGGTGGTTCTGGAGGGCTCGGATCATATCATTGTCGAGGATGGGAAGATCAAGGTTGTTTATGCACTGCTTGGGGATCAGGCTGATGTTAAGCCGTAGATATGTAGAGAAAGGAGGTAGAAAGGAAACAGGAGTGTGGACTAAAGTATTACGGTTTATGTTGAGGACATGTGCAGGACGAGCGGTAGACAGGGTCACTTGCGAATGCATCTGGCGCAGTATCTAAGCGAGCACGTACTATGTTAGCAGTGGTAGTAGTATTAATCAAGTGTATTGTCCTTGACGAGCCCTATGGGGCTATGAAAGACAGTCCGGTCCGTGAACATAAGCTGCGACTCAGTTCCAAAATACATCTTTTGATCATTCGAGTCTCGGGTCGTTCGGATCCAGGATCCTCGAATTCCCTTTTTCTTGCCCCATTCCGCCTATCTGCGAATGGCATTCGGGTATACTTATCACAGTTTGTTCCTCTAGCGCATCGATAACTGGCTAGAGCGGCCTACAGTTTTCCATACCCTCCTCGTATCCGTGACATTCTGTGCCATCTCAAGCTGGTTGTCTGGCGGAACTACGTGTACTAGGAGTCTGAGGACCACGCTAGACAGAGCTAGTAAGGTTCAAGCGTTTTGTGGTAGATATGTCGGCGGCGGAATCCGATGTGCGTACCACAACAGCCGCTACCGACCTTAACCAATCATAGTCATAGCGGCACGATTTGTCGTCGATAGTCGCAGGCATAGCGGCGCGACTGGTGGTCGGCAGGGTGGCAGTATGATGCCAGCATATTCTTCGCATTTGGGCACGACGGTGCCAGCGTCTCTCTCGCAGGCATATCAGCGCGATTAATTGTGGCAGTACAGTGCCAGCACATGTCACGCATATCGGCGCGGTTGGTTGTCGGAAGATCGGCACGAGCGTGGAAGTCAGCTGCGTTGCAGGCAGAGTCGTCGGATAGCGCGATGAGGCAAGGGAACCCCAGCTGTCTTCCCATCTCATAGCCTAGAACCGACAGAGGCAGGCGCGATGGTGACGCGTCTGGTCAGGGACACACGCCCAAGGTTGTGCCCGCATCGGATGGCAGTACGATCCGGCGTGTCATGGCGTACAACAATCGTAGCGAGATAAGGGGGGAGCAGGAACCTTAGCTAGACCTTGTTGTCATCATCCATTTCGTGCGGTTGGGCGGGCGTGGACGCGTCTGTGGACAAGTTCAACGCGTCCATACATCCACCGCGACAGGGGGATTCTTCTTAGTTTGCTCATCAAAAGATGAGTACTAACACCGGACGCCACAGAAGGTGAGTATCCATCGTCCCGAGAGCTGGTGACGGTGCCCTCATACAGCGTGCTCACTGGAGGCTGTTGTTATGATGGGGAGTAAGTTAATAGATTCATTGATTAAACACCAACGGAAGCTGGGACAGGTGTATACTCCGGTGACTAGTTCCTCAGCCACCTCATGTGACCAGCTTCCAACATTTGGCAGCTAACCTCTCCAGTCAACAATATAGCGGTCGTTCTACTGTGGACCTGGAAATTGTTAATCTCATCTGCTCCTTTGAGATATGTAACGAAACTTCGCGAATCATCTACAAGCTCCATGAATGCAGTCGGGTTACTGTGGTTTACTCAGGGGATTTTTCTTGTCGAACATTTACACATGCCCTCAAACTGCTACGATGCGAACCTGATCTTTAGATGACGGAGTTTGGTTACCTCTTCGTACACCCTTCGATGCCACGCACGCACTAGTGGGAGAGAAGAGTGTTCAAACAGCAACCCCCGCAGCGTCGGTCGCCCCAACTCGGCGTTCCGAACGTCTTGGGGTCTCTTCAAGCTCATCCCTTATTCGTCGGTCGGCTCGATCGAGACAGATCTCGGTCGCTTTTGGCCGTAGGAGTAGATTTTATATAGACCAAAGCCAGACGATCCAAGCGTCTAGTGTAATTGAAGGACCCTAATGGCTATTGATGTATCATCCCTAAAATTGGAATTCTATGTTGCACGTGCTGAACGCTTGTAAGGGTCTCACGTATACATAGAGATGGATATTGTCTCCCGAGATGAATAATCAATACTAAGAACAACTATAGTTGACTCTAGATACAAGACGTAGCGCGAGGAAGCAAAAGAAAGGTAGCTTCCTCGCGTTCAGGGGAACCCAGATGCGCCATGTTGGTCCCGCATATCATTTCTCCACGCATCGCGTATGCTTCATGTATGATCCTGAACAATGCGACCAGAGCTCCCAGGAATTAACACCGTCTTTCCAGGAATGAGACGAGAAATTTTGGAGGCCAACTAAGCCTAGACTTTGAGCGAACGGCTATACATGTGTGGAAACCTCTGTGTTGTGAATAAATTTCGGCCGAATGATTCTTTTCACCAGCAGTAATATCTGATCAGAAGACAAGCGCGGCGTTGGCTATGGAGAACAAGAATTGTGAGCAATTGTTCAAGTTCGGAAAGGCAACTGGCACTGAAGTGCATCACTTGTGATGTTAAGGGCAGACCACAGAGCTGCAGCGATCTCGAGATGTTTTGTAAGGACTCTTACCTATGCTATATCATTCTCGATTCTCTCGACAAGTCGATATGTCCGCAGCGATATAGGGATATCCCCCGCTGTGTCTGAGATAGACACCGTATAATCCCCGGTCAACGCTTCCTCTAACCCTGACCTCCTCGCCAAGAGCAACGGCTTTGGAGTTAACTGTGTTAAATGCTGGGGCAACAGATTGTGCCTGATCATTTATCGGGGGAGACAATTCTTTAGGTGCATCCAGCAAGGTAAGCACCACTGGACAAATTTACCGGCTCGATACCCACAACACAGTTTAAAGCCCACTTGCACTCGTTACAGATTCCGAGCAGCAAGATAGCAACGTGGGCAACACAATGATGGCTGGAATATCTTGGATACATGTATTTATACATGCAAATATCGACCTGTAAAATGTGCACAGAAAGCAATTTGCCTTGTATAATTTGCACAGCCCTCTTAAGCCTCCTCTTCAGTTCCGGTACTAATGTAAGAGGTGACGGTAACACTGACTTCCCAAATCGGGTTGTGTCCGCCGATGACGAGGTTGGGGCTGGTACGTGGATTCCCGGCAGGCGCGGGTGGCGTCCACGGCGGGAGTGCCATGGCGGCACATTTTCTCGGGATTGGGAAGCGAGTCCTTGGCTGGCCGGTAACTCCATCGACGGGCTGCCGGTGAACAGGCCGGGCCACGCCAACTCGGAGTAGCGTCCTCCGTGGTCGTCCATCGTCTAGGATTCGCCAAGAGAAACAAAACCATCCAACGAGTTCCCTCAAGTCTTGAGACAGTTGAAAAGTACCGGGGCCAGGTTCTACTGCTCCACACGTAACTTAAGGTGGCTGTCTCCGCACTCCCCGTCCCTGATGGGCACGGAATACCCCGATAATTCACCGAGGAGCATGATGATCAACTCAGCTCATAGAAGACATGCCATCCAACCGCAGGTACAGCTCCCCATTGTACAATTTGCTATCATTGTTATCGTAGTGCCGTATACTGGGACTTCCATTGCGAACTTCCACGGTAATTCTGGATCAGCGGATTGCCAAGATCGTGATGTCCTGGTTCTGGCGTTTCTCGAGTTTGGTTGGTACATGTAAACCAAGCCATGCCCTCGCCAAGACTAAAAGCACGCTGGCCAAGAAACTTCGCGGGGCCTGGAAACTCTCCCCGTGTGTGTGGGGATCTCTCCACGGGGAAGCGTCGCGGTCCGTACAGACGTCCATTGGCTTCGAACGTATCGCAACTGAATGACGCAAGAAATTGGTTGCAGTTGGTTTATTCGCGAAATACACCGCATCATGGGGCGTCGAAATAGATGCATTAAGATGTCACATTAAGGTTCTGAGATATCATCAAGTAGATTTAGTGTTCAACACTTGCCATCTACGTCCTTTGGCCCCAAATTGATTTTGTGCCCAGAGCAGGCTCCACACCATTTCCCTGGTTGCTTTGAAAAGCCTGGATGGCAGGGGCAAGTGCCATTAGAGGGGCCCTTGCACGATTGCCACGCTCCCGAAGAATACACCAATTTGCCCTTTTGCTTTTTCTCTTGGAAGGTTTGGAGTGCGTCATTCAACCCCACACGAACCGTCTTGGTGACCAGGTCGACTCTGCGCAATTCACGAATCAGGGCTTGGATAGCGTCTCAGGTAATAACTCCCGCCAAGTCTATATTTTGATTGTTGGCAGGTTAGCACGGCCGGCCCCTAAGTATTTTAGGACTGTTATCCCTCTGCGCCCACTGTCGCATTCGTCAATATCTTATCGCACTTGGGTAATCTCTCGCCCTTCTTTGTTGAACAATTTTAAATTGGATAACTCATTAAGCGACGGTGATGTTATTCAAACGTCCCCCCAATGAAAAGGGAGCCGCATGGCCAGCCATCTTGGTAGGTTTGTTCGCGTCCTTTGGCGGCATTCTCTATGGATACGATACCGGGACCATCGCGGGTATCCAGACTATGCCCTACTGGCTCGATGAATTCAATCATCCTAACGAAGGCCGCATCTCCCTAATTGTTTCTATTTTGTCGGTTGGAACGTTCGTTGGCGCACTCGCGGCGGGGATTATCGCAGACATTACCGGCAGAAGATGGGGAATCATCATCTCAGTCATGCTGCCTTTTAATCTCGGTGTGGCTCTTCAAACTGCTGCTACAGCGCAACCTCTGTTCATTGCTGGTCGCTTTTTCGCCGGTCTCGGAGTCGGTTTAGTTTCCGCCCAAGGTGTGTTAAGGCGGCGAACCCCAGCTTAGGTATCCGTTGCTGATTGCTTATAGTTCCCATGTACCAATCCGAAACTCTACCCAAATGGATCAGAGGCGCAGTTGTGGGTTGCTACCAGCTCTGCATCACAATCGGCCTTTTCTTGGCCGCTATTGTGAACTGGGCAACCCAACACCGGAACGACAGCGGTATCTGCTCATGCATGTTCGGGCTGATAAATGATCAAAGAAAACTAACTCGATCGCAGGAAGCTATCGCATCCCGCTTGCCATTCAATTCGCATGGGCAATAATTCTGGTGAGCTTTTCCCTCTTGGCAAACTGCAATTCGAATGAATCCATAACTGACTTGGGAAAAGGCTGGCGGCCTGCTCTTTCTCCCAGAGACCCCTCGCTTTCTGATCAAAAAAGGCGATGAAGCCCAAGCCCTGAAATCGTTGGTTTTCCTTCGTCGCTTGAATCCCGATGATCCAGATATTCTCTCCGAGCTTGCAGAGTTGAAGAGCAACTGGGAGTATGAACAGTCCCTTGGCTCTGCTTCGTACATTGAATGCTTTAAGGGTACTACTGGTAAACGCACCCTTACTGGAATTATACTCCAGTCGCTCCAGCAACTGGTCGGTATCAATTTCATCATCTATTATGGTACGAGTTACTTCGCCGAGAACGTTGAAGGCCTGCCCGACTCTTTCATCTTGCAGGTGATCGTGAACTGTGTCAATGTAGTCATGACGCTTCCAGGCCTTTGGGCAATTGACCATTTCGGACGCCGCCCAGTTCTTCTGATCGGGGCCATTGGGATGGGTATCTCCCAATACATCGTTTCGGCTTGCGGCGCCGCAACTCCGATCTCGAATTTCACTTCACAATGCGCCCAGTTCGCTTTTATTTGCATTTACGTCTCGTTTTTCGGTAAAGTGAACACGATAATGAGCTAGGGCCTTGCTAACATCCGCAAAGCATCCACATTTGGCCCTTGCGCTTGGGTTGTCACGGGGGAAATCTTCTCGCTTCAGACGCGTGCCAAAGGTCTTTCTATGACCACTGCTGCGAACTGGTTCTTCAATTGGCTTCTTTCTTTCATCACTCCATATCTCACAGGAGCACTCAGCCCAACCCAGTCCAATGTATTCTGGATCTGGGGCAGCTTCTGCTGGATCGCATTCGTGTTCGTATACACCATGATTTATGAGACCAAGGGGTTGGCCCTTGAGCAGGTTAATGAGCTCTACGAAAATGAACCGAGGGCTTGGAAGAGCCCTGGTTACCATTCCGAACTCCGGACGCTCTCTGTTTCTGAAGTACACGACAGGAGATTGGCCAACGAAGATACGAAGCATTCAGAGTTGGCTCTGGAGGATGTCGAAAAGGCCTGATCAGCCAAACGGTCCCACAATGGAACTCTTCGAAGACCGTCGCGACCAGGGGAAAAATAGATCTCTTTTTCATCAAAGTGTATGGTCCCGAATCTGTTTCTCCTATCGACGGTCTCGGAACTTTCAACAGCGTGATCGAAGTGTTTGTCAACGTCGTCGTATAGGGAGGTTACCGATAACACCTTGGCGGGACAGCATCATGCTTATCAAGTTCTCTCGCCCGTCGTCTGCAGACTATATTCCGTAATAGAGTGTTGCGTGTGGCCCCTTTTATCTTGCTTCCAATAAGACCTATAATTCTTTTCAAGGCCACTTCTTGCCCTTGTGCAAGTGAAAGAACATCATGTACATTAGACACCATGATCAATTAGAGTATTTGTATTGGAACGTGACATTCCTGCCTCGGAAAGAAATCGTTCGTCTTTCTCACAAGTGCCCCTAGGGCGACGCTGCCGGTGGTTGTTACGGAGCCCCCAGTGGCCATCCTAAGACCTGCTACTCTTGCGGGGGCTTCAGCCACATGTTCAACTTTCTCGAGGACGGCTGATTCCCTGGATAAGAGCATTGTTGTCTGGGGCCAATACTATGAACGATTCCTGAATTGACTACGGAGTGTGCCAATAGCAATTGCAGTGTATTTCTCCGGATGGCTGACGCATCCATCTGCATAAAATTATTAACCGCATGCTAACTTTATCACCCAAGTACAGATGCGGTTGTCTACTCCATTTCAGGTTGCCTCGAGCTTTGGTAAGGAGCGCTTTCACCGAGGGAAAAAAAGTTACGAATAGAGTCAAAAGTTATCTGATCTGTCTTGCAAAACCTCAGACCTGGCCTTCCCGGCTTTGTCTTCTTCCCCGCGTAGACTACTTTCCGCCGTAGACAATTCACTTCGTTTTGGTAGCTCTTGAGGTCGGCGGTGAAACATTGTTTGGCGTACGGGGAAGGTCGTAGATCGGGTGTATGCTTTTCGACTGCGCTTGCCTTCGTAGTGGTGAGCTTTGCTACTGTTGCATCCAACGCCTCGGCTAAATGTAGCTCCCCTTGTTTTCCCATAAGGCTCAGCACCTCCATTCCAATCTTCTCCCAGGCTTTCCTTGGCTTAGCATTGGTGTTACGCTTAGTGTCGAGAATCCATTCTGAGAAGGTAGCCCGGTGATCCGAGCCGCAGTTGTCGTGGTAAAGATGACACTTGAACAGCAGGTCGAGTCTGTCTGTTACCGTCTGATCGATTGTGGAGTTCCTCCCCAGAGGCCATGGCCATGAAAGAAGTGGATAGATTCGCTAGCGTCTTCGATTAATCTCATTGAATTTTAATAAGACCATTGGCTTTTCTTCCTTGGAAAAGGGGAATTTCCGAACTTTTCCCTGAAACCCCACCCTACAGGGCGTACCGACGGGGCGCACAGACGGGGCACACCAATGGGACATAATATAGACGTTGGATGACAGACCGATCGGACTACGCGAAAGCCCGTGGTCGCGGAGTAAGCGTCGAACCTATAGTACTGCAACCACCCAAAAAAGGTACAAAGAGGTACAACACCAAAATATTTCAATCGCTATTTTCTCAATAATTACAAGGCTGTGTAAGCTCCGAAGCAACTAGGAGATACCTCACGTATACGTCTATAACCTGTGAAAGTTTTAGACCGATCGGAGCTAACTACACCTCTGCAGTCTGGCGAGGAAAAAAACCTGCAGTCTGGCGTGTAGGTTAATAAAGGTACCATAGTTAAAGAAAAGCCCTAACCTGCAGTCTGGCAGACTGCACCCACCCCCATGGGATAGTGTGAAAGCATCACCACTCCATGTTCTTTTACGGGAGTGAGGAAGCGGCTCGATCGAGACACGAGGCTAGAAGTCCTTGACTGAGAAGCTAGCGTGGGTTTCCTAGGTGTTTGTGGGAAAGGAGCTCGGAAGCCCCCATAGGTGGGTCCGTCATCGGTCCGGGGTTAGCACCCGCTCGGTACATATATCGCAATTGGAGTTTGGCCGATCCTAACAGTCCTTTTGCACAGCTTCCCCTAATATAGACGCCGAGTGGACGGCTCGATCGCCTTTTACAGTATGTCCTAAAACTGGAGTCACCACCTGCACTCTTTCATTCTTTTTCGAAACCTAACTACCAAGGCGCCCTAGTCCATTCTGGAAAATTTCCGGAAGATCCCTGTTGCTGAAAGCTGTACTGCACTAGAAGACGCGCGCGACGCGCGCATTAGTCCTAAAACGATGAATGATGTAGGTAAGTAAAGTGTAAGTAAAGATTTAAATTGCTGGGATTTGACTGGACATATATGTTAATATAATTGGCAGAAATGTGGGCACCCGGGATCCCGCGGACCTCTGGAGCCATCGTTCAGCATTGAGCGATCTCGGTCGGCTATAGGAATTGATGTCAGTCCAAGCTAACATCTAGTCAATTCTAGACTTGTCGCGAAATTTTTGAGTAACGGTTGCAGCCGTTTTACATTATTCGACCTTGGTTAGAATCAACCCTACACAGCTTGGCCCGGGATTAAATCTGGCGGTAGAAGTTTATGTATTCCTTGGTTCCATACTCTTTCCTTGCCACTATCGATTATCGTAGTAGGATCTGAAAGTGATAGAAACCTTGAGGTCTTAAGAAAGGGTAAACGCGAACTCTTCCGGCCAGTCTAGATCCTGCATGTCCCTGCATGTCATATGCATATGTATTGTCTAGTTCTAATTTACGATTTTGTTTCCATGAATTCATTGTTCTATGCTCTAAGTCTAGAATTCACTCTACTGATGGGAATATCATTACCAAACACTCTTAGGTTAGGCTCGGAGTTCAAAATAAGGCAATCTCAACTTACATCACCATTCCACTAAGCATGTCAACCTTGATTATAAAAGACTCTACAAGAAACTGAGATTTTCCATTTATTTCTTATTAGTATCCAGAAACATCTCATTATTGGATTTCACCAATAATTCACCAATAATCAGACCTGATACCTCCCCTATCTTATTTAATCTAAGTTCGTAACCAGGAGCAATGGGTTACGGAGACTGGGTTGACCTACACTTAACAGATGCACTGTCTGGTGCACCCGTCCACATTGAAAATTCCGAGCTTCAATGGTAATTACTAAAGTCCTTTTAGCTCTATAAATAATGCGCTTCTGACTTGATTTCACAGGGGAAAGTTCTATGCCGATGGGGACAAAGATCGTGAGATCAGTCCACAGCAAGTTGATGAAATGGTCATTCCCGCCAATCCTTCAGGTGCAGATGTCTACAGTTGTGGCAGAGAAGATGCCGCCTCGGGAACTCAAGGGAGTTTTGATATGATAGATCAAAACTCTGGTACCCGGATCTGTAGTCTGCAATGGAATTGTCCATACGAATCGTCGCCTGGCAATACGAATTCCGTCAAGGCGCAGAATCAAAATGATAACTACAAAGTCGACATAGGAAATTACCGTAAGAATGGAGCTCTAGGAAAGGTTGACGTCACTATTGCAGCTGCTTAATAGGGATCAAACGCAGCGGTAGTATATATCGTTGGTCTCTTTGGGTATGGTTTTCCCCCACCGGGTTTTTCCATACCACCAGCGTGAATGCGGGAGAGAACCCTTTGTTTTGCTATTGTATTGTCTTCTTAATCTTTTTCCTTTCTATTACAGAAAAATGTACATGTTACACGCCTAAAAAGGACCTAGGTCGGAAAAAATTCATTTTGACTATGTACCGAATGTTCCGACCGATCGGTTTGACACCGTGTCGTTGACGTTCTTTTCTCCTCTAAACCATCCACCCTTCTAGCTCCTCTCCATAAGTACGATGGGTGTATAGAGCCCCAATCAAAGGCACGCACAGAGTACAAAATTCGGTGGGCGATATTTGCGCCCGCAGCACGGACTAGGTGCTCTCCTCGAAGGAAGATGTTGCTTTGCACTTTGCGGAATTCCACTCTTGACGAGAGGAATCAAAAGAGCACCGCTTTGGTTTTAGCGGCAAATGATCTTCTGCGAGCTGTTAAGAGAGCATATCGGAAGGGGCACAACATCGTTGGTGCCAGCCAAGTTTTCATTTACATTTATCCATAGCTTCGATTTCTTTTGGGCAAAAGAATTGCGAGACATGATTGCCGCCTTGGCTGTGCTAAAAGTTTAAAGCCTCGAACCATCCAATCCCACTTCGGTTGCTTTTGATGAGAGGTTATAGACACTCAGGCCTGCCATAACCATCACAAATACTTGTACTTCCTAGCTTGTCACTTGGATGCATGGGAGATTTCATAGTATCTGCTATCACTGCGGAGGAATTTGTTGGAAAAAAATACAGCTATTTAACCACTAGACCAAACAAACAAAGGTTCCTTTTTGTGGCCTAGGGACCATACATTCTATTCTGACAGAATTGTCAGAAATCCAGTCTATTTTAGGCAAGACTGGCGGAATTAGCCATGTAAATCACGGTGAACGGGCTACAATCGTATTTTCCGGGTTGGTATGTCCGTAGGATGCTCCTAGTAGCTTATCAGCCTGGATTAGTTCAATTTTATCAATAAGCCGGTCGCCGACCTCGGTCGCGGGCATTGAATCGGCCCCGGCAATGGCATCCGCCCCGAGCGTACGCACCCTAATGTAATGAGATGCTGGCCCCTAGCTATATGCGCGCTGGCATCGTACGACGCGCGTAAATTGCTGAATTTGCTACTCCGCCGCCGATAAACCTTGCTGCCGCCGACGGCCGCCATAGTAAGCTGGTGCGACCGAGGGATGCGGCTCACGCCAGTGCTTACGCATAGTGCCAGCTTTCCTAGCGATAAATTGACAAAATAGGTCCTTTTCATATAAAATGCCATCTGGAAAAACTGGCAAATTAGCAATTGGGTTATTGACTACGGTTGGTGGCAGCCAATTATCGCACTTAGGCGCCCGGTCGGAGGTTTGAATAACTTTAGCAATTAGGCGTGCTTTCGGCATTGGAAGGTGATGATTAGGTGATTGAAGGTGTCGAAGACCTCTCTCGGTCTAACAACGTATTCGCATGTCTTACACACGATAACTGGGTCTGTCGAAGGTTAGTGAAAAAATTGGGTTGCCATGGTTGACTAGTGCAATATATATATCGTAATATAATGATGAATTGCATGAAATTTGACTGCTTCTTGACAAAGGCGCAAATATCAATACTCAAGGAGGCGAGTATAGAACTGCTCTCCAGGCCGCCGCATTAAAGAGGCACATAGAGATGGCACGACTGCTTCTTAACAAAGGCGCGGACATCAATACTCAAGGAGGCGAGTATAGAACTGCTCTCCAGGCCGCCGCATTAGGGAGGAACATAGAGATAGCACGACTGCTTCTTAATAAAGGCGCGGACATCAACGCCTAAGGAGGCGAGTATAGAACTGCTCTTTAGGCTGCTGCGTTGAGGGGGTACATGGAGATGGCGCGACTGCTTCTTGATAAAGGCGCAGATGTCAATAGTCAAGGAGGCCAGTATGGAACTAGCCAAGTCCGAAATTGATAGCCGTTAACGAACCATAAACCTGTCCTTAGATGGCATTTCGCGCACATTGCGTTGTGGTTGAGAGATGCATCCGGCGCTATAAGCCAGCAACGAATCGTGTGTGTGACTTGGCTAGCATTTGTTCGCTCGACAAGTGATTTGACGTCCGATATGCCATCTTGGATCTGACTCTGGCTCTTAAGCTGTAGGACATCAAGTGCGAATGACAGATTTTCACGTATGTCGCTAACATCTTCTTCGAGTTTCTGTAGCGTACTTTTCCGAAATGGATAGGCCGCGCGACGCCCAGCAGTCTTAATGCGATCCTTTAAGCCAGCGGCCGAGTCTTTGTGGAATTTGTCACACTCGCTCTGCAGGTCGGTGATAATTTCCTCGCATTTCTGTACCGCCTTCTCGACTTCTCGGAGTAGATCTTGCGTGTCGACCTACGACCGGTGTTCCTCTACTGCAACATCAAGGGCTCGAAAGACGCTCTGAAGATTATCGAGATTGTGCGTAACCTTTGCCAGATCGGTGTCTTGGTCCTTGTATGTAGTGTAAAAGCTGACCAAAGTTTGGGTGACTTGAATACCAAGCGAAAGCAGCCCGGCAATCCCTGATGCGATTGCGAGTGGATCAGCCATCGTGATCGATAGTTATTGAGACCGGGAATACAGGCGATTCAGCCGTCGATTAATTACAGGATGTAGCTGCTATGTCAGAGCTGGTCTTCAGCCTCATTGCGCAGGGGCACAGCTGCTTTGATGCCCGAAGCGGGGCTGAGCATGGGCTATGATAAGCATCGATGTCGAGTAACCGTTGTATGAGTATTTCCAGTGACATTCTGTTATCACATGATTTTACGTTACAACGCGTTACGAGACTTTCGAAATGAGCTAAATCAAAGACGTCTATGTGAAAAGAGTGGTGAAACTAATTTCGATCCTCTCTGTATTAGAATCGCAGGAATGACAGCGAAAGTTGTTGCCTATAGTATCTACATGAACTATTGATAGAACAAAGTGGTACCATATTTATGTTTAAGAGGACTTTCAGTCTACCATAGGTATAACCCCTAGAAAATCAACACCGCCTTTCTTGCTCTTTGTTTTCACGTCTTATGCAAATTGCACTGTATATACCCTTGTGCCAAACAAATGGTGTTTACTACCACTTTGTTACTCATGTCTACATATGGCAGTGGATAAACGATTATTACCCGCATAGAAAGCCAATTGCCATCAACAAATGCCGATCAAACGTGGCGATTTCCCCGGGCGCCAAGGTTGGTCTCCGCAAAACGGGCTCCCCACATTTCCCCTCCGTTCCGGCCACCGCCTGAACTTTTGGTCATCTCTCATATCTGATTCGGTCTCCCCGGAACTATTTCGTCGTCTATCCAATCTATCCAACTTGAGTAATAGGAATATCCCCTACATGAGAGGGAATGGCTGCAACCCCCGATAACCGGGCGCAGCCTCTGAAGCGCAAGTCGCCGAGTGCAGAGTCAGGCCTGGAGTCGACAGCCAAGCGCCACAGTCTTTCTGGATATGATCCGCAGGTCCCGTGGCTGTATGAGGGCAAGCCTACTGGAGGATGGCGCACACACGGGAATCCCGATGTGCAGCATTCACTGCCGGCGAATATGGTGTCTGCTGTGCAGGACCTGATTGACCCGGACTTCGATCCGCTGACGGCGATGTTGGACGACGAGCCTCGGTTTTTAAAGCCACTACCAGCTCGCATTGCCCCGGAGGACTTGGAGTTCCTGCGATTCCGTGGCGCGCTCTCGCTGCCGGAGAGCGGTCTGCGGGATGAGCTGCTTCGCTGTTATATTCAATGGGTGCATAGTTTCATGCCAGTCTTGAACTTACAGGAGTTCTTGCGGTGTGTGGCAGAAAATGATCCAGAAGGAAATGTTAGCGTCTTGCTTTTTCAGGCAGTGATGTTCGTCGGCACGGCATTTGTTGATCTTAAGCATCTGCAGGATGCAGGATACTCGACTCGGAAGAGCGCGCGGAATGCGTTCTTCACCCGCTTAAGGGTTTGTGTACCGGAAATTGAAATTTGAGCCCAACTAACACATCTATAGCTACTCTACTCTCTTGACTGCGAAGAGGACCGCATTGTAATTCTACAAACATTACTACTGATGACCTACTGGTCTGATCCTGAGAACAGCCCACAACGAGATATTTGGGATTGGATTGGAGTATGCAACACTCAATCACAATCGATCGGGTTGAATAAAGACCCTGCATCTGGTGATATGGATGTAAAAACTCGGCGACTCCGCGCTCGGCTCTGGTGGTGTCTGTACTCCCGGGACCGGCTCATCGCCATGGGCATGCGTCGCCCACTTCAAGTCAATGATGGGACAAGCAATGTGCCTATGCTCAGGCTAGAGGACTTTGATTTTGAACCTTTCGCTCCATCTGTGATTGCCAACTACCGCTGTCGCCAATTGGAAGACGTGTCACATCAGAAACGTCTCTCCATTATGTTTATTGAAAAGATGAAGCTTTGTCAGTGTATTGGTAGGGTATTATTTGCCCAATACACACCTTCACAGCGTCAGTTTGGGACCACAAACCGGACTACAGTCACACTTGTCCCCCGTCAAGCTTCAGAGTCCGAGTTTGCCCGGTGCGGTCAAAAGCTCGACTCATGGCTCAGTACACTTCCCAAAGATGCACAATTCATACCCAAAACGAAAAGCAACTTTCGTGATGGTGAGGATGTTTTGTTGCTCCATGGCGCAATGTTGCGTATGCTTTACCATGCTACCAGTAGTGCACTACATCGGCCTTGGGCAGCTGCTTCAAAGGACCAGTCCAAGTCACGCACTGAGTTGTGCAATACTGCCCGCATAAAAATGCACGATGCTGCCAGTGGAATCACACATATTATACAGGGGTTGAATCAGCTCAACCTGACGCGGTTCCTGCCACAGTCCGGGGTCACTGTGATTCTACCTGCTGCCGTGGCGCATCTGTCTAACACCATGTCCGACAACCCGGCTGTCCGCGAAAGCAGTGTACACAACTTTCACCGTTGTATTCAAGTGCTGCATTGTCTAAAAGATATCTATCCAGCCGCAGACCAGGAGTACGCCAATATCGAAGCCGCCATCAAAATGCAGTCTGGTGCCTCCAGTACCTTCTTCCAGGTCATGCAATACAACCTAGACGCCCCAGCCATATCCTTGACAACGAGAAAGCCAAGTAACCCCGACCCCATACCCATACCACAATATCATCCACTTCTCACCGATCCGCCTACCCCTAAGGCTGATACCCCAGTCCCACGAGCGCAAGCTACACCCACCCAAAGGGGTCTCCCAACCCCGAGAAATTCTACCACAGAGACCACTCAGGATTTTTCTCTGCCTCTCTTCTCCAGCGACTTTGACCAATTTGTCGACCCCAACAGCGTTGATAACAACCCCTTCAACTACTTCTCAATCGACATCGATTCATTCCCGGATATACCCGCCCCTGCCACAAATCCCAACACGGATGGAAACAACATATCACCAACCACCGCACAAGATGACAACCTAGACTGGACACAAGACCTATTCCGAGACACTGACTTGGGTCAGTTTGGCAAGACGCAGTACTTCAAGTCGCAAAAGACGC
>ERZ1673737.651-NODE-651-length-40373-cov-7.432462_pt1 | contig 40373 bp, 32 predicted proteins | sample MGYA00580211_ERZ1673737 | MGnify/ENA primary metagenome ERZ1673737 (study PRJEB41218, sample SAMN15661789) | gut metagenome | host: Homo sapiens | place: Canada: London | collected 2015-08-20/2019-03-30 | study: EMG produced TPA metagenomics assembly of... | reverse complement strand
CTATAGCTAAAATAAAAAGTCTAGTATTTGGTTAAATTTTACAAATACTAGACTTGTGGTATATTATTTTTTTGTTAAAATTAATTAACTTTATTTGGAAAATATTTTGAACTAGCACAATAGATTAATTAAGAAAAGCTGTTATTTAGATTTAATATACCTAAATAACAGCTTTTTGTTTTGAGCAAATTAGATTTTATAAGTTATAAATGCTACTATATTTATCTGTATAATACTTAATAATTGGCTTACTATCAATACCACTATTACAACTATCCTTTATTATCTCAGTAGGAGACTTCATAAGACCATACTGATGAATATTTACTTTTAACCAATTATTAATATCTACCAATCTATCATCTTCAATTAAACAATCTATAGGTCCAAGTTCTTTCTCTATTTGATTTAAAAATTGACCACTATAAATATTTCCTAAACTATAAGAAGGGAAATATCCAAATAAACCACTGTACCAATGACAGTCTTGAAGTACACCTGTAGTATCATCTTTAGGAATTATACCTAGATACTCTTTCATTTTATCATTCCAAGCAGTAGATAAATCTTTAACCTCTAAATTGCCAGAGAATAAAGCCTTTTCTAATTCAAAACGAATTATAACATGTAAATTATATGTTAGTTCATCTGCATCAATTCTAATTAGTGATGGTTCTACACTATTAATACCTTTATAAAATTTATCAAGAGAAATATTAGAGTAAGAAGGTAAAATTTCACAAACTTTATTATAGTGTTTTTTCCAGAAGGATAAATTTCTACCTATAATATTTTCATAAAATCTAGACTGACTTTCATGAATACCCATAGAAGCTCCAGTATTAAGTCTAGTTCCTACTAATTTAGGATTTATATTTTGTTCATATATTGCATGACCACCTTCATGAAGTACACTAAATAGAGAACTTCTAATATCATTAATATCATAATTAGTTGTAATACGTACATCATAAGGACTATTTATACCAGTAGTAAAAGGATGTTCACTTTCTGCTAAGCATCCAGATTTAAAGTCAAAATTAATAACATTTAAGAAATAATTAGAAAGTCTTTCTTGTAAGTGTATAGGATAGTGTCCGTTAAATATATGTTGATTTACTTTATCTTTTTTAGATATAGCTTCTATTAATGGTATAGTACCTTCCTTTAATTCTTTAAAAATAGTATCTAATTGATTTTCAGTTATACCTTTTTCATAATCATCTAATAATGCATTATATGTATCTACATTTGGTTTAGAATAACTATACATTTCTTTTGTAAGTTCAATTATTTCTTTTAAGTAAGGAACCATAGTTTTAAAATCATTATCTGATTTAGCTTTTTGCCATGTTTGTTCAGATTGAGATACAACCTGTATATACTTAGAGTATAAATTAGGTGGTATATTTTTATTATCGTCATATTGTTTTTTACATTCACTTATCATTTTTTTAGAAATAGAATCTAGATTATTAAATGTTTCTGGATTAGTTAAATTATCTAATAAATCTTTCATCTTATCACTAACGCTAAGCTCAAATGATTTACTAGATAACATCGTTAAAACATCTGTATTACTATCACCACCATTATAGGGCATACATGTTTGCATATCCCATTGTAGTATATTTGAAGCTTGTTCATATTGATTTATTTTATTAAGATATTCTTTGAATTCTTTCAATTTGTCCATAATTTAATCACTCTCCTTTTTATTAATATAGAATATGATAAATATAATATTAATATGAATTGGTAAAACTTGTCTAACTTTTTAATATAATGTTGATTTATAAACTATTTAGAAAATTAAAAAAGTAGGGGAATCATATATCCTCCTACTTGCAAGTTATCGATTCTAATTTACAAATAATCCAGTAAATAAGTGTACAAAATACAGGAATTATCCCTAAATACATTATTATATTTATTTGTGTAAAGTTTATTGTATTTGAATATTCACCATACTCTATTATATAACGTAAAATCATGCCTACAGTTGTACATAATAATGATATTGAATATACATGTATACTTTTGTTACTACTTAACAAACTTGTAAACAAAGTGGCTAATATGCCATAGGATAGAATAATCATATATGCTTTTTCAAAATCAAATGACCATCTTTCATTTGATAGTGGAAACACAAAACATCCACAAAAAATTAAATAACCAATCAATACTAGCCATGATACTTTTTTATGTTTTTGAACAAATATTCTTATATTTTCCATATTAATTACCCCCTTGCAATATAATTAAATCTACGCATCCATTTCTTTAAATTACCATTTAAATTACTGATGTGTTAAATGTGATAAATACATTTTTACCTCTTTTACGATATTTTCTTGTTATATTAGTAATTCTTATACTTGATTTAATGGTAATGTCTGTATATCTGTTAATATAAACTTTATATCTGGCATATTATAACCTTTGAAATATGGATATATATACATTATAACCTATATACATATTTGAAAATATCCATTTTCAACAATAATTTAAAATATAGCTAAAAATAAAAAAGTAATAATAAGAAATTTATTATATAAAAATTAATCTATTGTTTATTATTTTCTAATTCTTTATACTATTAAATATACAATGTATCTATTTAATAAGAGATGTATTAAAAGACGCATATAAGGAGGTCGAGTATGGCATATATAGAAGTTATAGATACATATAAAAGATACAAAGTGGGAGAAAATACTGTCGTAGCGAATAACGGAATCAACTTTACTATTGAAAAAGGTGAATTTGTTGTAATTTTAGGACCAAGTGGTGCAGGAAAATCAACTGTACTAAATATTCTTGGAGGTATGGATACTTGTGATGAAGGTAAGATAATAATTGATAAAACCGATATATCAAAGTTTAATAATAAGCAACTTACCAAATATAGAAGACATGATGTAGGTTTTGTATTCCAATTTTATAATCTAGTACAAAATTTAACAGCAAAAGAAAATGTAGAGTTAGCTACACAAATTTCAAAAAATTCCTTAGATGTAGACAAGACACTAGAGCTAGTTGGTCTTGAAGACAGAAAGGATAACTTTCCTTCTCAATTATCAGGAGGGGAGCAACAAAGGGTATCTATAGCAAGAGCTATTGCAAAAAATCCTAAGTTATTACTTTGTGATGAACCAACAGGTGCACTTGATTATAATACAGGTAAACAAGTTTTAAAAACATTACAGGATACTTGTAGAAATACAGGAACAACAGTTATAGTTATTACTCATAACTCTGCAATTGCTCAAATGGCAGATAGAGTTATAAAAATTAATGATGCAAAAGTTAGAAGTATTGAAGTAAATAAAAATCCACTTTCAATAGAACATATTGAGTGGTAGAGGTGTAGTATTATGAGATATAGAGCATATAAAAAATCTATTACAAGAGAAATATTATCCTCAAAGGCGAGATTTGCTTCAATATTAGTTATTATTCTTTTAGGAGTAGCTTTTTTCTCTGGAATAAAATCATCAGGACCTGATATGAATAAAGCTATAAATGAGCTTTATAAAAATCAAAATCTTATGGATAGTAAAATAGTATCAACTTTAGGTTTAACTGATAAAGATTTAGATTTACTTAAAAATAATGATAAGATATTAGATTTTTATCCATCACACACGATAGATGCAAACCTTGAAAATATAAATAGTGTAGTAAGATTTATGGAATATGATAAAAATAACAATATAAATAAGTTCATTGTAGTTGATGGTAGATTACCACAAAATAGTGGAGAAATAGCGTTAGATGAGAAAGTATTAAAGAACAATAAAAACTTAAAAATTGGAGATACTTACACAATTAAATCTGATAAAGATACAATGAAGTCTTTTAAGAAAAAAAGCTTTAAAATTGTTGGTATTGTAAAAAGTCCAATGTATATGGAAAAAGAATCAAGAGGAACTACTACAGTAGGTAAAGGTAGCATTGATTATTTTGCAGTAGTAAATAAAGACGACATATCTATGGATGCATATACAGAAATATATGTTAGATTTAAAAATGTTCAAAATATTGATGCCTATAGTGATGAATATAAAGATACGATGGAAGAAAATAAAAAATATCTTGAAAACTTATATTCAGATAGAAAAATAGATAGAGTAGAGGAAATAAAAGCTACTGCACAAGAAGAGTTAGATAAAGCTTATGCTGAAATAGAAGAAAATGAAAATAAGCTTTTATCTGCACAAAAAGAAATAGAATCTGGAAAAGAAAAGTTACAAGAAGGAAAAAAACAATATGAACAAGGGTTAAAGTCCTATGAAGATGAAATTAAAGCTGGAGAATTAAGTATTTCAAATGGAAAAAAAGAGCTAGTAAAAGCACAAGAAGAACTTGATAAACAAAAGAAAACTTTAAATGCTGGGAAAGAAAAGTTAAATGAGTCAAAAATTTTACTTGATAATACTAAACAATCACTTCTAGCTCAAGGTATAGATCCAGATCAAAGTATAGAAAATATTGAAGATAGTACTTCAACTATAATACATTTAGTAACTCAATATCAACAAGGTAAAAAACAGTATGAAGAACAATTAGCAGCTATTAATTACGGGGAAGTTAAGTTACAAGAAGGTCAAAAACAATTAGAAAATGCGAAGGCAGAACTTGAAAAAGGCGAAAAAGACCTTGAAAATGGTAAAATAAAAGGAAAGTCAGATTTAGCTAAAGCTAAAGAACAACTAGAAGTTTCACAACAAACATTAACTAATGGTGAAGCAGAAATTAAAGAAAATACTCAAAAGTTATTAGATGCTAAAGAAGAAATAAAAAAAGAACAAGATAAGATTGATAGTATAGAAGGCAAGTATTACTTTTTTGATAGAACTGATAATATAGGATATTCTGGTTTAAAAGATTCTATTAACAGTCTAGATAGTATAGCTTCAGTATTTCCTGTATTTTTCTTTTTAATAGCAGTATTAATTTGTTTAACAACTATGACTAGAATGGTAGAAGAAAACAGAGGGGAAATAGGAACTCTTAAAGCATTAGGATATAATGATTTAGAAATATCTAGAAAGTTTGTTGTATATGCATCTTTAGCAAGTATTATAGGTAGCGTTATAGGAATACTTATTGGATGTAATATACTACCACAAATAATAAATACATCTTATGGTAGCCTATATAATTTACCAAGTTTAGATATATACTATTATCCATCATATGTAATTCAGTCTATATTAATTTCAATACTATGTACAGTTGGAGCAGCATTATATGTACTAAGAGTTGAACTAAAAAGTACTCCATCGAATTTAATGAGAGCAAAAGCTCCTAAGATAGGGAAGAAAATATTACTAGAAAGAATTACTCCTTTATGGAAAAGATTAAACTTCAATCAAAAAGTTACTTTTAGAAATATCTTTAGATACAAGCAACGTATGATAATGACTGTATTTGGTATTGCTGGATGTATGGCAATGCTTGTTACAGGATATGGACTTCAAGATTCTAATAATGGTATGTTAGAAAAGCAATTTAATAAATTGTGGAAATATGATGCTATGGTAATATTTAATGATAGTTCTAATGATGAAGAAATAAAAGAGTACAATAATACTTTAAATAATCTAAAAGGTTATGAAAGTAAATTAGGTATACATCAAGAAACAGTAACTTTTAGCAAAGAAGATATGAACAAACAAAGTGTTACTATGTATGTACCAAAAGATATAGATAAAATTAATGATTTTATATTATTAAATGATAGAAAGTCAGAAAAAGAATATAAAATATCAGATAATGGTGTTATAATAACTGAAAAACTAGCAAAACTTTTAGATGCATCAGTTGGAGATACAATAACACTAAATGATGAAGAAAATAATCCGTATAAAGTTAAAGTTGATAATATATGTGAAAATTATTTTGCACATTATATTTACATGTCACCAGCATATTATGAAAAGACTTTTGGTAAAAGTGTAAATTATAATATGGAGCTTTTAAATTTTGATTCTAAAAAAATGAACAAGGATGAAATATCTAATAAAATTATGAATTGTTACAATGTAATAAATGTTACATTAATGTCTGATATTAAAAAATCAACTGAAGAATCTAGTGCAAATCTAGATATGATTATGTTAGTAATAATAATAGCATCTGGTTGTCTTGCTTTTGTAGTTTTATATAACTTAAACAATGTAAATGTATCAGAAAGAATAAGAGAGTTATCTACTATAAAAGTACTTGGTTTTTATGACAATGAAGTTACAATGTATATATTAAGAGAAAATATAATACTTACTTTCCTAGGTGTATTAGGAGGAGCTTTATTAGGTAAATTATTGCATACATTTATACTTTATACATCGGAAACTGATAATATAATGATGTATCCAGAAATATCTATAAAAGGCTATTTATTTTCATCACTTATAACTATATTCTTCTCAATGATAGTTATGGTTATGATGCATATTAAATTAAAAAAGGTTGATATGATTGATGCATTAAAGTCAAATGAATAATTAAAATAAATTAAAACTCTAAATATAAGTAAAATATACACTTATACTTAGAGTTTTTTTCTGTATATTATAAGTAAAAAAATTGATTAATATATGCGATTAAACTCAGCAGCTTCTGCATCTTTTTTAGTATTGTGAACTGTACCTTGTGGATGTTGTGGTGGGGCATATATAACATACAATTTAAGAGGTTTATTACCAAGATTAACTATATCGTGCCATTTGCCAGCAGGTATCATAATAGCATAACCATCAGAAACTCTTCTTTGAAAATCTAAATTATCTTGACTATCTCCCATTTTAACAAGTGCCTCTCCTTCTTCAATACGTATGAATTGGTCACCACTTGTATGAACTTCTAATCCAATATCATCTCCAACACCAATTGACATTAATGTAACTTGTAAATTATTTCCTGTCCATAAAGCAGTACGGAAATTATTATTTACCTCAGAGGCATCCTCAATATCAATTACAAATGGATTAGGACCATAATCCTTTAATGTAGGAATTGGTCTATTAGATTTTTGGTTATATGCTGGCATATTAGGATATATAGGAGGATACATCATTTGTGGAGCATACCAAAACATATATGGTAGCATATTATACATTTGTGGATTAAACATAAATGGATATTGTCTAGGCATATTATACATATTTTATATCTCCTTTTATAGACTTTAATAACATAATATTATAATTAAAAATACAAAGTGCTTATCTACCTTATATTTTTAGAATAAATAAGTATTTAAAAAGTAATTAAATCAGCTATATACTTGTTATAGATATTTAAAAATTAAAAGAAATTATTTATGATTAATAGATTTAATTGACACTAATATAGCCTTAAATATATAATCTATATTTAGGTATAAAAATTAAATAGACTAGAGGTGAACTATGACAAACGATATGACAAAGGGAAGTCCCTTAAAAATTTTCATATTATTTTCTATACCACTACTTATAGGAAATATATTTCAACAATTATATAGTATGGTAGATACTATAATAGTAGGTAGATTTGTAGGAGTTGATGCTCTAGCAGCAGTAGGTTCTACAGGATCAATGTTCTTTTTAGTAAATGGAATGATACTAGGATTAACAAGTGGATTCTCTGTATTAGTTTCTCAAAAATTTGGAGCAAAAGATGAAGATGGAATAAAAAAAGCAGTAGCTAGTAATATAAAGTTAACAGTAATTTCAACAATAATAATTACAGCAGTTGCATTATTAGTAAAAAATCCATTGCTTTCTATGATGAATACTCCAGATAATATTTTAAACGATGCAAACACATATATAACTATAATATTTGCAGGTATATTTACTCAAACAGCTTATAATATGGCAGCGGGGATATTAAGAGCCTTAGGAGATAGCAAAACGCCATTATATTTTTTAATAATATCATCAATACTTAACATAGTTTTAGATTTAGTATTTATTGTTAACTTTAAAATGGGAGTTGCAGGAGCAGCTTATGCAACAAATATAGCTCAAGGTTTTTCTGCATTATTATGTTTAACATATAGTTATAAGAAATTTAAAGTTTTAAGACTTAAGAAAAAAGATTTTAACGTAGAAAAAGATTACTATAAAACACATTTAAAAATTGCTATACCAATGGGATTACAGTTTTCAGTAACAGCAGTTGGTATAATTATAGTTCAAAGTGCTGTAAATGTATTTGGATCAGATGTTATAGCATCTTATACAGCATCATCTAAGGTTTTACAATTAGTTATGCAACCATTAGTTTCATTTGGAGTTACAATAGCAACTTATGCAGGGCAAAACTTAGGGGCAAAAAATTATGACCGTATTAAATATGGAATGAAAATAATGAATATTATTTCTATAGTAACTAGTATAATTGCAGGAGCTGTTTTAGTGTTATTTGGAAAGTATTTTGTAATGATGTTTATAGAAAATCCAAGTGATGAAATAATTAGATATACTCAAGAGGTATTAAATTACTCTGCATTATTTATGATATTCTTAGGTTTTATATTTGTATATAGAAATGTGTTACAAGGTATGGGAGAGTCTTTTGTACCTATGATGGCAGGTATTTATGAGTTAGTAGCTAGAAGTTTAGTTGTATTTATACTACCAAAGTATATTGGATTTGCTGGTATATGTTTATCAGATCCAATTGCATGGATAGCAGCAGCTCTTCCTCTAATGTTTACTTATTATAATAAAATCAAAAAAATAATTCCTGAAAATAAAGAAGGTATTGCTACGTAGCAATGCCTTTTTTATATATGAAGATATTATAAAATATATATCTTGTGGATAGCTTGTAATCTAATACTTCTTTAGATCAAAGTGAATTTTCTTAATAATTCTTAATAAAATTATATGTATTTTAATAATTTTTACTTTATATAATTAAGAAAACAAAACAAATAGGGGGAATAGGAAGTGAACTGGCTTGCAGAAAAAACAATAAAGCACAAGGGTGTAATAATTATAGCCTTTACGTTAATGGTAGTATTTAGTATATTTGCAGCACCTAACGTAAGCATAAACTACCAAATGGCAGATTATTTACCAGAGGACTCAAAATCAACAGTATCATTAAACTTAATGAACAAAGAATTTGATAAAAGTCCTCCAAATGTAAGGATAATGCTAGAGGATGTAAGTATAGCTGAGGCTTTAAACTATAAAGAAAAAATATCAAAAGTTAATGGAGTAAAGGAAATAAACTGGCTAGATGATAGTGTCAATATACAACAGCCATTAGATATGATAGATACAGATACTCTAAATTCTTGGTATAAAGACAACAATGCTTTATTTACAGCATTAGTAGATAAAGGTGATACTTTAAAACAAACTATTGAAGATATAAAAGAAATAGTAGGGGATAAAGGTATAGTTGCTGGAGATGCAGTAACAGAAAACTATGCAAAAACATCAACAAGTGAAGAAATTCAAAAGATTATGTTATTTATTATACCAGTAATAGTATTAATTCTTATGATAAGTACTAGTTCTTGGTTTGAACCATTTTTATTTTTATTTACTGTAGGTATATCAATACTAATAAACAGTGGAACAAACATATTTTTAGGGGAGATTTCATTTATAACAAATGCAACAGCCGCAATTTTACAGCTAGCAGTATCTATGGACTATGCAATATTTTTACTTCATAGATTTTCAGAATTTAGAGAAGAAGGGTTAGAAGTAAAAGAAGCTATAGTTAATGCTATGAAAAAATCTTACACATCTATATTATCAAGTGGACTTACAACTATACTTGGATTCTTAGCTCTTACACTTATGAGATTTAAGATAGGTCCAGATTTAGGTATAGTACTTGCAAAAGGTATAGTGTTTAGTCTTTTAGCTGTGATGCTTTTACTTCCAGTTTTAACAATATACACTTACAAAATAATAGATAAAACAGCTCATAGAAGTTTTATGCCTAGCTTTGAGAAGTTTAGCAAAATTGCATTAAAGGTAGGTCCTATATTTGTAATAATAGTGGCTATTGTAGTTTATCCATCTTATTTAGCTCAAGGTAAAAATAATTTTACATATGGAGCATCATCTATGGCGAGTAGTGAAGAAACACAAATAGGTAGAGATACAAAAAAAATAGATGATACCTTTGGTAAAAGTAATCCGGTTGTATTTATAGTACCATCAGATGATCCAGTAGATGAAAAAGAAATCGGAGAAGAAATTAATAATATTGAAGGGGTAACTAGTATTATATCTTATTCAAATAATGTTGGAAATGAAATACCTAAAGACTATGTACCTAAAGAGCAATTATCAGATTTAGTAAGTGGTGATTATAGCAGGATGATAATAACAATTTCAGCTGATGAAGAAAGTGTTATTGCTTTTAATGCAGTAAAAGAAATGAGTGAATTAGGCAAAAAGTACTTTGGTGATAATTATTATATAGCTGGAGGTAGTCCAAGTTCTTATGATATTAAGGAAACTGTAACAAGTGATAATGTAATTACAACTTTAGGAGCAATTATAGCAATAGGCGTTGTAATAATGCTTACTTATCGTTCTTTATCAATACCAATAATATTGTTAATAGCAATTGAATCTTCTATATGGATAAATCTTTCTTATTCATATTTTAATGGTGTAAGTATAGCTTATATTGGATTTATGGTAATAAGTGCGGTTCAGCTAGGGGCAACAGTTGACTATGCCATATTATTTGCAAATGGATACTTAGAAAATAGAAAAGAATACAATAAACATGATTCAGCAATTAATACACTAAAAAGTTCTACAGGTGCAATACTTACTTCTGGGACTATTTTAGCTTTAGCTGGATTTACTTTAGGTAAAATATCTACAAATGAAGTAATAGCACAACTTGGAATACTAATAGGTAGAGGAGCTTTACTTTCAATGACATCAGTATTATTCTTCTTACCAACAGTACTAATTATATGTGATAAACTAATTGAAAAAACAACTATGAAAGTACATTTCTATAAGGAGGGGGAAAAAAATGAACAATTATGTAAAAACTAAAAAAGTAAAAAAAGCAAGTACTTTTGTACTTACTACATCTATATTAATGAGTAATGTATACCCTGCATTTGCAGATACAAATACATCTAAAGATGAGGTTGTATATGTTAAGTTAAATAACAATGGAAATGTAGACAATGTATATGTTGTAAACAGTTTTGATATAAAAAATGGTGAAAAAATAGTAGATTACGGAAGTTATTCTAATGTATTAAATCTTTCTACAAGTGATAAATTGAATTATTCAAATGGTGTAGTTGATGCTAATGTAAGTGATACAAATAAAAAGTTTTATTATCAAGGAGATATGAAAGATTGTGAAATACCTTGGGATATAAATATAAGATATACTCTTGATGGCAAAAATATATCTTCAGAAGAATTAGCAGGTAAAAGTGGTAACTTAGAAATAAGTTTTGATATAAAGAAAAATGATACTGTAGATGAAGTTTTCTTTAATAACTATGCATTACAAATATCTTTAACTTTAGATGGAGATAAATGTAGTGATATTATAGCTGATGGAGGAACTATTGCTAGTGTAGGAAATAATAAGACTATTACCTATATAAAGTTAGCAGGGGAAGAAGCAAGCTACACTATAAATTCAAATGTTGAGAACTTTGAAATGGACTCAATATCTTTTAATGGATTAAATATGGATATGAATGTAGATGTAAATGTTGATGATATGACTAGTTCATTTGATACTTTAGTTGATGCAATAGATAAATTAAATGATGGAGCTTCAGAGCTAAAAAGTGGTGTAGATACTTATAAAAATGGAGTAAGTACACTTTATACTGGTAGTTCAAAATTGCTAGAAGGAGTTAGTAGCTATAAGAGTGGAGTAAATACACTTTATACTGGTAGTTCAAAATTACAAGAAGGAGTTAGTAGCTATAAGAGTGGAGTAAATAGTTTAGATAAAGGAATAAATAGTCTACAAAGTGGATTAAATGGATATAAAGATGGAGTTAATTCTCTTTATAGTAATAGCCAAAAACTATTAGAAGGGGCTAAAAGTTTAAATAGTGGTGTGAAAGCTTTAGAATCTGGAGTTAGTTCTTTAAATCAAGGAGTTAATAATTTAGAATCAGGTTTAAATACCTTAGCTTATGGATCATCTAGTTACAAACAAAATGTAAATAGCTATGCACAATCAGTGAATCAAGTTGTATCAGCTTTAAAATCAAGTTTAACACCAGAGCAAATAGAAGCTTTAAATTTAGATGCTCTTGTATCAGGTGCACAAGGTTTAGCATCAGCATATGAAAATATAGATTTAGGTATAAATAACTCTAAAGTTGGTGCTAGTTCAATAAGTGATGGTGCAGGAAGTTTAGCAAACAATATAGGAACTTTATCTCAAGGATCAAATAATCTTTACAGTGGTATTGAAGCACTTAGTAGTGGAAGTAGTGCCCTGTTAAGTGGAATAAATGAAATAGAAGGTGGAGCATCAAGTTTAAAAAGTGGAAGTAGTGCATTAGTAAGTGGGATAAATGAAATAGAAGGTGGGGCATCAAGCTTAAAAAGTGGAAGCAGTGCCTTAGTAAGTGGAATAAATGAAATAGAGGGTGGAGCATCAAGTTTAAAAAATGGAAGTAGCACATTAGTAAGTGGAATTGATAGTATAGGAGAAGGTGTATCAGCTTTAAGTAAAGGAACTAATGAACTTAATAGTAAAACATCAAATTTACCAGATGAGATAGATGATAAAATAGATGAAATGGTATCAAAATACTCTAATAGTGATTTTAATCCAGTATCTTTTGCAAGTGAAGAAAATACTAATGTAGAATCGGTACAATTTGCTATAAGAACTGATGCAATAAAAGTAAAAGATGAAGAAAAGGTTGAAGAAGAAAAAGTAGAAGAAAAAAATATGTGGCAACTATTTACAGATTTATTTAAAAAAGGTAAATAGTGGAAATTAACTTTGCTAATAATTTACAAAACATGATAAAATATATAAGTAAAATGAAATAAAAGGGCATATCTTAAGTTATTACTTAAGGTAAGCCCTTAAGTAATATAGAGGAGAATTGATATGTCTAAAATATTAATTGTTGATGATGATAAAGAGATAGCATCACTTATAGGTGATAGCTTATATGATGAAGGTTATGAAACTTTATTGGCATATGACGGAGAGATTGCATTAGAGAAAGTATCTAACAATTTAGATTTAGAAATGATTATACTTGATATTATGATGCCTAAAGTAGACGGATTAGAAGTATGTAGAAAAATAAGAGAAAAAGTAAGTTGTCCAATAATATTTGTAAGTGCAAAAAGTAGGACATTAGATACTGTATTAGGATTAGAAATAGGAGCAGATGATTATATAACTAAACCTTTTATAGTAGATGAATTAGTTGCAAGGGTAAAGGCTCATCTAAGAAGAGAAAAAAGAAGAAATAGTATAGGAAATAATATAATCAAAATTGGTGAAATAGAAATACATAAAGATAGCTATGAAGTATACCTTAATAAAGAATTAATAGATTTATCAACTAGAGAATTTCAATTATTTTTATACTTATGTGAAAATGCAGGACAAGTATTATCTAGAGAACAAATATTTAATTCTGTATGGGGAAGTGATTTTGGTGATATAGGTACTGTAGCAGTAAATATAAAAAGTTTAAGAGATAAAATTGATAAGGAAAATAAATACATAAAAACTATATGGGGTGTAGGGTACAAACTTATAAAGCCTATAGGAGAGGTTATATGAACTTAAAAAAGAAGCTTAGTATTATTGTTTTATTATGCTTTACTTTAAATATGCTACTTTTATTTGGTTATTATGAGTTAGTTTTATACGATAAAATAGAAGAAAGTCTTAATACTATGCAGATAGAATTAAGAAATGATGTAAATTATATATCATCACAAATAAAAAGATTACAAGGCACGGATAATATTAAAGATTGGATAAATAACATTGATAATATTGATAGCATTAATATAAGCATAGAAAGAGGCGATAATACTTTATTATATGAGCATAAAACATATGAAAAATCATTACTAAATGTAACATTTACAGATTTAATTAATATTAAAGATAATGTATATATGATAAAGGTTGAGAGACCTCTTCAAATAAGTAAGATTAGAAATATTCCATTTATTAAAGATATAGTAGTAGCAGAAGTTGTTATAGGAGTATTTATTTTAATTTTTATACTAATTATTATTTATTATAAAATAGTAAATCCAATAATGTATTTACAAAAGGATATAGAAAACTATAAGTTTGGCATAAAGCCAATAAAAACTAATAGATGTGATGAAATAGGATGGTTAAAAAATAATTTTGTAGAGCTTACGGAAAAACTAGATGAAGAAAAGCAAAATCAAAATAGAATAATAGCTTCTATTTCACATGATATAAAAACACCACTTACATCTATTATGGGATATTCAGAGATGATAAAAAATAAAAATATACTTCAAGAAAGAAAAAATAGATATATGGAAATAATCTACTCTAAATCTCAAAATATTAAAGAGTTAATAGATGAATTTGATATTTATTTAGGATCTAATTTAGAAAGTAGTATAAAAAAGAAACCTATATCAGTAAAAGAATTATCAAAAATTATTGACGAAGAGTATAGGGATGAATTAACACAATTATGCATAGAATTTGATATAAAATCTAATTGTGATGAATCTATATTAAATATAGATATGTCAAAAATGAGAAGAGTCTTTGGAAACATTATTGGAAACAGTATAAAAAATATGAAAAAAGATTACAAGAAAATTGAAATTAACTTTAATAATGATAAAGAAAATATTTTGATTTCTATAGCAGATAATGGATGTGGAGTGGATGATGATAAGATAGATAAAATTTTTGAAGCACTTTATACATCTGATAAAAGTAGAAATGTAGCAGGATTAGGGTTGTCAATTTGTAAGAGTATAGTAGAATGTCATGGTGGAAAGATATATGCAAAAAATAACTTTTATGGTGGCCTTACTATAGTTATAGTTTTAAAGTGTAATAATTAATTTAATTATTTTAATACTAAAATACCATTGGGTAGTGAATCACTACCTAAGGGTATTTTTTATGTACAAGGAAACTATATTAATTTTAATAAAATAGTTATTACACCAAGAATTCCAAGACATGTACCTACAACTTTATTTAACTTTTTAATCTCACACTTATTTGCAAACTTTGCACTAACATAAGCACCAATAACACAACAAATTACAACTAATAAAGTTGGTAAAATTTCAACTGTAGCTCCCATAGAAATATGACTTACAGTACCAGTTAAAGCAACCAAAGTCATAATCATAGTACTTGTACCTACAGCCACTTTTAAATTATAACCAAGATGCAATGTAAATACTGTAAGCATTAAAATTCCTCCGCCACTTCCAGTAAATCCACAAATCCAACCTATACCACATCCAAATAACATTGCTTGTGTGATTTTTTTCTTACTTATGTGTTCTAATCCAGATTCAGCATCATGACCTTCTTCAATAGGCTTTATTAAAAACTTTATACCAAGTCCAATTGTAGTTATCATAGAAATATATCCTAGTCCATCTGGTTGAGACTGTGAAAAAAGGTATCCACAATAGCTACCTATAATAGTTCCTATAAAAGCTGTAATTGCAACAAGCATACCATTTTTTAAATCAATATTCTTATTTTTATAATAAGTGTATGCAGTAAGTAAACTAGCAAGAACATCAGCTGCAAGTGCTACTGTTACAGCATCATAACTTTGCCATTCACATACACTGACAAGTAAAGGTGTGATAACTACTGCGGCAGAAAGACCCGCAAGCCCAGTTACAACACCAGCACCAGCTCCGGCTAAAATATAAACAAGATATAACATAGTTTATTTTCCCCCTTTAGTTTATCTTATAATACTAATTTCTTTTTCAATTTATATATTTAATTATACATTAGAAACTATTTGATTTAACCATATAATATAAACTTTTAATAAATTTTAATATTTTATTAACTTTATTATTTTTTAATTAGAGTCTATTTTTCTGATTAAATTAGTTTATTAAAAGAATACATTATATAGTTAAATCTAACTAAAAGATAATTTATAGTCACAATTATCTCAAAATAGTATCATCTCATTATAAAGGAATATAGTATTTAAAATTCAAAAGTTAAATAATACAATAAATATCAGCTGGAAAAACTTGTAAAAAGATGTAGAATATTATAGAATAATAGGGTGTATAATGATAAGGTACATAATGGATAATCTAACAAAATATATAGGGGATATTCAATTATGAATTATTATGAAAGGCAAAAATATGGTTATAAAAAGGCATTTTAAAAAATTAATAACAACAACATTAGTTGGAATTACTGTACTTACACCTATAAATAAATTATCTTATGCCCAATCCAAAAACTTAATATTTAATAACATAAATATAGAACAAGGTATAAGTCAATCTACTATAGAGGATATATTCCAAGATAGTGAAGGGTATATATGGCTAGGTACAAATGATGGTTTAAATAGGTATAATGGATATGAATTTAAAATTTACAACTATGAAGAATATCAAAATAGTATAAGTCATAATGGAATAACAGATATAACTGAAGACAAATACGGTAACATTTGGGTAAATACAGTTAGTGGAGTAAATAAGATAAACAAAAAGACAGAAAAAATATCAAACTACACAGAAATTAACGGAAAAATAAAAGAGGATAGTACTACAGAAATTATAGTAACAAAAGATAATAATATTTTAGTAGGTACATATGAAGGATTAAACATATACAATGCTAAAGAAGATAGATTTGATATTATATTAGAACAAAAAGATGGAATCTTAAGTAGTTGTATATATTCAATAGATGAAGATATTAACGGGAATATATGGATAGGTACGGAATTAGGTTTAAATAAGCTATCTAAAGATTTTAAAGTTTTAGAAACATATCCAAGTGAAAGTGAAATCTACAATATATTTTGTGATGATGAAAATGGATTTGTATGGGCAGGGTCTGATAGTTCAGGTTTATTAAAAATAGATAAAAACACTAAAGAAGTAACACAATACATAAATGATATAGAAGATGAAAACTCTATTCCAGCAAATCAAGTTGGAGTGATAATAAGAGATAGCAAAGGAAATTTATGGGTAGGTACTACAAATGGACTTGCTAGATACAATGAAAAAAATGACAGTTTTGATGTTTATAAAAATAAAGTTTATGATAAAAATAGCTTAGTATATAACGATGTAAGGTCTATTATAGAAGATAGAGAAGGCGTTTTATGGGTTGGTACATATTCTGGAATAAGTATATTTGATACAGAAAGTAGTATAAAATACTACAATGCAGGTTTAGATGACGGATACTTATTAAGTGAAAATATGGTTCACGGAATCTATGAAGATGATGAAGGATATTTATGGATTGGTAGTAGAACTAAAGGTGTCAATATAATTGATAGGGAAAATAATACATCTAAATCTATTAATATGGAAAATAACAATGTAATACAAAGCAATAGTATAAATGATATTACAGGATATAAAGATTTTATATTTGTAGCTACAGATGCTGGAGTATTAAAAATTAATAAAAAAGAAAATACAATACAAAACTATAATCTAGAAGATGGATTAATAGGAGAAAATGTTAAAGATATTTTTGTATGTGATAAAAATTATCTATGGATAGGAAGTACAAATGGTTTAAATTTACTTGATATAGAAAATGATAAAATAATAGATATGACTGATTATGTAGATGAAGGTTCATATGTTAAATATATATATCAAGGACAAGATGGAAGTTACTATATAGGATTTTTAAGAGATGGAGGACTTGGAATTATAGAACCTAACTCTAAAGAAACTAAATACTATAAAAATATACCTAACGATAAAACTAGTATAAGTAGTAATCGTGTAAGATATATAAATGAAGACTCAAAAGGAAACATATGGATAGGTACAAGTTATGGTTTAAATAAATACGATCCTAAAACAAAAGTGTTTAAAAGGTATACAACAAGTGATGGTATAGCTAATAATACTATATATGGAGTATTAGTAGATGATAATGATAATATTTGGGTAAGTACCAATAAAGGTATTAGCCAAATAGATACTAAAAATAACACTGTAAATAACCTAAGTGTTACAGATGGACTTCAAGGGAATGAGTTTAATGGAAATGCAGCATTTAAAAGTAAAAGTGGAGAATTATTCTTTGGTGGGATAAATGGATTAAATGCATTTTATTCAGAGGACGTAAATAGTATTAATAATAAATCAAAAGTAATATTTGATGGATTTAAAGTTAACGATAAAGATTACTTAGATATAAATGGATTAAAGTTTGACAACAATACAGAAAATATTAAAATCAAGTTCTTTACTCCTGTATATTCAAGTAATAAAAATATAAGTTATGAATATGAGTTAATAGGATCAAATTCATCTAAAGCAACAACTAAAGAAAATTATGTTATATATAATGATTTATTGCCAGGAAAATATACTTTTAAAGTTAGAGCAGTAGACAGTAGAGGAGATATAAGTGATAGTAAAACAATAGAGTTTTCTATTAAATATCCATTTTGGATGAGCCCAATTGCTTGCTTTATATATTTAGTTATTGCTATATTATTTATAATAAATAATAAGTATAAGTTAAAATACCTAGATAGATTAGTAAAGTCAAGAACTAAAGAACTTGAAGAACAAATGATAAAAAATGAAGAGTTATATAATAATAATATAAAAATCGAGGAAAATAAGAATAAATACTTAGTTAATTTATCTCATGAGCTTAGAACTCCTCTAAATGTAATAAGTAGTACGAATCAATTATTACTAGAATTATCTAAACAGGATAATATTAAGTCCGATAAATTAGCTTACTATATAGATATTTCTGAGAGGAATTGTAATAGATTATTAAATCTTGTTAACAATATATTAGATAATACTAAGTTACAAAGCAAAATGTATACCTTAAATTTAAAGGAAGTAGACATAATATACTTAGTTGAAGAAACATCTTTAACTTTAATTGACTATATAAAATCTAAATCTATAGAACTTATAATAGATCCTGAGGTTGAAGAAAAAGTTATACTGTGTGATGATTATGAAATAGAAAGATGTATAGTAAATCTAGTAAGTAACGCAGCTAAGTTTACACCAGAAGGTGGAAATATAACTATAACTATAAAGGATTTAGATGATAAAGTTATGATTAGTGTATTAGATACTGGAGTTGGAATTGAAGAAAAATATCATAAAACGATATTTGATAGATTTAATCAAGTAGATAATGATGAATCAAAAGGTGGAAGTGGATTAGGTCTTAGTATAACTAGCAAAATAGTAGAGCTGCATAAAGGTGAAATATACGTAGAAAGTAAGGTAGGAGAAGGTAGTAATTTTGTTATAATATTACCTGTAGATCCAAATAAAGAATAAAAATAATTATAAAAATAACCTAGTTTTAACCTAGGTTATTTTTATGTTAAGATATTAAAAACTATATATACTAATGTTTAAATATAAATATATTTGGTATAATATGTAATATAAAACGAACAAAGGAGTAAAATATGTTAGAAGCAGGAGTAAAAGCACCAGAATTTAAATTACAAGATAAAGATGGAAATTTAGTAAGTTTATCAGATTTTAAAAATAAAAAAATAGTATTATATTTTTATCCAAGAGATAATACACCAGGATGTACTAAACAAGCATGTTCATTTAGAGATAATTACGAAGAATTTAAATCTAAAGATGTAGTAGTTATAGGAATAAGCAAGGATAGTATAAAATCTCATACAAACTTTGCCAAAAAGCATGACTTACCATTTATATTACTATCAGATTCAGAGCTTGAAGCTATAAAAGCTTATGATGTATGGCAAGAAAAAAAGCTATATGGAAAGGTAAGTATGGGAGTAGTTAGAACAACTTATATTATAGATGAAAATGGTATAATAGAAAAAGTATATGATAAAGTAAAAACTGACAAAAATGTAGGCGAAGTATTAGAATACTTGGGATAAAAGAATTAGAATATCTGATTCTTTTATTTTTTATATTCTTTAAATTTAATATCTTACTAAACCTTCCTAATTTTTAAAAAAATATAAACATTTAAGGAAAACGTTGACAAACAATATTACAATATACTACTATTTGAATTAAGAGAGGGAACACAACAGTATAATATTAGGGGGGACTTAAATGTTAACTAAGTTACATTATCCAAATCCACAATTTATAAGGGAAAATTGGATAGACTTAAACGGAGAATGGCAGTTTACATTCGATGATGAAAACATAGGGGAAACAGAGAAAAACTTTATAAAAGATGATTTCTATAAAAAAACTATAGTGGTACCTTATAGTTATCACACAAAAAATTCGGGAATAGGTTTAAATGAGGACCATCAAATCGTATGGTATAAAAAAGATTTAAACTTAGATGTAAAAAAAGATAAAAGATATATATTAAACTTCGGAGCGGTAGATTATAAGTGTGATATATGGATTGATGAAACTCATATATTTACTCATAAAGGTGGACATACTCCTTTTAATGTAGATATAACTAAACACTTAAAGGCAAATAGTTCATTAATAATAAGAGTAGAAGACCGTAATTCTTGTAGACAACCAATAGGAAAACAATCTTGGAAAGATTCAAATTTCTTATGTTGGTACACTAGAACAGTAGGTATATGGCAACCTGTTTGGATTGAAGAAGTAGGAGAAAACTACTTAACAAATATAAAGATGACACCAGATATAGATAATGCATCTATAGATTTAGATATCTTTATAAAAGAAGATGATAGTGATGTAAGTTTAGTAGGGGAAATTTACTTTGATAACAAATTAGTAAATAAATTTACAACAATATTTAAATCGCAAAGAAGTAGATTAACTGTGGATGTAAGTTCTGAAGATCCTCATTTTAGATTAAACTTCTGGACTCCAAATACACCAAATCTTTACGATATAAAGTTTAAGTTATATAAGAATGATAAACTAGTTGACTCTATAGATAGTTACTTTGGTATGAGAAATGTAGAGTCAATAGGAAGAAAAATATACTTAAACAATCAAGAATTCTATCAAAAACTAGTTTTAGATCAAGGATACTTTAAAGATGGTGGATTAACAGCAACTCCAGAACAATTAAAAGATGATGTACTTAAAGTTAAGGAAATGGGATTTAATGGAGTAAGAAAACATCAAAAAATAGAAGATAATAGATTTATGTATTTATGTGATACTTTAGGATTAGTAATGTGGGCTGAAATGCCAAGTACATTTGAATATAGTAAAGAAACAAATGAGAATATAACTAGAGAATTATATGAATTTATAGATAAACATTATAATAATCCATCAGTAATAATATATACACTTTTAAATGAATCTTGGGGAATAAATGAAGTGTATAAAGATATAAGACAACAAAACTTTGTAAATGCTCTAGTCTATTTAACAAAATCTTTAGATAGTACAAGATTAGTGGTTGGAAATGATGGATGGGAACATGCAATGACTGATATATTAACCATTCATGACTATAACTCTGATAAAGATACAATGAGAGAAAGTTATAAAAATATAGAACAAGCAGCAAATGGTTCTCCATCAAGAACAAGTACTAGAAGATGCTACAGTAAAGGTTATGAATATAACAATGTACCAATTATAATAAGTGAATATGGTGGAGTAGCATATGATACAAATCAAGACAATGAAAAAGAATCTACATGGGGATATGGAGAAAGACTTACTGGCAAAGATTCAGTATTAAATAAAATAAAAGAATTAACAGAAGTAGTAATGGATATAGAAGATATTTGTGGATTTTGTTATACACAACTTTCAGATGTAGAGCAAGAGATAAACGGATTACTTGATCATAACCATGAATATAAGTTTGATCCAAAAAAAATACAAGAAATAGTTGATTATAAACATAATTTAGGATTTGTTTTTAAATAATATACGATAAATTAAAATGAGAAAGTGATGTAATTATAGAAGTAAATACTGATGTAATATTTTTAACTTTGAATTATATTTTTTAATATAATAAATTAATTTTATTGTAAATTTTTACAATAATAGTATAGGGGGATTAATATGATAAAAAGTGGTAAATTAAAAAAATTTATTGGGGTAGTATTATCGACAACAATGATGTTAACTGCAGTAGGGTGTAGTTCAAGTGGAAATGAACAAGACAGTTCAGAAGGTGGTATATTAGCAAATAAAACTGTAGGATTTTCTCAAACAGATAGCAAATCATCATGGAGAACAACAGAAACAGACTCTATTCAAGAAGCAGTAGAAGCAGCAGGAGGAGAATTCATTGTAAAAGATGCAGGTGGTGATATTGCAACACAGGAAACAGATATTCGTGATCTTATAGCATCAGGTGTTGATTATTTAGTAGTAGCTCCACTTGAAGATAACGGACTTCAAGGTGCACTTCAAGAAGCAATGGATAATGAAATTCCGGTTATATTAGTTGACCGTGCTATTAGCGGTGAAGTTGGTACTCATTACACAACATCAATTATGTCTGATTTCGTTTGGGAAGGGGAGCAATGTGCAAAAGCATTAGTAGATGCACTTCCAAATGGGGGTAATATAGTAGTTATCAATGGTGGTTATGATTCATCAACATCTATAGAAAGACAAGATGGATTCATAAATTCACTTGATTCTTCAAAATATAAAATTGTAGCAGAACAAAATGGTGAATGGTTAATGGATAAAGCTCAATCAGTTATGGAAAATATTATACAAGCACAAGGTGGAGAAAATATTGATGCAGTATTCGCTGTAACAGACGATATGATCCAAGGTGCTAAAACTGCAATCGAAGCAGCTGGTTTAAAAGTCGGTGAAGATGTTTTAACAATCGGTATTGATGGAACAAGAGCTGCATTTGAAGATGTACAAGCTGGTAAGCAACTTGCATCTGTAACATGCTCACCATACTTTGGACCAATAGTAGTTGAAACAATTACAAAAATCATAAATGGGGAAGAAGTTCCAGGGCATATCACAAATGAAGATACATTATATACTATTGATAATGTAAACGTTGACTTAGGATTTTAAATAGTATTAAAAACTTAGTTATGCTTAAAATCAATTGATATCATAGAACCATCTTTAATTATTAAAGGTGGTTCTATTGAAAGGGGGAGTAGAAGTGTCAGAAATATTATTGGATATAGAAGGTTTAGAAAAAACATTTCCAGGTGTTAGGGCTCTTAAGGGAGTAAATTTAACTGTAAGAAAAGGTGAAGTACATGCATTAATGGGGGAAAATGGTGCTGGAAAATCAACTTTAATTAAAGTTTTAACTGGTATTTATCAGAAGGATGGTGGAGTGATTCGCTTTGATGGAGAAGAAATTAATGCTAAAACGCCAATAGAAGCTAATGAAAAAGGTATTTCTACTATTTATCAGGAACTTAACTTAGTATTATTTCAAACTGTATATGAAAATTTATTTTTAGGAAGAGAACCTAGAACTAAATTTGGCAATATTGATCGTAAAAAGATGATTGAAGAAACTGAAAGAATTTTAGGTGATTTAGGAATTAATATTGATGTTACAAAGTCGCTTAATTCATATTCTACAGCAATACAACAAATGGTTGCAATTGCTCGTGCTGTCAGCATTAATACAAAATTAGTTATTATGGATGAACCTACTTCATCTTTAGACTCACAAGAGGTACAAGTATTATTTAAAATTATAAGAAAATTAAAGAGTCAAGGAATTAGCGTTATTTTCATAAGTCATAAATTAGATGAAATATTTGAAATATGTGATAGGTTGACTGTTTTTAAAGATGGTGAATATATAGGGAACTATAGTATAAAAGAATTAGATCAATTTAAGTTAATCTCTCTTATGGTAGGGAGAGATGCAGTAAAACTTGAAAGAAAGAAAAAAGGATATAAATTTACTGATACAAAAGAGCTTATTTCTGTTAAAAATGTAAAGCAAGGTATGCGTATTAATGGAATTGATATAGATATTAAGCAAGGTGAAGTAGTTGGGTTAGCAGGTCTTTTAGGTTCAGGAAGAACAGAGCTTGCTCAAGTTTTATTTGGAGTAAATGCAATGGATGAAGGAGAAATTTTCTGGTATGAAAGTCCAGCTAAGATTAATACTCCTGCTGACGCGATTAAAAAAGGTATGGGATTCTGTACTGAAGATAGAAAGATAGAGGGAATCGTTCCACATTTATCAGTAAAAGAAAATCTTACAATTGCATTGCTTCCTAAGATTAGCAAATTTGGCTTTGTAAATACAAAGGAGCAAAATGAAATTGTAAAAACATATATTGAAAGACTGAAAATAAAAACACCTACTCCAGAACAGGCAATTTGTAATCTAAGTGGTGGGAATCAACAAAAAGTACTATTAGCAAGATGGATGTGTATGAATCCAAAATTAATTATTATGGATGAGCCAACTCGTGGTATTGATGTTGGTGCAAAAGCAGAAATCGAACAGCTGATTCAAGAATTATCAGATAATGGCATTTCGGTTCTTATGATTTCATCAGAAATAGCTGAAATAGAAAGAAACTGTGACCGTGTAATTGTTATGCGTGAAGGTAAAAAAATAGGTGAGTTAATAGGAGATGAAATTAGTCATGAAAGAATTATGAAAACTATTGCCGAAGGTAGCGAGAGAGAGGTATATGTAAATGTCAAAGGATAAAGTATTGGAATTGTCAAAAGATAAAGAGTTTGAATTGTCAAAAGATAGAGTGTTTGAATTTTCAAAAAAGTATAGTGCTATTATATTACTACTTTCATTTATTATATTAAATAGTATTATTACACCAAATTTCTTTCAACTTAGTAATTTAAATAATATTATTACACAAATTTGTCCGATTATTTTATGTGCAATGGGAATGACAATGGTTATTTCAACTGGAGGTATTGATATTTCAGTTGGTTCGGTTATGGCTCTTTCAGGAGTATTAACAGCAAAATTAATGACTGAAATAGGATTAATACCAGCTATTATTTTAGCGGCAATAGCTTGTATATTCGTAGGATGTATTGCTGGTATTATGGTTGGGAAATTAAGATTACAGGCTATGATTGTAACATTAGGTTTAATGTTAGGAGTTAGAGGGGTAGCTCAAGTACTTTGTAATGGTAGAGATATTTACTTCAATAAATTAGGTGACGTAGGAATTCAAATTACTAATTTAGGAAGATATAAAATTGGTGGTGTAATTCCTGTACAAATTATTCCTATTATAATTTCAATTATTATTGTATGGGTTCTTATGGAAAAAACAGTATTTGGACGTAGGGTACAAGCTGTAGGTGATAATATTAAGTCAAGTTCGTTAACTGGTATTAATACAGCTAGAACTATGATGATTGTATATGGAATGAGTGCACTGTTCGCCTCTTTTGCAGGAGTTTTTCAAGCAACAAAGGTTGCAGTAGCCGCTGGAAGCTCTTTAGGTCAATTAGCAGAATTAGATGCAATTGCAGCTGTAGTTATTGGCGGTACACCTATGAGTGGTGGTAAAGCTAGAGTATTTGGAACGGTAATTGGTGCACTTATTATGCAAATGGTTACTTTAACATGTGTTATGAATGATATTCCAAGTCAATATGCGCAAGTGTTTAAAGCAATAATCATTGTATTTGCAGTATATATTCAAAGAGAAAAAGCAAAGTAGGAGGTTAAGAGGTATGAAAACATTAAAAAAGTTATATAATTCGATATCTTCTAAAAGTACTATCTTAGCATTTTTACTTTTAGTGGTTGTATCGTCTATTGTATTTGCAGATAAGAACTTTTTGTCTATACGAAATGTATTTAATATATTATTAAAAGTTGCTAAAAATGGGGGATTCTTAGCACTAGGAATGACATTTGTTATTCTTTGTGGTGAAATTGATTTATCAGTAGGTGCAGTATTTGCACTTAGTGGTGTAGTTATGGGACTTGTTGGAGAAGTAAATCCATATTTAGGTATAGTATCAGGATTAATGGTTGGTGTTATTTCAGGAGCATTAATCGGGTTTATGAATACTAAGATGAGAATATCATCTTGGATATCATCACTGGCTATGCTATTTGCATTGAGAGGTTTAATACAAATAATTGCAGAGAAATCTGTAGTTATAAGTGGAAATGTTCTTAATTTTGCTAATGCAAAGATTTTACCAGGTGTATTTTCAGGGATGAAAAGTGGTATTTCAATTTTAATACCAATTCTATTTATTATTACATTTATATGTATGTATATTTCACGTAATACAAAGTTTGGAATGGCACTTTATGCTGTAGGTGGAAATTGTGAAGCAAGCCGTATGATGGGTATTAATGTTGATAAAGTAAAGATTAAAGCATTTATTTGTTCAGGATTTATTTCAGCTTTATCAGGTGTTTTATTAGCATCAAGCTCTGGAAGTGCTACATTAAGTGCTGGTAATACATATGAAACATATGCAATTGCTATGTGTGCTATAGGTGGTGTAAAACTATCGGGAGGAGAAGGTAAATTCTCAGGTACATTCTTCGGTATGTTAATATACTTTATTATTAATACAATATTTACTTATTTACCAACTAGTGTATCGGTGCATTGGCAATCAATAATAATGGGAATTTTAGTACTTGTTTCCGTAGGAGTTCAATCAGAGTATTTTAAAGCAGTAAAATTAAGTCCCAAAGTATTAATCAAGAATAAATGATTAATATAGAATATTTTACATAAAGTTATAATTTTAGTAAACATATAACTTTATTTAGCTAGTATACCCTCATGACAAATTTGTTGTGGGGGTATAATTAAAATATTTAATCGATTATAATATATAGTATTTAATAGGAAAAAATTATTATTTTATAGGCGTTATAGTTTTATTTTTAAAATATAAATTAATAAAAATATATTTTTATTAAGATAAATGTTTAGGAGAGAGTACAATGAGTATATCAAAAAATGAATTTGGATTTGATAAAGAAGGAAATAGAATATATGAATTTAAAATAGAAAATAAAAATGGACACTACATTAAAGTTTTAAGTTATGGAGCTACATTAAAATCAATCGTTGTTAGCGATAAAAATAAAAACTTGGTTGATGTATGTTTAGGATACAATACTGTTAAAGAATATGAAGAAAATGATGGATATTTTGGTGCAATAGTTGGAAGACATGCAAATAGAATAAAATCTGGAAAGTTTGAACTTAACAACAAAACTTATACATTAGATACAAATGATAGAGGAAATCATCTACATGGTGGTAGTAAGGGGTTTGATAAATACACTTGGGATTATGAAATAGATAAAGAAAAATTAATTTTCAAAAGAGAATCAAAACATCTAGAAGAAGGCTACCCAGGCAACTTACAAATTAAAGTTGAATATGAATTTAATGATGATGATGAATTAATAATAAATTATGAGGCAAATAGTGATGAAGATACAATAGTTAATCTTACTAACCATGGTTATTTTAACTTAAATGGAGAAAATAGTGGTAGTATATTAAATCATACTTTAATGTTAGCATGTAGTAACTATACAGAAAATGATGAAGCATGCTTACCAACTGGAAAAATATTAAGTGTAGAAAATTCTCCGTTTGACTTTAGAAAAGCAAAGAGAATAGGTGAAAATATTGATGACAATCATACACAATTAAAGTATGGTTTAGGATATGACCATAATTATATCTTAGACTCAAAAGAAGATTTAAAATATGTAGGATATCTTTATGGAGATAAAAGTAAAATAAAAATGGATATACATACTACTTGTCCAGCAGTTCAATTTTATAGTGGAAATGTATTAACTAATAGAAAAGGTAAAAATAATGTAAATTATTCTGAAAGATCTGGATTATGTTTAGAAACTCAATATTATCCAAATTCATTAGAGCATAAACATTTTCCATCTATAATATTAAAAAAGGGTGACTTATTTAAAGAGAAAACAGTTTATAAATTTATAGCTGACTAAATCTATTTATAAATAAAAATTATAAGAAGGTGTATCTAGAGATACACTTTTTTATATGTAACATTTTAATAAGTATTAAGCTTATAATAATAGTATAGATTAAAATTATGGAATTTCTAGTAAAAAATATGATATTATTAAATTGCTGAAATAAGGAGGTTTACATTTAATGATTAAATTAATGATTATAGCTAGTTTAGTATTACTAATTTCAATAACCTCAAGCAAAGTATTGTATAAATTTGGAGTGCCAATATTACTGATTTTTATTGGATTAGGAATGGTATTTGGATCTGATGGTATAGTTGGTATACATTTTTCAGACTATGAACTAACCAAAGAGATAAGTTCAATTGCATTAGTTATTATAATGTTTTATGGTGGATTTGGAACCAATTGGTCAATGGCAAAGCCATCAGCCCTCCAATCTATACTTATGTCAACTTTAGGGGTAATAATAACTGCAACTCTTACCGGATTATTTTCACATATTGTACTAAAAATTACATTATTAGAAGGATTACTTATAGGTGCAGTGGTAGCATCTACAGATGCAGCATCAGTATTTGCAATACTACGTTCACAGAAGTTAAATTTAAAAGGCTCACTTGCGCCTTTATTAGAAGTTGAAAGTGGTAGTAATGACCCAGTTGCTTATATGGCTACATTATCAATATTATTACTTATGGATAATAAAGGGATATCTATGTTATTTCCTATGGTAATAAAACAAATTGTATTTGGATTATTAGTTGGGATATTACTAGCAAAGTGTACTATATTTTTTATAAAAAATTTAAAGTTTGAAATAAAAGGATTTTATCCAATATTTATATTAGCGATAGCCATATTATCATATTCATTAAGTGAATCCTTAGGTGGTAATGGGTACTTAAGTGTTTATATGTCAGGGATAATCATTGGAAATAGTAGCCATCTACCTTATAAAAAAAGCTTGTTTCAATTCTTTGATTGTATTTCTTGGATTATGCAAATAGTTTTATTCTTTATGTTGGGTCTGTTATCATTTCCATCAAAGTTCATTAACATAATAGGTATATCAGTATCTATTTCTATATTTATGATTCTTGTTGCTAGACCAGTAGCTACATTTATAACATTATATCCGTTTAAATACTCAATAAAAGAAAAGTTATTCATTTCTTGGGTTGGGTTAAGAGGAGCTGCATCTATAGTTTTTGCCATATATGCAACGACTTATGGTGTTAATATGACCTATGATATTTTTCATATTGTTTTTTTCGTAGCACTATTTTCAGTATCAATTCAAGGAACATTACTTCCTAAATTTGCTAAAAAACTTGATTTAGTTGATAATAATACTTTAGTATTAAAAACATTTAATGACTATGCAAGTGATATAGACAGACAATTAATAGAAGTAAATATTACTTCTGATAGTAAGTTGGTAAATAAAAGTATTGCAGATGCAGATATATCAGAGGATATTCTAATACTTATGATAAAGCGAAGAGGAAAAACTATAGTACCTAAAGGAGTCACAATTATAGAAGATGGAGATGTATTAGTTGTTACTGGAGATAATCTAGAACAAATTTCATTGTAAAAATACAAAGATAAAAAGTTCTCTTATTTATTAAGTAAGAGTACTTTTTTATAAAAATTATTATAAATACTACTCATTATTAATATAAATTATATTAAAGTAAATATTTAAATAATTTAAAGGTGGTGTTATATGTATCCAGTTTATAAAAGCTTAGGAGTTAAAGAAGAGTGTAAAGATGTAAAAGTGCAATTTCCACCCCAACATCAAGAGTGTCAACCAGGACTTGAGTATATAATGATGCCTAGACCAATATCAAACAATCCATACTCTAGGGGGAGTGGGAAATTACAAGGAAAGGTAGCTATTATTACTGGTGGTGATAGTGGTATTGGAAGAGCTATAGCATATGCATTTGCTAAAGAAGGTGCAGATATTACTATTTCATATTTAAATGAGGAAGAAGATGCATGTGAAACAAAAGCTTTTGTAGAACAAATAGGAAGAAGATGTTTATTAGTACCAGGAGATTTAAAAAATGAAGAAATGTCTAAGATAGTTGTTGAGAAAACAATAGAATGTTTTGGTAAAATAGATATATTAGTAAATAATCATGCAGTACAATTTGTACAAAATAGTATATTAGATATTACATCTGAACAATTAGATTTAACTTTTAGAACTAATGTTTATCCTTTCTTTTATATGACTAAAGCAGCACTTAAATACTTAAAAAGGGGAGCAGCAATAATCAACACAACATCTATTACTGCATATCAGGGCGAGCCTTTACTTATTGATTATAGCGCTACTAAAGGTGCAATATTAACATTTACTAGATCTCTTTCTCAGTCGTTAATAAAGGAAGGAATAAGAGTAAATGCAGTAGCACCAGGACCTATTTGGACTCCTCTTATTCCAGCATCATATTCTGCTGAACAAGTTGAAACTTTTGGAAGTGGAACTAGTTCAGTTCCTATGGATAGAGCAGGTCAACCATTTGAAGTTGCAACTAGTTATGTATTTTTGGCAAGTGATGATTCAAGATATATGTCTGGTCAAGTTCTTCATCCTAATGGAGGAACTATAGTAGGATCTTAAAATTTAGAATTTATAAGGTATTGGACTTTTTAGTTCAGTACCTTTTTTAATTAATACAATAATAGAAAATACAATATAAACACTGAAAAAACAATTATATGATTACAAATAAGTTGACATAATGAAAAAAAACAGATAAAATATAGTTAACAAAGTTAACTATAATGAATATTATATAAAGTCAGTCGATTTAGAAAGTGGTGAATAAAGGTGGATGACTTAAATTGGATATATATGATAGAAAAAATGCAAGAAATAAGCTTATTTTCAAGAATGATTATACATCGAGCTACTAAAGAGTATGAAATACCAGCACAACATTTAGATTTGTTATCACAGCTTATAACTCACGAAGAAGGCTTAACCCCAATGTGCCTTAGTAAAATTATGGGTGTGAATAAAACAATTATAAGTAGAGTAATAGATAGCTTAAATCAAGGAGGATATGTAGTTAAAACCAAAGATCCAAGAGATAAAAGAAGCTATTTTGTTTCTATTACAGAGCTAGGTAGAGAAAAAGTAGATAAAATATACGAATATTATTTAAGTCCAATTTATGAGCTACGTAGAAAATTGGGTGACGAAGATTTTTTTGAATTAATGTCTTGTATAGAAAAGGCAAATCAAAAAATGAGTCAAAATGAATAGGAGAGTGTATAATGAGCTTTTATCAAGCGATGCAGTTAGGAGCAATTAACTTAAAACCTTTAATTAAAGAAACGGAAGATAAAAAATTAAAACAAAAGTATATAACAGCCTTTGTTCTTAAGAATATATTATGTCTTTTATTTTGTATTTTTGTAGTATCTTCTTTTAGTAATATTTTTGGTAATGAAAATAGTGTAGTAGGAGTTGTAATAGTTCTTTCATTACTAACTTTTAGATTTTCAAATTTAGATTTTGATGCTAAACAATCAGCATTTACGCTATTTGGGATATTCTGTATATTTATGGTTGGACCGCATTTAGCAAGTATATCAACACCAATAGTAAAATTTGTTATAAACTTTATTTCAATAATGGCTATAGTTGTTTTATCATGCCATAATGTGGTATTATCTAATCAATCAATATTAGTATTATCATATTTACTTTTGTATGGATACCAAGTTGATAATATAAATATATATATAAGTCGTGTATGTGGATTAGCATTAGGTGGTATTATAGTAGCTGGAGTATTTTATATAAAGCAAAGAAAAGTAAAGTTTGAAAACAAACTTTCTGATGTTATAAAAGATGTTAATTTTAATAACGATAGAACTAAGTGGCAACTAAAATTAACACTTGCAATATGTTCAGCGTTATTAATAGGTGATTTATTAAATCTACCAAGAACAATGTGGATAGGTTTTGCATGTATGTCAATAGTTCAACCATATAAAGATAGAATGGATACTCGTTGTAAAGAAAGAGTTCCATTTGCTGTTGTGGGATGTATAATGTATTGTATTCTATACTTTATATTACCAAAAAACTTTACATCATTAATAGGAATGTTAGGTGGAATTATGGTTGGATTCTCTGCAACATATAAATGGCAAACTGTATTTAACACGTTTGGTGGTTTAAATTCAGCAGTATCAATTTTAGGATTAGAAGTAGCTATAATATTCCGTATAGTAAATAATGTATTTGGGGCTATATACGGAAGATTATTTAGTAAGATATTTGATAAAGTAGAAGAAAAAATTACAAATAGAAGTATAATTGAAGAAATGACAACAAGTGACGAATTATAAAATGAAGGTTTATCTGCATAGTATGTAGGTAAACCTTTATTTTTGAGCAATGGATGTATCCGTAGGGGCAGCAAGGATATATCGTTGGTGAAATGAGAGAAGCGAATTTTTTATATAATTAAACCTTATTAAATACCCTAAAATGATTTTTAATCATCTTAGGGTATTTTTGCATATTTTACTATATACAAAAAAACAAATTATAAAGTAATAGTAATGAAAAAAAGGAGGATACTGTGGTAAACAGATGTTATAAAAGTTATATAAATTTATATCAATCTAGTTACTTTTCAAAATATGTTAATAAAGCCATATATAAACTAGGTAAATACAATAAGGGATTATTATATGTAAATAAAATAGGGGAATCGGTACAAGGAGTACCTATACTATCTATTAAAATAGGTAGAGGTAGTACAAAAATATTAATTCAAGCAACTCATCATGCTAGAGAAGCAATTACTACTATATTGTTACTTGATCAAATTAATTATATATTAAGTTTATATGAGATAGATTGTAGTATAAACAATATGAGTATACGTAATCTTTTAAAATATGTAACATTTGTTTTTGTACCATTAGTTAACCCAGATGGTGCAAATTTAGTAATTAACGGAGGTAAGTTTATATCTAAGGAATATAAAGATAAACCATATTTAAAAGAAAGTTTATTTCCACGTTGGAAGGCAAATATTAATGGAGTAGATTTAAATAGAAATTATCCAACAATGTATCCATCATCAGATTCTGTAACATCTCCAGCATATAAATCATATAAAGGTCCATATTATTTTTCAGAACCAGAGACATATGCATTAAAATGTTTAACAGAAAAATACAACTTTGATGGTACAATTTCATATCATTCATCAGGAGAGGTGATTTTCTGGCAATATAATCAATTAGATATAGAAAGAGATTTATCTATTGCTAAGAAAATATCTAAGGAAACAGGGTATGATTTAGAATCAGAAGAAGGTCCTGTAACAGGGGGCGGATATAAGGATTGGTTTATTGAAAATTATCAAAAGCCAGCACTTACAATAGAAGTATCTCCTTATGTAGGAGAAAGAAAGGTACCCATAGAAAATTATAAAGATATTTTTGAAAGAAATAAAAATGTACCTATTCTATTTGCCCAAGAAGTTTTTTATAAAATAATAGATTAATATAAATAAGCTAAAAAATATGTATAATCACTAAAAAAGATTAATTTTTATAAAATAGAAAAAATTGTTTACATTATAAGTAAACTGTGATAATATTATAACAAAGTGAAAAATAAAAAAATTATGAATAATATGAAATTTAAGCCATGAAGGTTTATCGCTATAAGTGTATCTTCATGGCTTTTTTACGTATAAGGAAATTATAGTATAAATATATTTATAGATAACCTATAAATATAAGTAATATTAATAACTTTATAAACGTAAAAAATAACATTTTGAAATGCTTCGTCCACGAAGTGGCTCAATCAACATATGTATCTATAGCGGTAGAAGGGATATATCGTTGGCGAAATGAAGTGTTTCGCCGACACGTCGCTTAATCGAAGCGAATTTTTATTTTATTATTAATGGGGGGATTAAAATATGGGATTTATGAAACTCAAGAAAAATATATCAATTATGTTGGTTATAGGACTTATGTCAAGTACATTAATAGGGTGTTCAAATACAAGTTCAGGTGCAGGAAAATCGCTAGATAAAGAAAATGCTAGAAAGGCAAACAATGAATTAATAGCAGCAGTTACAAGTGAACCAGAAACTGGCTTTGATGCAACAGATACTGGACATGGTGATATGACTAGTGTATTTTTTAGTACACTATTTAAAAGAAATAAAAATTTAGGTATGGAAAATGATTTAGCAAAAAGTTACGAAATATCTGAAGATAGGTTAACTTGGACGGTAAAAATAAGAGAAGATGTAAAGTTTACTGATGGAGAAAATCTTACAGCAGAAGATGTTGTATATACATATGAAATAGCAAAAAATAGTGGCTCATCTATAGATTTAACTATGTTAGATAGTGTATCAAAAGTAGATGATTATACAGTAGAATTTAAGCTTAAAAATCCTCAATCTACATTTATTGAAAAATTAGCAACAGTAGGTATAGTACCTAAACATGCACATAATGAAGGTTTTTCAGATAATCCAATTGGTTCTGGTCCATATAAATTAGTACAATGGGATAAAGGTCAACAAGTTATAGCAGAGGCTAATGAAAATTACTACGGAGAAAAGCCATCAATAAAAAAATTAACAATGGTGTTTATGGATGATGATACAGCATATGCAGCAGTTAAAGCAGGAGAAGTTGATATAGCATCAATACCAGGCTCTTTTGCGAAAGAAGAAGTAGAAGGTAAAAAACTAATTGAATTAGATAGTATTGAAACATATGGAGTAGCTTATCCTATGGAGCAACCAGGAAAAACTACAGCTGATGGTTATCCAATAGGGAATGAAGTAACAAGTGATGAAACTATAAGAAAAGCACTTACATATGCTATAGATAGAGAAGAATTAGTTGAAGGTATATTAGAAGGATATGGAGCACCATCAAGTACAGGGCTTGAAAAAATGCCTTGGTTAAATGAAGAAACTATAATAAAACCAGAAGAAGACGGTAAAATAGATGAAGCAAAAAAAATGTTAGAAGAAGCTGGATGGAAAGATACTAATAATAATGGAACAATAGATAAAAATGGAGTAGAAGCAGAGTTTGATTTACTATATACAGATGGAAAGTATAGACAAGAATTAGGCTTAGCTTATGTTGAAGTTGCAAAAAAACTAGGTATAAAAGTAAACTTAGAAAATAGAAATTGGGATACAATAGTTCCTGAAATAAATTCTCAAGCAGTGCTTTATGGTTTTGGATCTGGAGACCCTTCTGAAATATATAATTTATATAGTAGTAAAACATTCGGCGTTGGAGTACCTTGGAACAATTCTGGATATTACCAAAATGATAAGGTTGATGAGTATATAGATAAAGCATTACAAAGTGAAGATGAAGATTCGGCTTTAGAGTATTGGAAAAAGGCTCAATGGGATGGAGAAACAGGATTTTCACATATGGGAGATTGTGCATATACTTGGTTTGTAAATGCAGGGCATCTTTACTTAGCAGATGAAGATTTAGATATAGGTACACCTGTTGTTCAACCTCATGGAGGAAAAGTATTATATAACATAACAGAGTGGAGTTGGAAATAGATTAAATATAAATAGGGCATTCTTTATAGAATGTCCTATTATTATAAAATGATATTAGATATAAAGGTGGAGTATTATTGTGAAAAATAAAAAAGAAATTTTAGGATTTATATTAAAGAAGTTTTTTAAACTTATAACTCTTTTAATTGCTCTTTGTATAGTAACATTTATTCTATTAGAAAAATCACCTTTAGACCCAGTTCAAGCATATGTAGGAGCAGATTTAACAGTTACACAAGAACAAAGAGACAATATAGCTGAGTATTGGGGGTTAAATAAGCCACCATTAGAAAGATTTTCTTCATGGTTTAAGGCAATTGCAAAAGGTGACTTAGGCAGGTCAATGATTTATAGAAGAGATGTAGTTGATGTAATATCAGAAAGATTTATGGCATCACTAGCATTAATGTTAGTTGCATGGGTTGTATCAGGAGTACTTGGATTTATTTTAGGAATTGTATCGGGAATTAATGAAGGAAAGTTTATAGATAAGTTTATTAGAGGATATTGTTATGTACTAATATCAACCCCTACATTTTGGATAGGAATTTTATTAATAATTATATTTTCAGTAAAATTAAAATTATTTCCAACAGGACTTGGTGTACCAATAGGTGTTTTATCAGATGAAGTAACTATATCAAGTTTAATTAAACATTTAACACTACCTGCTTTGACACTTAGCATATTAGGTGTTGCTAATATATGCTTACATACTAGAGAAAAAGTAATTGAAATTTTATCTAGTGATTATATTTTATTTGCTAAGGCTCGTGGAGAAAGTAAAAAAAGCATAGTATTTAATCATGTTATAAAAAACGTAGCTTTACCAGCAATAACATTACAATTTTTATCATTTAGTGAATTATTTGCAGGTACAGTTTTTGCAGAACAAGTTTTTTCATATCCAGGGCTTGGTCAAGCAACAGTTTCTGCAGGTCTTAAAGGTGATTTACCACTTTTAATGGGAATAGTTATAATAAGTTTAATTTTTGTATATACAGGAAATTTAATTGCAGATTTAATATATATGCTTATAGATCCAAGGGTGAAAGGAGGAAGTAAAGCATAATGAGCGAATTACAAGGGATATATTTAAATACAAATAAACCATTAAGAAATAAATTTGGAGTAAGAGAAAAAACACTTCTATCTATTGCTTTATTTGTTTTTTTATTAGGTTCAATTATGATAATGGGAAGTCTAATAAGTGCAGATGATATTTCTATAAATTTAACTAATAAAAATCTAGAGCCTAGTTTAAATCATTTATTTGGAACTGACTGGGTTGGGAGAGATATGTTTTATAGAACTATTAAAGGATTAAGCTTAAGTATGAAAGTTGGATTTTTAGCATCTTTTATAAGTGGTACAATTGCATTAACATTAGGTGTTATAGGAGCAACTTTAGGCAAGACAGTAGATAATATTATTACATGGATAATAGATTTAATATTGTCAGTGCCACATGCCTTAATAGTAATACTTATTTCTATATCAGTAGGTGGAGGATTTAAAGGTATAGTTTTAGGAGTATCATTAACTCATTGGCCATCTCTTACTAGGGTAATAAGAGCTGAAATAATGCAAATTAGGGAATCTGATTATGTAAAAATATCAAAAAAATTTGGTAAATCAAATTTATACATAGCAATTGAACATATAATACCTCATATAATACCACAACTTTTAGTAGGTATAGTATTAATATTTCCCCATGCTGTACTTCATGAAGCTTCAATAACATTTTTAGGATTTGGTTTACCACCACATGAACCAGCAATAGGAATTATATTATCTGAATCTATGAAGTATTTAAATAGTGGAAGATGGTGGCTTGTATTTTTCCCAGGGGTAAGTTTAGTTATGGTATCATTAATGGTTGATAATATTGGAAAGCAAGTTAATAAATTAATAAATCCGAAAACAGCTTATAAATAGGAGGTATTTATGAAAAAGGAGCCTATATTGTCGGTAAAAGACTTAGGAATATCTTTTTCTCAGTACACAAAGGGATTGAGAAGAAGAGAGTTAGAAGTAATAACTAATTTAGATATAGATTTATATGAAGGTGAAATACTAGCAGTAGTTGGCTCTAGTGGATCAGGCAAAAGTTTATTAGCTCATGCTATACTTGGTATACTTCCTGATAATGCAACTACTGAAGGAAATATAATATATAAAGGAAAAAGTTTAAGTTTAAAGGACAAAGAAAAACTAAGAGGAAGAGAAATAGTATTTATACCTCAATCAGTAAATTTTTTAGACCCATTAATGAAGGTATCAAAACAAGTAAAAATATCAATAGAGAATAAAGAAAAAGCAAACAAACGTCAAAGGGATATATTTAATAAATATGGGCTTGATAAAAAAGTTGATAATCTTTATCCATTTGAATTATCAGGAGGTATGGCTAGAAAAGTTCTTTTATCAACTGCATTAGTATCTGACTGTAAAGTTATTATTGCAGATGAACCAACACCAGGATTAGATGAAAAATCTCTTAATGAAGCACTTAAAGACTTTAGAAATATAGCGGATAGTGGATGTGCAATATTAATGATAACTCATGATATAGAAGCTGCACTTAAAATAGCTGATAAAATAGCTGTATTTTATGCTGGAACAACTTTAGAGATTGCTAATGTAAATGACTTTAAAGGTGATGGTAAAAATTTAAGACATCCATACTCAAAAGCACTTTTTAATGCACTTCCTCAAAATGGATTTAAGCCAATAAAAGGATCACAACCTATGCCAAATGAATTACCAAAAGGATGTTTATTTCAAGATAGATGTGAATGTATTAGTGAAAAATGTAGGTTAATAAGACCAAATGCAAGGATGGTTAGAGATGGGATGGTGAGATGTTTAAATGCAACTTAAAGCAAAGGGAATAAATTTTAAATATAAAGATGATAAGTATATATTAAAAGATATTGATTTTACAATAGATAGTGGAGAAGTTGTAGGACTAATTGCACCAAGTGGATTTGGTAAAACTACTTTAGCTAAGATTTTAGCAGGATATGAAAAACCACAAAGTGGAACTGTTACAATAGATGGAAAAAAATTATCTAAAAAAGGGTATAGCCCAGTCCAATTAATATTTCAGCATCCAGAAAAATCTGTAAATCCAAAGTGGAAAATGGATAAAATTTTAAAAGAAGCTTTTGAACCTTCAAAAGAGTTGTTAGAGGATATGGGAATAAAGAAAGAATGGCTAAAAAGATGGCCAAGTGAATTATCAGGAGGAGAATTACAAAGATTTTGTGTTGTTAGAGCATTATCACCAGAAACTAGGTTTTTAATAGCAGATGAAATGACAACTATGCTAGATGCTATTACTCAAGCTCAAATATGGAATGTTGTTTTAGAACATGTTAAAAAATATAATATTGGATTAATTGTAATTAGCCATGAAAAATCATTAGTAAATAGAATATGTGATAGGATTGTAGATTTAACTGAATTTAAAGAGTTATCTAGCAATATAGAATAAAATGTTTTATATTTTACCTATCTTTATATTATAGAGAAATAGTCATTTTTATTTATATAAAATGGCTATTTTATTTTGTTGAAATTTTTTCTTTAATATTAAATTAACCATTGATTTAACATGTTTTTTGCTTGAAATATAATGTAACCTTTTCGTAATTGGAAAATAATGTAATATTTTATATAATAAAAAATAAATGTTATATTTTAAAGAATGAGATAAAAAAGAATACGGTAAAATTAAACTTTGTTATAATTTGGTAATAGTTAATTAAGGGGGACATAATTGTGAGAAATAGCAAGTTTATAAACACAAGTATATTTATACTTAGTATTATTTGTTTAATAATAACATGTAAATTATTTTGGAATATAGCTATTTACGCTGATGAATTTAACACATCTCCAGATATAGTATTGGGTGGTGAATTCTGGTTATATATGAATTGGTTTAAAATAGGAGCATCTGCTTTGATCTGTATTTTATCAGGGATAAGTTTACTTAACTGTAATAATAAATCGAAATTGTAAAAGTATTTTAGTTTAATGAATAATATTAATAAAATAGAGGGGGATTTGTATGAAAAAGATTATAATGACACTACTTTCTTTTATAACTACAACTTTATTAGTAGTTGGATGTAGTAGTAGCAAAGATATTCAAGATTTTAATATTGATAAAATAGCCTTAGATGAGGCTAAAAAAATTACATCCGAACAAGGATATACTTTGAAATCAGAAACTCTAACTGAATCAGATATCTTGATAGGAGATTCTGAGGTCTTTACTCTTATAAAAGAAGCAAGTATAAAAGGTGGGTATTTAAAAGAGGATTTAGACTCTATGACAGAGGATAGAAAAGTTGTAGGATATGAATTAGCAGAAAAATCAAAAGAAGATGAACCAATTATGCTTTGTATGGTAATAGATAAAGGAAAAGTTATTGGTGCTTATTTAGACTACTCTGGATATTCTCCAGGTATTACATCTATAGATTTTAAATATAATTTTAAACAATTATAAAAATATACAAATATGATTGTTAGTAATATTAATATAATACAAAAAAGATAGGAGCATTAGCTCCTCAGATTGTAGACAAAATAGCCATTTTTAACTTATATAAAATGGCTATTTTC